>BNJT01000816.1_pt1 | contig 77104 bp, 119 predicted proteins | sample 8540491 | NCBI WGS metagenome assembly BNJT01 (sample SAMD00202455, study PRJDB9452) | human saliva metagenome | host: Homo sapiens | reverse complement strand
GTGAGGCCCAAGGCACTGCTACATTTATCGGTAATCTGTTTTCGTTAAAAGAGCGTCTGAATTGGTTTCTTTCTGCCACCGCCGCCTCGGGCAGCGGCGAAGAACCGAACTATACGCTTGAAGAGATTTGCGTGGTCAACCGCTCTCTTTGAAAAATTTTTATAAAATATTTATCATGTATTGTTTTATACCATCGATTTGATAGTTATCAACCCGCTTTTGCCATATAAAATTCTTCCAGCGCATGAGAGAGATATTTTCAGCCTCGCCATGCATTTTTCAAAGGTGCGGTAATCTCGATTTCTTGTTGTTGATAGGCAAATTGCATTTTCCATGCATACAGGAACGTAGTTTCGGATCTCTGGTCCCTCCGCATATAGCGGTCCCCAAAATAGACTCGCCCAGACTTTTCATTGCCACTCTCAGCTGATGTGTCTCACCTGTATGAGGCTCTAAGACGAACAGCCGCATCACTGATACGTATACTGAAAAACGGGTAACGGCAATATTTTCCATATTGCGCGTCAGCTTCCACATCCCCGCGTGCCTGGATTTTTCCATGCCGCCTTTTGTCCATCCTTGTAGACGATTTGCAGTCGGACAAAAGCCAAATAGATTTTCTTCATTTATCCTTTCGGGCAACCGTGCAGCAAGAACAGCAGCACTTTGGGGGATTAAGGGCAACAGCAATATGCCTCCGGTCTGCTTGTCCAACCTGCGCAGCAACCATACCTTTTCTACGCCCAACTGTGCCGCAAGTGTTGCTGTCAGACTGACTTTCACCGTCGGAACGGTGGACGGATATGCCTTGAGGTTTTGACTGACGGCGACAAAATCTTTGGGCTGTCTGAATAAGATTTCCACATATTTGAACCTCGAATATATTTGACAGAAGCTTTCTGTCAGGCATTGTCGTGATGTTCTGCAATCATGGTACGACGGCCGGCGGCACATATCTTTTGACGGTTTCTATCCAGCCGTCAGGCCCGACCAAGCCTTTTAACCTACAGTGGAGGATACTTCTGCAATCGCGCGCGCGGCGGCATGAGGAATACGGTGGATATTTCGGGTGCGAGGTCAGCTGTTGATATGGCGCATGGAACGTTCGTATTCGTAATCCGGCGAGAACGTATGCCGCGCACGATGAATCCTGCCTGCACTTCACGAGCGTAATGCACCAAAACCGGTTTTCAAAATACATCGATTCTGACGTTGGGAAACACTTCGTAATAGTCGTGCAGCATATCCCGCCTATCGGCTATCGTGTAGGTGCTGCGTCATCCGGATTAATGCCGATGGAGGCCACAGCGTCAAACATGGATTGTGCCTGCCGCATCATCCACAGATGCCCTAATGGGCGGATCAAAACCGCCGGCATAAACGGCTTCCGGCGCGGTGTATTCGGTGACATATAATTTCCTTCCGACAGCATGGTCGACCGTGTATGTTGGATGAATGTGTATCCGCATTGTACGCCCGAAACAAAATGCCGTCTGAAATAATCTTTCAGACGGCGATGGTTCGATGGCGTTTTACCGATATCAATCATCACCGTTTAAAGACACAGGATATGCAACAAGCTGCTGGAATATGTTGTATAGGCGAGATGAAGATGCTACACGCCGCGCTGGCGTGGCTGTCTTCCGCCATCACTGACGGTGCGTACCGCAAGCATAATCATTAAGGAACTGAACAAGACAAACCCGCCGAAATGGTCAAGCGCGAGTGCGGGAATGCTCTGAAAACAGGTTGGCCACAGCGGCGACTGGTCAGAATCACCGCACCCACAGTCAGAAAGCGTGTCAAGTTCGGTCATATTAAGCCTCGAACGTCGCGCCAGTACGGACATGGTCAGGAAAACGGCGGCGGTCATGGATGCGGGCAATGCCGACGATTTTCGCACCATCGGCAATATTAAGCGCATACGTGCGCTATTGTGGCTGATCAATACGCCTATACCGAATGTGGCACCACCATCAACATGGTAACGCCGGTATTGCTGTAACGGTTTTTCTCAATAAGATAAGTCATGCCGTAGAAAAATACCAAGAATGCGATGCTGCTGATCCAGCGCGAAACCGAAGGCGGCATAAAATTGAAGTTCATGCTGGCGGCACACCGCATTCCTGCCACCGTAGGGATAAAGGATAGCCCGAGCAGGCGGTAAGTTTTTGCAAAACGGTGTTTTTAGAAACTGTATGCGCGGTGTAGTCGTAAACGTCGTGCCGCATGGCATATGCTCCCTGAAAGTGTGGTTGGGAATACTTGAGGATTTTAACATTGTTCAACGTCAAAACTTGTTCGCTGCGTCAAGATAAGAAAGTTCTGAGAGTTTTAAAGGCTGTCTGAAACAGGTTCGGACAGCCTTTTATCTGAAGCAGGAAACCGTCTATTGTCAGGAACACACCTCGAACGGCATCCGCGCCGTCGCCGAAGAAATACTGCCCCATCTCGCTGAGCTGCAGGTATTCAGCGCGCGCGGATCGGCAAGGCTTAAGCGAGTAGTCTGTTAATCAGCATGGTTTGCGGCGCGTCCACGCTACTCAGCATGCTTCTTTGACGACACAAGTTAAAAATGCGCTTGCCCAATCTGCTGGGAAGCGGTGGAAATTTCATGCCTTCGGCTTTCGTTGAGCTTAACGCAGAATACCATGCGTGCCATAGCGGATTCCTTTGCTGTGTGTTCAGAAACAACGTGATTTTAACCGATTAGGGTACAGACAAAAGCCTTCTTATTCCCTGATGATAAGGATGGTTGTGCAGGATGGAAACAGCCCGCAGTAGCTGCGGTCAGAAGGAGCGCACCATGCCGTGCGGCAGGGTGAGGGCTGGACAGGCGCATCATCATGCGGGCTTGTTGTTTTGAGGCGGTCGCCGCACCGTCCGCACCTCCCTCGCCGATGACGAAGCAGACGTGTTCGCCGCCTTTGCCGCCAGCTTGAGGTACCCGCTGTACCGCCGCCTCGACGAGGTTTGCGCTTTTGCCGCAGTTCGTCGAAGAACGACGAGAACGCGCCTTGCGGAACGGCTTTCAAGAATGCGTTTTTCTTCCGCCGCCATACCTTGGGCGGCATTCACGCCCGCGCCGCGTTTTTCGCTGATTTTCGGAGTGCGTAGGCGACGTCGCGTCCGGCGTGCTTGGAGTATTCGGCGACGGCCTCATCAACCCAGCGCGGCATTTTGCGCCGACCGCCGCTGACGGCAATGAAACCAATGCTTTCTCCTTACAGAAAACGCCGACTGAACATTCAGATCAAACGGGAACCGTCCGCAGCGTGCCACGGCTTCTGCATTCCAGCGTGGAAACTCGGTTTCGCCGCCCCAGAGGGTGCGTCGATGTCGTAGAAGTCGCGCACGGCAGGGAGCATGACGTGGACGACGAGGTCTCCTCGCATCAACCAAACGTCCATTCGCCGCCGTCTCCTTCGCGTACTGAGGATTTCAAACCGGCTTTCTTTCAAACTCGACGGCAACGTTAAGTCGCCAGTCGCTTTGACTTATACAAGGGTACTCGTCGCCGCTGGCAGATAATCATTCTGGCAAACAGCGAAGTTTTGTCTGCGTTTCGAGAACGGAAATGTCTTCGCGGCTTTTGGCGCTTTCGAGGGCGTTGACGGCGACGGGACCATGCAGGTCTTGCAGTTCTTGTTCGTTCATTATGTTCTAACGGATGTTTTCAGATCGGCATTATAGCCGTTCCTCACTGATTTGACTTTATCATACAACCGTGCGTTCGCGGATGTAACGTGGCGGCAGGCGGATGCCGTCTGGAAACGCCGACCGCGCAGGTTGCGCGGATTTCCGTTGACGACACATTATGCATCGGGGCGGACAAGATGCGGACGCTGCCGTCCTGAAGGGACCTGCCCAGCCATGCGTGCAGTTCGCGCGGGGTTTGCGCAGGTTGCTCGCCCTGCCGCATGGCGACGGCGATATTGGTTTCGCGCACGAGCATCTGCCATCTCCATGTGTGCAGCTTCATCAGGCTGTCGTTGCCCATCAGCCACCAGAGTTGCGCCGAAGGGAACTGCTGGCGGAAAAATTTGGACGGTGTCGAAAGTGTAAGTCTCGCCGTGACGGACGATGTCGCAGTCGCTGACGGCAAACGCGCGTCTTCCGCCGTCGCCAGTTCGACCATGGCAAGGCGGTCAGCGGCGGAAGCGGAGGCGGCGTCTTTGTGATACGGGCTGCCTGCCGGCAGGAAAAACAACTGTGTCCAACCTGATTTCATCGGCAAAGGCACGGGCGATATGAAGATGCCCGTTGTGTATCGGGTCGAAAGCGCCGCCGAACAGTCCGATTTTCTTCATAGTGTTTCTATTCCTTCCGATAAGTCCATGCCGTCTGAAACACCGCTGTCCACAATCAGGGTCAGTTTGCCGGTAACGGGATGGATGACCAATCCGTGAACGGCAATATGGCGCGGCATCAGCGGATGGTGGCGGATGAGTTCGACCGCATGGCGACGCTGTCTTCGACGTTGTCGAAAACCGGTCAGCCAGCCGTCGAGGTCGACACCCGCATAACGCAAGGTTTCGATACGGTCGTCGGGAATATTGCTTTCATGCACCTTACTGAGAAAGCCGGCCGCATTCAACTCCCTGCATACCGCAATCGTGATGGGAGATGACCATACTTTTGACTTTCAGTTCAAACACGGCAACCAGCAGGCTCCTCATGACCGAACCCCTCACGGGATGCGCAAACCAGCGCACCTGCATTTTTAATCAGTTTGGCATCGCCGTTTCTCAACCCTAAAGCATTGGGCAGCAGCTCGATAATCCGCGCATCCATGCAGGACAAAATCGCCAACTCCCTGCTCGGGTATTTGTCGGCAAAATATTTCATCATTCGCCCGACTCGACAAAACTTCCGATTATAAGAAAGGATTTCGCTCAACTCTGCTCATTTTGCCGTCCTCTGAAAAAGGGTTCACATTATAACGTTTCCGTCTGTTTTTCCGCCTTCGCCGTTGTCCAACAGCAGGAAAATGCACACCGCAATGCCGACAACAGCAATGTCAACACCATTGCCTCGCGCATAATTATCCTCACCCGCACGCCCCAAATAGGCATAAATCAAAGTCGTCAACGTCTGCCATTCCGGACGCGACAGGAACAATGTCGCCGCAATTCGCCCACGCAGGTTGCCGCCGCCAGTCAGGCCGCGCCGCAACGCCGGTTTCGAGAGGGGGAGCGTGATACGGCGCCGTCTGAAAGCTATCCGCGCCTAAACCTGCCGCCGCCGCCCGCCGTAATCCGGGGCAGTATCCCAGGCCGATAAAACATCTTTTGCCACAAACGGATAAGCCAGCAGCGCATACATCGCCAGCAGCAACGGCAACGAAGCCGTCCACTGGTGGATAAAGCAGCAGCACGCCTGCTGAAACACAAACCGGCGACACCATAAACGGCAAAAACATCAGCCCGCGCATCCACGCCGACCGCCGCACCGCCGCCGCATACATGACACCCAATACCGCCGCCGCAAACACCGCCGCCGCCGAGAAGCGCAGTATTCCACACTGCCTCGCCGTTTCGCGTTCCGCCAATACCGCTAAGATTCTCCTGCAGAACGAGGCCTTTACCACGACCGCCGCCAGCGGGAACAAGCAGCATATGCCCAACACTCGCCGCTCGCAAACGCCAGCAGCATATTCCTCGACCGACTGCGGTTCAGACGGCATCACAGGAGAAACTGCCTTATCCGAACTCGCGCGTCTGCCGAACCACGCATACAGCAATCCCTGCTGCCGCCGTTACCCCAACACCAGCCACACCAGCACCGAAGCAACCGCCATATCGAGTTCGAACATGACCAACTGGTAAATTTCCACTTCGACCGTAGTATAACGGCTGCCGCCCAGCAGTAGCGCCAGCCCGAACCCGGAAAACAATACAAAAAGATAAGGCACACGCCGCCGGCAAGCCACGGGCGCAAAACGGCATTTCAATGTCCCAAAACCGCCGCCACGCCCCTGCGCCCAATGTCCGTGTTGTCTCGAAGCCGTGCCGCAGGCACTTGCACAAACCCCCGATATGCCGCCCTGACCAACACAGGAAGTTAAAACACATTGCCGTACAACAACAGATACGGCGTATCCCGCAGCCGCGCCACAACAGGCCGTCCGCCCCGAACAGAGCCAGCACGCCCACACCCGCCACCAACGTGGGGCATCATGAAAGGCAGCATCAGCTAGGCGAGCACGAAAGTCCGCCCCGGGAACGCCAGCCGCGCCAGCACCCACGCGACAGGTACGCCTGGCGAAGCACCAAGATACAGGTTGTCGCCGCCTGAAATACCGTCCATGCCAGACGTTCGAGCATATGTTATCCGACAGCACCGCGCCCCCATGCAAAACCGTCATATGCCGCCATCGCCCACAAAGGCGCAAGCACCATCGCGGTCAAAAACAGGGCGGCAGCGTAACCAATCCGACAACCGCCCAACGCCGATATCCATCCATTTTCCCATTTCAAAACATAATGGCTGGATTGTACCCAAAGCCAATCAAAAATGACTGCACAATTTTTATCCGTCCGCAGTCAAAACCGCCGCCAACCGCCGGAATTCAGAGTCAAACACCGGCGCGGGTGCGTAACAGCAGCCCAAACCGATACGCCGAACCGGAAAACATCCGAAAAACATATTCAAACCTGAATAAAATGCCGTCTGAAACCCTTTCAGACGGCATCGGATTCCTACCTGACAGACAGTATCAACCCAAAACTCAACAGCAGGTTGCGGAACGCGTCTGGCCTCTTTTGATAAACGTCATCTCGCCCTCCTGCGGAAAATGAAAACCAACAGGCGACGACACCCAAAAACGGATGCAGCCGCACGCTGGGCGGTCGGGAACATCGCCTTCTTCGGCGCTCAAGCGCGGCACGCCCTCATAACCGCCGATAAACGCCTTTTTCAACGCCTCCTATCCAACTTATTGTCCGCCGTCCTTGCCCAATCGTTGACCGCAATCGCTGTTACATATAAAATTGCCGGCAGGCATAATAGAAATCGATGAAGCCCGATACCTGACCGCCGTCAAGCAACACATTGTCTTTAAACAGGTCGGCATGGATGATGCCCGAAGGCAGATGGTTGCCGAGGTTGTCCTTCAGCGCATCGATTTCAGAACACAGCAGCGGCATCGTCTTGCGACAGGACGGGTAGCAGCCGGGCGCACGCCCGTCCACCACGCATCGTAACGCGGGTTTTCCATTTCCAAAGGGAAATCGGCGGCGGCAAGGCATTTTGGCCAACATCGCACCGAGTAGGGAAGCACTGCCCGCCGTCGGCAGCGCAGTATCCGAACCTTTCAGGCAGGCAACCAGGCGCAGGCTTGCCCGCCAAAACGGAATCAAGCCGGCCGTCTTTTGCAGCGCAACCGGCGCGGCAACCGCCACGCCCTTCATACTCAAATGCCGGTTAAGCTCCAGAAAAACGGCAACTCTTCCTGTTTCAACACTTCAAACACGGTCAGCACATAACGTCCCGAAGTCGTCGTCAGAAAATAATTGCTGTTGGTAATCCCCTGCGCGATACCCCTGCAGGGAAACAAATTTCCAAATCGTAACCGCTCAGGAAGCCGCGTATCTCATCATCGGAAACACTCGGTATAGACAGACATATCAACTCACTTGCTCGTAACGGGCAAACCTGCCGTCAGAACGCCGGACGGCAGGCAAACATATAATCTACATCGGTCGAATCGCACAGGGCATAAGTTTGCAGGACAACACATGGTAAGTCATACCCTTCGTATCCGCTACATCCAAGCCTCGCCTGACGGCACATTCGCGCCAGCTCGGCAGGTGCGATGAATCCAGTCGTGCGTGCCTTTGGGGACAAACTTCAACAGATATTCCGCCGCCACAATCAGATGGCAGGTACGATTTCGGTTTTTATTGATGGCGGAAAAACACCAGCCGTCCGGTTTGACCAGCTGGCACAAGCACGCACGATGGCGGCGGATCGGGACGTGTTCCATCATTTTGGGCGTGCACGTTACCACATCGAACGAGTGCGGTTCCGCCTCGGCAAGGTCTTCTACGCGGATATCATTCGTATTCGATATCGGCGACATTGTTCAAAGCCGCGCAGGCGGGCGGTCAGCGACCGCTCCGCCATGTCGATGCTCCTTTACAAACGCCGCGCGCGCGCGCCATGCTTTCCGCCAGGATGCTCGCCGCCGCAGCCCGCTATCCAAAACCCGTTTGCCGCACAAATCCGCGTGTCCGTCGATATAATCCAGCCGCAACGGATTGATGTCGTCGCAAGGACTTGAATTCGCCCGACTTGTCCCACCATTTATCGGCAATCCGGCTGAATTTGGCAATTTCCTCTGCGTCCACATTATATTTTCTGTCAGACATCCTGCTCCCATCATTCAAAACACGGCGGCGTCCGCCGTTGCCCAAAAAGGAAAAGATTATACTATGGAACGTCATGCTGTTCGAACAGACTTTTCAGACGGCATGACCGCAAACACCTTACAGCCCCCGCACTTTTACGGCATAATGGCGGGCACGCTTTTCGTCAGAAAGATAAAATATGTCAACCAAAACCCTTCCCTGTTCGGCGGCGCGATGATTATCGCCGGTACGGTTATCGGCGCAGAGCATAGCTTTGCCAACCCGACCGCCACATCCGGCGTGCATGGTTTACCGGCTCGCTGGCCGTGTTGTTGCGTACACCTGGTTTTCCATGCTCTCCAGCGGCCTGACGATTTTTGGAAGTCAACACCCACCATCCGCACGGCGCAAGTTTCGACACCATGGTCAAAGACCTGCTCGGACGGAGCTGGAACATCATCAACGGCATCGCCGTCGCTTTTCGTTTTATACCCGCTTACCTACGCCTACATCTTCGTCGGCGGCGACCTGACCGCCAAAGCGCTTAGGCAGCGCGCGGCAGGCGGCGACGTTTCGCTCACCGTCGGACAACTCGTCTCTTCGGCATCCTCGCCTTTTTGCGTAGTGGGCATCCGCACGCTTGGTCGACCGATTCACCAGCGTCCTCATCGGCGGCATGGTATTAACCTTTATTTGGGCAACCGGCGGCCTGATTGCCGATGCCAAAAATGCCCGTCCTGTTCGACACCCAAGCCCCGTCGGCACTGGCTACTGATTTATGTCGCCACCGCCCCGCCCGTCTGCCTCGCTTCTTTCGGCTTCCACGGCAACGTCTCCAGCCTGCTCAAATACTTTAAAGGCGACGCGCCCAGCGGCGAACTCCATCCGGACGGGCACACTGATTGCGCTGGTAATTTACGTCCTGGCAAATCGCCATCCAAGGCAACTCCTGCCGCGCAACGAGTTCGCCCCCGTCATCGCCGCCGCCGAAGGGCAAGTCTCCGTCCTGATTGAAACCCTGTCCAAATTCGCCCAAACCGGCAATATGGATAAAAATATTGTCCCTGTTTTCCTATATGGCGATCGCCACCCGTTTTTAGGGCGTAACCTTAGGTCTGTTCGACTACATCGCCGACATCTTCAATGGAACGACAGCGTCTCCGGCCGCACCAAAACCGCCGCGCTGACCTTCCTGCCGCCTCTCATTTCCTGCCTGCTCTTCCCCCACCGGTTTCGTTACCGCCATCGGCTACGTCGGCTGGCGGCAACCGTCTCGACAGGCATCATCCCCGCCATGCTGCCTCACCGTTCGCGCAAAAATTCGGCGCAGGCAAACCTATAAAAGTTTACGGCGGCTTGTGGCTGATGGTTTGGTCTTTCCTTTTCGGCATCGTCAACATCGCCGCACAGGTATTGAGCCAAATGGAACTCGTCCCCGTATTTAAAGGATACATGCCGTCTGAAGCCCTGTTCAGACGGCCTTACGACATTCGGAAAAATCATATGGAACCCAAAAATAGACATTGCAACCAACAACTTCAAAACACGGCGGTGGCACGGAAAGCTACACTTTGATTTGGTAAAGGGTCTGAACAGACAAAATATCACACCGGGCCGTTTATGCGGCAAAATTCGATTGCAGTATCCCCGAATACGCCATGATCGAACCCCATCTTATCGATCAACACCGACGCTGAAAAACTACGCTCATTCCTCTTTCGGGCCGGCCTGCTCAAACCAGAAAAACAGCACCGCCAAACTGGTTGCCCGCCATCATGCCGATTATGCTGACCTCCTCATCTGCGGCGGCACGCACTTGGGCTATCTGCACCACTTGGCGCAAAAACCGAATCTGCTCGACCGTCTTGCCATACGCCGGAACCGCAGCAACTACGCCACCGCCAAATCCCATCATGGCGCATTCCCACATGATGCAGCACGAACTGGTCGCGATACGGCGTTCCCCCGAAAGAATCCAAGTCGCGCAGATACGGAACGCTTCTTTCCACAACCTAGAGAAACTGCCGCCCTGCGCGCCAGTCATGGTTTTGCCGACCATGAAAACCGTTTTCCCATTCCCATCGACCGGCCACACGCGAAAAGGCTTTGGAACTACTCGCCGACTTTTTTCGAACATACCGGCCTGCCCGTGGCTAGCTCGCCGCCGCTGGTTCACCGCTTCCCGCCCTATGCGAAAAACGTCGTCGACTGGCTTGCAACCGATGCCCGAACTCTACCGCGCCGCCGACTTTTACCATTATGGCCTCCTGTACGAACCCTTCGGGCTGGTATCGGTGTCGAATCCGTCCTATGCGGCACACGTCGTCCCTCTCCGGAAAAACATGGCATGTACAGAGACAGGAACGAAGAAGCGGACTTTTTCTCACGCCAAAACCCGCGAAACCCTGGCGCAAGCTGTCAGCCGTCAGCCTAAAAAACAGGGCGGACACCGCCTGTCTAACCCGATGCGTGCACCGAACTACAACCCATCCTCGTCGCACCACATCGACCGACTGACCGACATGCTGGCATCCGAGAACAAAATGCCGTCTGAACGAGTTTTCAGACGGCATTTTCGCAACCCTTGCAGCCATGCGGCAAAAATCTAACGGGCAATTTTCAAACGTCGCACGATAGTTGCGGTAATTTCCGACCAACTCCCGGTTCGGGCAGTCTTCCAACACTCCGCCGCACAAACCGCGCATCGCCATATTCCGCACGCATGAAGCCGTCTTTTGTTTCCAAAACCCGCCGCCCATCAGCACGCCGCCTGCAAAGGCAAGGTCGAGGAAATCCGCTGCCGCACGAATCCGCCGGCAATATTGCTCCTGACGGCAAACTGCGTTACATAATCCGGCTGCGCGTAATCCCATTTCTTCCGACGGACATCGCCCCCTCAAACGGTACCTGATGATCGCCGAAATAACCGAAAACAAAGGGGTTTGCCGCGTTCGTGCAGATAACGGTCGAAAACTTTCCACCGCTTTTGTCCAAATCGGCAATGCGCCCGATGTAGTCATTAAGCGCGGATACGGTTTTCGCATTCAAATCAGGTATCCAAATCAAACACATTGTCGGTATCCGTCCGATACGGTCCGTGCTCTTCATGGTCAGCACATATACGAACATCGGCTGCCACGCTTTTCCAAATCGATGGCGTTTTTCGAGAATCATCCGCGCATACTGCATCATTTCCTCACTTGAAATATGCTACAGGTTTTGCCCATCGGCGCGGGATAGCCCAAAATCTTGCGGCTGGAACATCATGATTAGAAAGCCAAAATGGTCATATGCGGCCTTTGGACTGTAGCGTTCTTGGTAAACGGCGAGAGCGCCACGCAAAAATAACCGTGTTCGCGCAGGTTGCGGATCAAACCGGTCTCGCAAATGCGTACAACCGAGTAAAACACGCCGCTCGCTTGCAACGCGCCGAAATCTGTGGACGGAACACCCGCCAAAACGCAATTCGACTCCACGTTGCGCCGCCGAAAGTATGCACGCGCAAAGGTGAGGATACGGTATCTTCCTGCTGTCCGAACATTTTCAAATCGGGAATCTTTGAGGGCGGCAAAGTCGAAAACAGTGCGGATCGAGCGTCGATTCCATCAGGGTAACGACAATACGGGTTTTTATCCGACATGCCGCACGGCTGGGTTTCAGACGGCATCTGTTTGGCAAACGCTTCCCGTCGCCCTCGAACACGGGTACTTTTGAAAACACCGCCCGAAGGCATCGGCAGGTTCAAAACCGTCGCGCCCGTCGTCCGGCAGCGAGTCCAGCCACGTCTTACCGCGCCCGGATGTTTTCAGAAAATGCCGCATCGACACGAACGCCGCCGCAACAACGCCGCCCGCCCGCCCACCGCCACGGCACACCCAGTATCCGCACCGCCCAGCCGAAAACCGCATATGCCGCCAAAGCCACGCAGCCCCGCCATACCGATAACCGCTTCCTTATAATGGAACAGCGTTTCCAATTCCGCCAGTCGGCAATCAGCAAAAAGTCGGAAAATCAACAGCGGTTGTTTGTAATAATGGATTTTCAGCCCGTGGAACAGTATCAGCACCACAAACCAGACCGAAGAGAAATTCGGGTTCGCGCTGCCACTGGAGCTGTCAACATCAGCATACCGCCCGCCAAAAGACACAAACAGCGCGGATGCGCAAAATATGTCCAGCGGTAGTGCGACCTGATAATCAGCACCAACGCCGCTAAGCAAACAAAATAGGAAAGCACAGGCAACCATCCCGCCCCACCTTAAAACGGCATACCTGAGCCGCCGTTGCGAATTATTATCGAAAGCGTGCATTATAATGCAGCACAGGCGCATTTCCACCGATATTTCAGTATAATGCCATCCCCGAACCTGCCCAACCCAAAGGAACTGTGATGAAACTCATCATTCTCGATCGCGACGGCGTCATCAACCAGGACTGCACGACTCGTCAAACCGTTGACGAGTGGATACCTATCGAAGGTAGCATGGATGCGGTGGCATTCCTGACGCAGGCAGGCCGCACCGTTGCCGTCGCTACGTAACCAATCCGGCATCGGCCGCAAATATTTGTCGTTCAAGACCTCACCGAAATGAGCATACAAAATGCAACCGCCTCATCCGTCAGGCAGGCGGGGGAAATCGACGGCATCTGGTTCCGCCTGCATACCAGCGCTGACGGCTGCGGCTGCCGCAAAGCCCAAACCGCATGATTGAAGACATCCTCGAACGCTCAACGCCCAAGCTTCGGAACTCACTGGTCGGCGACAGCCTGCGCGATTTTGCAGGCAATCGATGCCGTCGGCGGAAAACCAGCGCTGGTTCTGACTGGAAAGGCACGCTCTCCCAACACGGACACGAATTGCCCGAACACACACAGGTTTTCGATACACCTGCTCGATTTCACAATACATCATGCAGGGAAACGCTGCACCGCGCTTGACTGAATCATACCGCATTTCCGACAAGGCAAAACCATGCTCATCATCCGTAACCGATTTACTGGCTGATACCTGTTCCAGCCTGATTTTCCTTTCCTTTATGCTGCTCTGCCTCGCCTTTCCGACGGGCGCACAAGATGGCGCGGGTCTGGGCCGGCATCCTCAACTGGTCGCTCAAACACATCGTCGGCTGGGCCCAAATACCGCATCATCGGCGCGGAAAACATCCCTGACCGCCCTCCGTCATCTGCGCCAAACACCAAAAGCGGCTGGGAAACGCTCGCCCTTCAGGACATTTTTCCGCCGCAGGTTTACGTTGCCAAACGCGAGTTGTTCAAAATCCCTTTTTCGGCTGGGGTTTGAAGCTGGTCAAACCATAGGCATAGACCGCAACAACCGCCGCGAAGCCAACGAACAGCTCATAAAACAGGGGTTGCGCGCAAAAACGAAGGCTGTGGATTACCATTTTCCCCGAAGGCACGCGCCTTGCACCCGGAAAGCGCGGCAACACAAACCGGCGGCGCGCATGGCGAAAAATGTTTGAGATGGACATCGTCCCCGTCGCCCTCAACAGCGGCGAATTTTGGCCGAAAATCTCTTTCTGAAATATCCGGGGAAATCACCGTCGTCATCTGTCCGACTATCCCGCACGCAAGCGGCAGCGAAGCCGAATTGATGGAAAAATGCGAACACCTCATCGAAACACAGCAGTCGCTCATTTTCCGGCGCAGGCCCGTCTGCCGCCAAAATGCCGTCTGAAACCGTCATGACCTCCCTGATCCACACTCTTTCAGACGGCATGGAGTTGACCGTCGAAACAAGCGCCGTGCCAGAAAACCTGATTATCCGCCCTGTCGGCACACATACCGTCAGCATCAGCGTCCCACCCTACTTCTCGTCTCCGCTCTAAACCGCTGGCTGTAGCGAAAACGAAGCCGTCCTGCGGCGAACACTGGCGAAAACACCGCCGCACTAACAGCGGCAAACCGGCTGCCTGAACATATCTGGTTCCACGGCAGACAGCTTGCCCTCACCGCCCATCAAGACACGTCGCAACCTGCTGATGCCGTCTGAACCGCGTTCCCAAAGACACGCACGACAAACAGGCGGCACTGTTGGCAACCTTTCTGAAACGGCAGGCCCAGCTACCTGCTTCCCCGCCCGAACACCACGCCCGCACCACACAACTGTTCCCCGCCTCCTCCTCGCTGACCTCTGCCAAAACTCTTCTGGGCGTGTGCCGCAAAACCACAGGCATACGCCTCAACTGGCGGCTGGTCGGAGCACCGGAATACGCTGCCGACTATGTCTGCGACACACGAACTCTGCCACCTCGCCCACGCCGACCATGACGCGCATTCTGGCGCTGACCTGCCGCTTCGCACCCTTACGCGGACGAAGCCAGCAATGGCTCAAAGACCACGGCAGGAACTTTTTATTTTGGGATAATGCATCCGTTTCAGACGGCATTTCCGCATTCAGTCTACACGGAGATTAAATAGGAAGAAACTGATGCTTACCGCCGCCGTCCTGACCGCGCCTCACCGGATGCAAAGAACAGGCTGCATAAAACCGCCTGTCGATCAAAGCAGGATATGTATATATTCTAATGACGAAGAAGCCCGGAAATGCGTAAACGGCGAACTGTCTTTCTTCAATCCGACCCGATGGGAAATGAGCAACTCCCACTCTTTGTGATCGCCCAATACTGCGACACCAACTACAACATTACCTACAACAATGCCGGCGTCGTTTGCGTATTTACCGACAAAGAGTGCAAAAAGCCTGCCTCTGGCAGCGAATCGTCCGTAAGCGGATCGGTTCCTGCAAAATAGGCTTCCGTCCGCACACCGGCTCAGAACCGTACCCCGTTTGAGAAACAAAATGCCGTCTGAAAACCCGACATCCGGTTTTCAGACGGCATTTTTGCTTGACGTTTTAGCTGTAAAAGCTTCGCACCTTTTTGGACGAACTCAATCGCTTTTTCTTCCATGCCCCGTGCTGGGCTTTTTGCTTGTCGGCGTAGTCGCGCACTTCTCTGCGTGATTTTCATCGAGCAGAACTTTGGGACCGCACATCGAGCGAGAAGTGGCGATTTCAGCCTTCGGCGGGCAGGGTTTCGTCGTGGAAGCTTTCGGCGCGTTCAGTCGAGGCTTAGCGGAATTGGTCGCGCCAGCGAATTCGAAACGCGCCTGCTCAGGGCGTTGTCGCGTAATCATGCACCCGGCCAGCCTTTTGGCGAGGTCGGCGGCGGGCGGCGAGTTTATAGGTGATGATGCCGTGCGCACGTCTTCTTTGGTCGGGCAGTCCCAAAATGCCTTCGGGGTAACGTAGCAGAGCATGGCCGTACCACCAGCCGATATTGGTCGCGCCTATGCCTCGAGGTGATGTGGTCGTAGCCCGGGGCGATGTCGGTAACGAGCGGGCCGAGGTGTAGAAAGGCGCTTCCAGCCAATGTTGCAGCTCGGTCATGTTTTCTTTGACGCGTTGCAGCGGCATACGGCCGGGGCCTTCGATCATGACTTGTACGTCGTCTCACGCTTTATCGGTCAATTCACCCAAGGTGTCAGCTCAGCAAATTGGGATTCGTCGTTGGCATCGGCATACAGCCGGGCGCAGGCCGTCGCCGAGGCTGAACGACACATCATACGCCTTCATGATTTCGACAGATTTCGTCGAAATGCGGTAGAGGAAGTTTTCTTTTGTGGTGGCGAGACACCATTTCGCCATAATCGAAACTGCCGCGCGATACGATGCCGGTCAGGCGGTTGGCGGTCATCGGCACATAACGGCAACACGCCTGCGCGTATGGTGAAAATAGTCCACGCCTTGCTCCGCCTGTTCGATTAAGGTGTCTCGGAACAAATCCCAAGTCAAATCTTCGCAATACCGCCGGTCGAAAGCCTGATAGATAGGCACGGTGCCGATGGGGACGGGCGCGTTGCGGATAATCCATTCGCGCGTTTCGTGGATGTGCGCGCCGGTAGACAAATCCATAATCGTGTCCGCGCCCCAACGCAGCGACCATACCATTTTTCGACTTCTTCGGTCAGGCTGGAGGTTACGGCGGAATTGCCCGTTGCCGCTGATTTTGACGCGGAGTTGCGGCCGAGTAATCATCTGCTCTGGAGCTCGTGGCTGATGCTGGCGTAACCGCACGTCCGGCGGCGATTTCTTGGCGCACGAATTCGGGCGTGATTTGCGCGGATGGTCGGATATTCGCGCCGAAACTTTGCCCTGCGTGCTGCTCCAAGAGCCATGGTCTAGGCCGTCTGAAAAGCTCGTCCAGCTTCACGCGTTCGCGCATGGCGACGAACCCATTTCGGGCGTGATGATGCCCTGGCGGGCGTAGGCAGTTGGGTTACGTTGTTGCCGCTCTACCATGGGCGCGGACGGTGATTTGCTGAAACGCAGATGGGCGGTTTGCGGGTCATGCGCGCGTTCAATGCCGTATTCGCTGGAGAGCTTGGGCAGGATTTCGGTATCGCCGCCTCGTCCAGCCATCGGTGGATGTGCGGCAGGCCTTGTTTCAGGTCGATTTGTGCCGCCGATCGCCGTACACCGCTGGTGTCATAGACGGAATCGGCGGATTGGCTTTCGTACCTTTGCGTGCCGTGAAGTGTCGTCCTGACGGATTTCACGCAAAGGCACGCGGATGTCGTCGCGGCTGCCTCGCAGATACACGCGCCCGAGTTCGATATTTAGCGGATGCCGATGTTCGCTCGTCGGCAAGCTCGCGCGCTTCGTTACCGGAAGTTTTGGCAGTTTTTATGTAAGTCATAAAAATGCCCTGTTTTCGTTTAGAATAAAGAAACAGGAGAATCTTTGCTTTCTTTTCAAACGGCCTGAGTATCATGCCGTCTGAAAGACAGAATCCGTGAAAACTCCCCACGCAGGTATTATCCCGATCGGGTGTACAGGGCTTCAGCCGCCTGAACATCAGGGCAGCGCTGTTTCAATGTTAACCAAAATTAAATCACGAATATGAACTTTTGTAAAGAAAATAATATTTCAAATCAGGCATAAACCGGCTCTCAGACAAGATTTCATGATTTTTCGTGGAGAATGTTTGACACCGCATACTGCCTTCTGTATAGTTTCAAATTTGACGCGGATGGAGCAGCATGGTAGCTCTGTCGGCCTATAACCCGAAGGTCGGTTCGAACTCTGCCCCAAACCGAATATTAAAACCCCTCGGCTAAAACCGAGGGGTTTTGCTTTGTCCGCCAAACGGCGCACTACCGCTGCTGCAATCTCAACCGGTTTGGTTACACCTTCCGCACCGTTTTTCAAGAAAGCCAACCGCCGACCGTCCGTTTTACCGAATCCGTCAGCAACACGACCTTGATGCCCTGTTCGAGTGGGCAAAAGAAAGTGTTACGGTGCAAAAAGTTGCTGGAAAACGCTGTATCTGAACGGCCTGCCTTTTGTGAAAATCTGTCACGAATGGTGGAACGCGTCAAAAGACTGGAGGCAGGCTACCTCGAGTCTTCAGACGGCATTTTTCTAAATGCAGACAGCTGGTCGGATATGGGCGGCCGCTGCAAACACCTCGCCCGCATGGAACAAGGCGAGGTTGCTCACGGATGGCGCAACGAGTGTTTCGACCTCGACCGACGGCGCTGCGCACATCTTGTTCGCACTCGAACGCGCCGCTTTCCGTCCGTTCGACTGCTCAGCGCGCCGTCCATCTCAACGGACTGACCGAATCGGACGGCTGATGGTATTTCTGGATAGGCAGGCGCAGTCCGCACAAAGCAGTCGATCCCAACAAACCGATAATACTGCGCCGCCGGCGGTGTTTCCAGCGGTGAATTGCCGTCTGAAAACCATGTGTCGTCGAAAGCAGCGAAGAAGCCGGTTTGGATAAAACGCTGTTCCGCTTTTATCCGTCCGGCATCCCGCTGACAGCCTGCGCCCGTCAACCGCGGCGTCCGCCAATGAAACTTGTATGTATTCGATGCCGTCCTGCCCGAAACCTTCCGGCCTGAAAACTCAGTGATGGCGAAGTGATGTGTTTTGAAAAGATGCGACACTGGCGGCCTGTTGGATGCCATGTTGTCCGGACGCATAGATGCACGTGATGCCCAGCTCGTTACTTTGGACGGCACTCGACCGTTACGGATTAATCGCCCCGAACCACCCTCTGTCGGGCTGGCTTTCGCGGCATCAGGACTTACGAACCGGACGCTCAAATTCGAACAAGGTCTGCAAACGCTGGCGGCAGCAATAAAACCGTCGCGCCGACGACATCTGCCTGACTGTCGGTCATGCGGCAAAAGACTTCTGCCGTGCTGGGCCTGTCGGTCGCAGGAAAATCAACACCGCTGAATATGATTGCGGGATTACCCGTCCGGACGGCGGAGAAATATGGCTGAACGTAAAAACATTACCCGGTATGCCGCCCGAAAAACGCCGTATTTCGTTGATGTTTCAAGATTACGCGCTGTTTCACATGAGTGCGTTGGAAAATACGGCATTCGGTCGGAAATGCAAAAATGCAGAAAACCGAAGCCGAACGCCTTTGCCATGGCGGCAATCTCTGCCGAAGTCGGACTGGAAAACGAGGCACACCGCAACCTGGACTTCCGGAGGCGAAAAGCAACGCGCACCGGCGCGCGCTTTGCTGTCCGCCCTTCCCCGCTGCTGCTGGACGAATCGTTTTCCAGTTTGGACACGCATTTGACGCAAAGGACTGGCTGCGCTGCACATGATCAAGCCGAACGTATCTGGAAACGGCGCATCCCTGCCGTTTTGGTGACTCATTCGCCTGAAGAAGCCTGTACGATCGGCAGACGAAAATTGCCGTGATGCATGAAGGTAGATTCTACAATACGGCAGCATTCCAAAACACTGGTCAAAACACCGTCCTGCGTGCAGGTCGCCCGACTGATGGGGCTGCCCAACACCGACGATGACCGCCAGAGCGCAACATGCGGTGCGTTTCGACCAAGACGGCATGGAGGTCGTCGCACTATCCTGCGCACTCCGTTTGCCCGAACTGTTCAGCCTCAGTCCATCCTCCATCCGAAATACGGCATCCAGTGGCTGAACCTCGATATGCCACACGCCGGTGAGATATCGGGAAACGATACGGTATCGCATCCATATCGAAGACCGGAAATCGTCGCTCTGTTGATGCTTCCTCCAGCCGAAAATGCCGTCTGAAAACCTTCAGACGGCATACCAAAGCAGCTATATTTTCTATGGGCGTTATTTGACTGCAATCTTTTTCCATTGTCAACAATATTTATTTCCGCACTTTGGTTTTCGCCCTCTTCCTCGACAGGCACGCCGGTTGATTTGTTTAACAGTTTCTCCACTTTTCCTCGTCCTCGCAGCGGATGACTTGCAGTATCGCCTTCAAGCTGTCCGGCATTGCTGTGCAGGATGATGTTTTGACCGACAGGATATTGTTAGTTCATCGAAAACGCGCAGCCCCATACCGAGCAGGATGCGGGTAAACGCCGTATCACCCGCCATTTCGCCGCACACAGATACGTCTTTTTCCATACGGTTCGCGGTACGGATGACATGTTGCAGCATTTTCAACACGGAAGATGTCCGGCTGGTAGAGGTGGTTGACGCTGTCGTCGCTGTCGACGGACAAGATGTATTGAATCAGGTCGTTGGTACCCGATGGAAATAAAAATCGACCAGTTTCAAAATGCCGCCGACGGTCAACGCGGCCGAGGGATTTCAATCATGCAGCCGACACCGACATCGCCGGAAAAGCTTCACCGCGCTCGGTAAGCTGCCGCTGGGCGGTGTCCAAATGAATCAGGCATATGGCGCACTTCGGACAAGGAGGTAAAGTTCATCGCACATCATGCGCACGGGGCCGTGGGCAGCGGCGCGGAGGATAGCGCGCATCTGCGTGCGGAACATAACCGGTTCGGCAAGGCACAGGCGGATGCCGGTCATACCCAGTGTCGGGGTTGAGCTGCCGTTGGGGGTGGCGTTTTGACCGAACCAGCGGGGGTTTTATCCACGCCTAAATCAACGGTTCGGATGGTAACGCTTTTGCCTTTCATTTTTGACAATCGCGCTGCACAACTTCATACCAGTGCCCGTCTTCAGACGGCATCGGTCGCGGTTCAGGTAGCAACTCACCCCTGAACAACCCGAGGTTGCCGTCTGCGCCGGAGATTGCAGCAATTTTGACATCTTCAGCTGATTCTATATTGCCCAAAGCTCGGATACAGACCCCGTCGGCGGTGGCGGCGAAGCGGTCTTTTGAGCTTGTTCAACCTCGCGTTTGTGGCTGCGGTATCTCGCGGGCACGGCGGCGGTATTCCGTTCAACACCGACTCATGTCCGCTGGCGAAATAATCAACACGCCGCTGATACCGTCGACGATGACCGTTTCGCTCTTCGGTAATCAGCGTTTGCGCGCGTTGTGCAGCCCAATAACGGAAGGAATATCCAAACGCCCAAAATCGCCGCATGACCGGTCGGACCGCCGACATCGGTTACTGGCGCGTTAGCAATCCGCTGCTCCCCGAACAAAACCGTATCGGCAGGCGAAAGGTCGTGCGCAATCAGCACGGTTTCGTCAAACAGGCTGGTCGGCAACATTTAAATCGCTGCCCTGCCCGACCAGGCTGTTGTGGATGCGCTGACGACTGCAGCATATTCCTGCTTGCGTTCGCGCAACAGGCATCGCCTGTGCCGTCAAACGCGGCAAGTTTGTCGTTTCGCTGTTTCAACGCCCATTCGGCGTTGATTTTTGTTCTTTTTATATCGACGGGTTCGCGCGACAAGGTTACATCGGTCAGCAGCATCAGGTGCGCGAAACAAACGCGCCCAATTCGACGGGGCGTCGGGAACCGCGCCGCGCAGCTGTTCCAACCTCTTGCGCGTGGGCCTTTCGACGGCGGCATCGAAACGGGCGGCTTCGGTGTCGATGCTGAGCCTCGTCTGAAACGTCGTATTGCGGCACTTCGGCCGTGCCGCGCGTAATCAGGTGGGCTTCATTGTCCGATGGCGATGCTCTTTGCCCGCGGCGACACCGTGCAGCACACGATACTCATTATTCGCCCTCGCCGAAGTAGCGTCGTTGATTAAGTCGGTCACGCTCTTCATGGCGGCGGTTTCTGTCCAAGCCGTCGGTTTCCGTGCTCGATGACGGTGCCTTTGGTACAGCGGCGAGCATCAGCTGCTACGATGCTTTTGCCGCTGACGCGGCTGCCGTTTGTTTCGCGTTACCCAGACTTCGCTTTGAAACCGAGACGCGGTGGGCGGACCATTGCTGAGGCACGGGCGTGAAGTCCGCGAGTTCTGTTGATGATTTCGATGGATTGTTTGAGCATTTTCGATTCCCGTTTTATGTGTATCGGCGGCAGACGCCGTTTAAAATGCCGTGTCTTGTCCCGCTCCTTCCAGGCGGCATCATGGTTTTCCGGCACACCAAATCGTCCGGTGCGGACATAATGGCGAAAATTCCCTTGACGGCAGGCCTCCTGACACCTCGGTGAAGCTGCAGCAAGGCTCTTCCACCTCCGGAGAATGTTGATGGCCTTTAATCATCATCGGCGCATTCAGGCCGGTCAGGATGGCCGATTTGCTTTTCGCGCAGCGCGGCGGGGCCGCATTGCAGGGGGTCGCGCACCGAAAATATCGGTCATAATCAGCACGCCGTCGTTGTTTGGGGAATTCCCTGAAGCGCGGCAATGGCGTTGCTGCTGATGATGTCGTCTTGGTCTTCCGTCGGCTGCACGCCGAGCATGCGCACGTTTCTGCAGGCATCCCGCTTGGGATGATGATGCCAGCTTTGCGGTAGGCTTCGCCTATGGTCGTCGTGTAACGATTAAAAGCCCTATCATGGTGTAGCGGCATGCGTCCTGTTTATAATTCTTCCGCCAACCTGTCAGAGAACGTGATGCTGTCTGACATCTCAGACGCAGCAGGCCTGCCTCATTTGCCGCTCCAGTGCGTAAAGTCTGCCCAGATTGCGCCAGCAGCCTCGTGCCGCATCCATGCCGTAAACTGAAAAACATAACGGTTCGGCATTATCCAGTCCGACATAATCGGCTTTGACGGGTTTTTCTTTTGTCGATTAATCTATTGGCGAACACCGCCGCATCGGCAGCTTGCCGCACCCATTTCCAAAAAGTTTGGCCTTCTGAATACCGGCGGACATCGTGGGCGCTGCCCTTTCGTCTCAGAATATCGTCCAACACAAACCACATGCCTACTACCTCGGATTTTATGTTCCGCATCGGCGCATGCGTCCAGCTGAACGCGCCGCCCTCCAGCTTGTCGCCGTAACGGGAAACATAGAACACAATCAAAAATCTAACGGAAAGCGCAACAGCGGCAGCAACTGCTCCTGTAACACCACCGCCCCGCCCATCACGGGCAGGAGCAACTGGATATTTATCCCCAAATCGCGCGTAATCTCGTCCGCCACTTTTGCAGTGCGGCACGGCATTGACCTTGGTCGAACAAAAGATCTGTATGCGTTTTCAAGCATCGCCTGTGTTTCAAGGCGCTTTGGTTTCTAAATCGGTCATCATGTCAAAATCTCGCCGGTAAAAGAAAATTATAAAACAAAGTATCGGATGCTCGTCTGAACTGTCTCTGCTCAGCGGTCGGTACGCACGCGCGCACAAATGTGGCAAATTCTCCGGCGTACCTTTCTGCGTGAGCTACGGTAGCGGTAGGTAATCAGCGTACAGATTTTCGCGGGTTGTCGCGGTCTTTGTCTTTGAAGCCGCTGCCGATGCGGAATTCACCGTGTTGGTTTTTACAGCCGACCGCGCCCAGCCGTCCTGGCATTGCGCCCTTTACCTTCATAGTGCCGCGTTACCGTGCATTCATCGTCGTAATGGCTTTTCAGCTTCAACAATTGGCTGCCCTGCCGCCGCTGTAACGGGATTCGCCGGCGCAGCATCACGCCTCTCGCCGCCCTGCGCTTCGATACTGTTTTAAAGTCCATCGCGTGCTGCCGGTCGCGCGCACTTTGATTTGCGGGATGATGGTATCGGCGCGTTCGGATGCGTTTTCAGCCATTGCGTGCGACTGCCAAACGTTGGTAGAGGTTGCCCTGCGCCTTGGGCTACGTCGAAATGTGCAGGCGGATGCCGCGCCAATCTCCGGAAGACGAACGCACGGCAGCGGAAAATCTGCTCAAACTGACCGCGTCCGCTATACAATTCGCCGTCCAGGATAAGGCGGAAACTGCGCGGTAAAACCTTTGGGCGGAGCAAACGCATACCCCTGACGGCTCATCAGGTGCTTTCCGTCCTAATAGGCGCGCGCACGCCGTCGAGTTTTCGCTCATCGCCCAGCCTGCAATCTCTGGTCTTTGTATTCCTGCGCCAGCATCAAATCCGCCGCGCCTGCCGATGCAGGGGATGAAAACCGCCGTAAAAATCGGTATGATGCCCTGATTGTCTTCTTAATCATCTGATTCCTCAAACATCAAAACAGGCGGTAAACCGCCATAAAATAAACGGTAAACCCAATGCCGTCTGAAAAACCGTTTAGAACACGCCGCTGACCCCACGTTACGAAATCCTCTCCGTTACCCCCTTCCGCCAAAACTGCACCCTGACTTTGACGACGAAAGCGCGAAGCCGTCCTGACCGATGTCGGCGGCGACGTTCCGTTCCTGCTGCAAGAGTTGGCAAACCGCAAACTTACGCTCACGGCAATCTGGCTGACGCACGGCCATCTCGATCGCGCAGGCGGCGTGGTCGAAATGCTGAAAACGCATAAAGTCCCCGTCCCCGGGCCGCATCCGGACGATGAATTCCCTGCTCCAATCGCTGCCGCAAACCACCGCGCAATACGGATTTCCGGTCTCGCCTGCACTTTTCGCCGAACCGTTGGCTCGAAGAAGGCGAAACGCTCACGGTCGGACGCTATGCCTTTCAAGTGCTGCATATTCCGGGCCATACGCCTGACATGTCGTCTTTTTATTGTGCCGAGGCGGAATTGCTGATTGCGGGCGACGTGCTGTTTTACGAAACCATAGGCAGAACTGATTTTCCGCGCGGCAACCGCGCCGACTTAATCAACATATCCGTAACAAAATTATTCGCCCTCCCTGAAACCGTGTGCTGTCGCCGGACACGGGCGTATGATCCATCGGACACGAAAGCGGCACAATCCGGTTTTTCTAACCGACTTCCCAGTCTTCAGACGGCATCATCTGCACCGATGCCGTCTGAAACACAAAAAAGGCTCAGATATCGCCGCCCTTGCCGGTGTACCTCACCGGACAAGGCCTTCAAAACCAACCCCGAATCAACCGGTACAGTTACGCCGCGCTTCGGCATTCCCGCTCCGGCTGAACAACTTTTCCGCACGTCAGACTGCTTCTCATCTTCTGCCGCATATTCCAGATTCCGACAACGCCGTTGTTTCACTGGCATCGTTCGGGCTCAACTCGTGCAAGCGTTTGTTTGCCTTCACACCCAACAGACGTAGCTTCGGCGCGGCCGACCAGATTCCCGCGCCCCTCGGCAAGTTGCTTAAATGCCGTCTGAAAGCTGCTGCGCCCATCGATGCTTTTCGCCGACGCTTGAGCGTTTGGGCGAACCGACAAACTCCCATCACAGCTTGCCGCCTCTCATCCGCAATCGCCAGTGCGTTCTGATTTTGCTGTTCGTTGCGCCAAATATTCGCCACCGTCCTCAAAGTCGCCAGCAGCGTACTGCCGACCAGCATAATCCGTTTGTCGAAACACTCTTGGAACAATCCTGCGTCATGCCGCAACGCCAGCAGGTACGCCGGCTCGACAGGTATAAACATAAGACAAAATCCAATGTGTCTACACCTTCCAAATCGGTGTAATTCTTCAATGACAAACCTTTCATGTGCGCACGGATGTTGGCGACATAAGTGCCGCAACTCGGGTGCGCCGCCGTATCCGCATCTGAAGCCTGTGGGGCCAGCACATAAGCCGTCAGCGGACTGGAATCAATCACAATCTGTTTGTTGTCCGGCAGGTTGACCACAGACATCCGGCTACAAACGGCGCGTGCTGCCGTCTTCCCTCCCTTACGGACAGATGCTGCCTGAACCGTATATTCCCGTCCCTTCTGGAGGCCGGAATTTTCAAAACCGTTTCCAGAATCATCTCACCCCAATTGCCCTGAACCTTATTCTGCGTACCGGTCAGCGCGTTGGTCAGGGCCTTTGCCTCGCTAGTGCAGCTGCGCATTCAATCCTTGAAGCCGTTTCAATTCGTTTTCCAACGTCAGCCGCTCGCGCGATTCTTTATCACATAGGTCTTTGCTTGACCAACTCGCCGAAACCATGGATGCGTTCGTTTAGCGGGTTCAAAAACCGATGGAGCTGCTCCCGGTTCTGCTCGGTAAAACGGCGGCTCTTCCAAAATCGTGTTGGCAAGATTTTGAAACTGATCGTCAGCTTTTGCGCGCCTCGCCCAGTAAGGACAGCTTCTCTTCAGAAGGCGGCGTTCCTGTTCGATTTGCGTTGTCAAACGTTCGTTTTTCAACCGCCAAACCCTGTGCCTTTTCCCTGCAAATCGATATGCGACTGCCTCAACCGCTCCGCCTCTGCCTCTTTTTCCCTGCAAATGGGCAATCTGTTTTTCGGACTGCGGCAAAACGGTTGCCGACATCGGAAAGGTCGTTTTCGCACGTCGCGGACAGTTTGGCGGCTTTTCTTCCAAAATCGGTTTCGATTCTTTGGCGGATTTGGCGTTCCAGCGCACTTGGTCGGCAAATGCCCGCTCCTGTCCGAGCTGGGTTGCCAAACGTTCGTTTTCAACCGCCAAACCCTGCGCCTTTTCCTGCAAATCGATATACGACTGCTTCAGCCGGACTCGATTCCGCCTCTTTTTCCTGCAAATAAGCAATCTGCTTTTCAGCTGCGGAAAAACGATTGCCCAAAGCATAATTTTCCGTCTTGCGAAAATGCTCGTATTTCCCATCCGAAAACGGCCAATTCCGATGCCATTTCTGCATGTGCCTGTTCAACAAAATCACATCTTGCCGCCTTTTTCCGCCAATTGCGCGTTCAATACGGCTAATACACCTTGAAACCGGCTCTTCATCAGCAACCATGTAAACAACACCCTGACAGCAAAGCAGCCAGCAATAGCAACACAGTCATCAGCTCCATAAATCACCCTAATATTCAAACATTTTTCACACCGGACAAAACTGCCGCTTATTCCGATTCTACCTGTTTGTTCGACATAGCTCCAAAAAATATAGCGGATTGGCTTTAAACCTGTTCGACATCACCTTACCATGCTGCTTGCGGTTTCAGACCTTTTCCTAATTCAATATCAATCTGCCACAAACCCTGATTAAGTTCCCGATGTCTGACATTTTTAGTAAGCACCTTTGTTAATTACTGCCAAGGCTTAGCATCAGGTTTGCTATGTTTTTTTCGCCATTGAATACATGCAGGTCTATTCCACATTGTTTTTTCTTCACAGATTGGTCCACCTTCTAAATACCAGCCTTTTTTTCTCTAAACAAAGATCGACCTCCGATTATCACTTTCACCGGTGACAAAATCCATACCGCAATCCTTCATATCTTTTTCTTTTCTATCAAGATATTTAGTTAAAACATTAGGATCTGAGTTCAGGGAAATAATGCATCTGCATTATGTAAGCGCCAATGATCATGTGGTGGAAGTGGTTTTGAAACATCCACTCACAGCTTGAAGCACTAAGATTGAGGGTATTAAGAATAGAAAATAGTACTTTTTCATTTTATTTCTCCTTCGCTTTATTTAATTCAAAAATAGTTCTTTCATTTCCCATTTTAAGATCTCCTCCAGTTCTATATCCGTCATTAATACATTGTCGTTGTCCTAAGCCATGGCACTATGTAATGATGCCGCCTGAAATGTTGTGCAGCGTATGTTAAGACGGCATGCGGTGCTGACTTTCCCAAAGGGCCGAAGATAGCAAAAGGGCAAACTAAAGGATTTGCCTTTTTGTTCCAAACGCTATAGTGTACGTCTTTCCAATATTCTTTTTCAGGAAATACGCCAGAGGCAGCATAACCGCAAATAGGAAAATCATCACGATATAGCTTCATACGTTTGCGTTGCAACTGAGCAGGTTCGCCCATGTACACAAGGTAATTGACCAGTCGCGTACGTAAGTATCGTACTCTGGATGACTTGCTGTTAGGCAGAACGGCGGCTATGCAAACCGGTAGATTCCCAATACAGTTTTAGGAGTCAGGTTACTATGCTCGTCTTTAATCATAACGGGTTGACCTTTAGCATCCAACTCAACGGCTTGAACACCTTGTTGCTCCCACAGCGGGTGACGAGGCATACCGACTTTATCAAATACGGTATTGTTCCAGCCGCTCGGACGCGTAGGATCATAGAATCCGCGCATATAGGCGTAAAGGTAGTCTGCACCTTTGGAACGCGCAATCAACGTCAAATCGGGCGGAGCAGCACCAAACCATTTTTGCCGCATCTTTGGGATCCATTGCAGATCATCACATCGCCGACATTATCGGTGGTAAACATCAGGTTTTTCTTGATTTCTTCGTCAGTCAAACCGATATCTTTCAAACGGTTGAAACGCATACCGCTTGCCGAGTGACATGACAGACAGTAGTTGGTAAAGATTTGTGCGCCGCGCTGCAAAGCTTACTGGTCGCGCAAATCGATATCGACTTTTCTCATAGTGTGCATGACCGCCCGAAGCAAAATGCCGCACTCATGGGTACTGCCACGGTAAAGGCAGCAAAACCAGTTTTTCATAACTTGTTTCACTTTTTAACTGCCCTCATCAGATGTTGGTTGCAAACAGATATGCACAAAACCGCCGTAATGCCTACATAAACACATGATTTTCTGTTTGGCGGTACTCATGGTTACACGTTCAGGAACCGGTTTGTTGGTATCCAATTTGGTATAGAACGGCATACCGCGAAGAATGCAAAATAAACGAGACGGGATGCGCGAACTCAAAAGTACGCGTATCAGTCGCCACCATCGCACCCAAAATACCCAAACCGATAAAGGCAATGATGAACAGAACCAATGCGGTTTTAAAGATCGGGCCACGATAGCGGACGGATTTAACCTCGCCTTTATCCAGCCAAGGCAACAGGGCAATCAGTACAACTGCCGCACCCATACCGATTACACCCATACCTGTGTTCCCAAGAACGAGGAATCGCACGCAAAATGGCGTAGAACGGAGTGAAGTACCATACCGGTGCAATGTGTGGAGGTGTTTTCAGCGCATTCGCAGCATCGAAGTTCGGCGCTTCGAGGAGCAGCCGCCTTCTGCTGCAAAGAACAACACCGAACAGAAAACAATCAGGATACAACGACACCCAAGATGTCTTTAACGGTGTAGTAAGGATGGAATGGGATACCGTCGCGCGGGATACCGTTTTCGTCTTTGTTTTTCTTGATTTCAACGCCGTCAGGGTTATTAGAACCCACTTCGTGCAGGGCGATGATGCGCCACAGCAAGCCGAGCAATACCAGAGGTACCGCGATAACGTGCAGGGGCAAAGAAGCGGTTCAGTAACGTCGGAAACGTTGAAGTCGCCGTGATCCAAGTGGACAACCAGGACTGATAACAGGGATGGCGGAGAACAGGTTAATAATTACCTGCGCACCCAGAAGGACATTTGACCCAGCAACAGGTAGCCCATAAAGGCTTCCGCCATCAATGCCAAGAAAATCAGGAGCCGAAAACTACACCAACTCACGGGGGTGTACGAACCGTAAATCAAAACCACGGAACATGTGCAGATAAACAACAATGAAGAAGAAAGATGCGCCGGTGGAGTGCATGTGCGGATAATCCAAACCGCCGGACACGTCGCGCATGATGTACTTACTGCGGTAAAGGCAGCAGGCAGATGGTGAGCATTCAGGTTGCCGTCCGGTTTTGTAGTTCATAGTCAGGAAAATACTGCTGACGATTTTGAATCACGAGGACAAGCGAGGCTAAAGAGCCGAAGCAATACCAGAAGCGAGTGCCCGGTGCGTAGTATTGAGCCAAATGCTCATTCCACATCTTAGACAGGAAACGAGCGTCCATCCAGCCTAACAATGCTTTTTGCTTTTGCTACATTGGTTTTGGTTTGCCATAATTATCGTTCCTTATTCTCAGTCTTCGCCCACCAAGATGGTAGTATCGCTCAGATATTTGTAAGGCGGTACGACCAAGTTGGTCGGCGCAGGAACACCTTTATACACCCTGCCTGCAATGTCAAATTTCGAACCGTGGCAGGGGCAGAAAAAGCCGCCCTTCCAGCCCGCACCCAAATCAGCAGGTGCAATGCCGCCTGGACGGTAGGTTTGGGAACAGCCCAGTGAGTGCAGATACCGATGGCAACGAGAATGTTCGGTTTAATCGAACGTGTCTCGTTTTTAGCGTATTCCGGCTGTTGTTCCACATCGGAATTGGGATCGGCCACTTCGCCGTTCAGGCTTTTCAGGTCTTTGCTGTTGATCCGTACGGTTGACCACCCAAATCGGTTTGCCGTGCCACCGGCAGTCAACATTCGACCCGCTTGATTTTGCTGACATCCACTTCGACGGCAGCACTGGCGGCTCCGAGCTTTTCCGAAGGGAAACAGCCACAAACGGCGTTGCTCATCCCAATGCTGTTACTCCGCTGCGCCGCAGGTCGCAATGTCGGGAAACGGCGGCGGCCGTTATTGATTTCTTTTGATTATCCATTATTCAGTCGTCCTAATATTTTTGGGGAATACCGAGCCATTAAACATTGCAATTTTACCCAGTTTGCAGTGATACTCAAAGCATTATTTAAAATAAGGTAAAGTTTTTATGATATTTCTCAATAATCTGCCGGATTGCCTCATCAAAATGACACACTTCCAATCCGAACACCCTGCTGCCGCCGCCGCCAATGCCTGTACGCCGTAACGTTCCGTCGCATGATGCCCCGTACGAAACAAAAAGCCGTACCTGTTTTCATTGGCAAGGTGATATTGAGCTCAGAGATTTCCCCGTCAAATATAAATCGACACCTTCGTCTATTGCCGTCTGAAAAACCCTGCGCCCCCGCTGCACCATGCAACCTTTTCTGATTTCACGGTTCAAATCGCCGATAACGACCGGCTCCTCTGCAAAACCGCTTCAATATGGACAGCCAATGCACGAGTATCTTGACTGCTCAGGCTTCCTGAGTTAAGCAGGTTTGTTGCCAAAAGCGCCTTCGACGTAAAATCTAGTTTTTCAGCGAGTTGCGTTATTTCCCTAATTCAGGATGCGCATCCAGCGAAATGGTAAGCCGCCATTGATATCATTGTCCAACAACGCGGCAATCGTTCTTTTTCCAACCGGTAATGGTCGGCACCTCGTTTTTCAAAACATGCCGTGATGAACCAGGAAGCAAATTCGCCTTCGATCCGGCGGCAAAATCAATTCGCCGCTTTGCTTGCAGTTACCGATGTAGCAATCTTGCGGGATATACTCTTTCCTTCAATCTGCAAACCGTTGGGGCATAATCTTTAAAACAACGCTGTCTGCAATGTTTCATTGCACCAAGTCAGAAAATCCTGCGCAATACCATCTCCTAATCGCTTTAAACAAGCGGGCATTCTAATCGCAAAATGTCCGAGTTCACATTTTTCCGATTTGCACCCGCATATGAATTATTTTGAATATGCGCCTGTTCAATATGCCGTCTGAAACCATGGATTCCATCATCGAACTGCGCCACCTCAAGACCCTGTTGGCACTTGAAGAAACCGGCAGCGTCTCTTGCCGCCAAAACGGGTTTTCCTTACCCAATCTGCACTTTCCCACCATCCGTATGGCTTTGAAAACCACTACGGCGCACCGTTGTTCGAACGAAAATCCACACCTTTGCGCTTTACCCTGGTTGGAGTAGAGGCTGTTACGCCTCGCTCACGACCTGTTGCCGCAAGTTACCGATGCAGAACGTGATTTGGCGCGTATTATAGAAGGAGAGGCAGGAGAATTGTGGATTGCCGTCGAATGCCATACCTGTTTCGACTGGCCTGCCCGCGATGGGTGAATTCCGCCCGATATGGCCCCAAATCGAATTGGATATCGTATCGGGATTCCAAGCGACCCTATCGGACTGCTGCTGCAACACCGCGCCGATCTCGCCATTGTTTCCGAAGCGGAAAAACAAAAACGGTATTTCTTTCCAACCGCTGTTTGCCTCACGAAATGGTCGGCATTTGCGCACCGGACCATCCGCTTGCCGCCAAAACGTTTGACGGCGGAAGACTTTATCGGGGAAACCCTGATTACTTATCCCGTTCCGATGAAATGCTGGATTTTACCTAAAAATCTTAATTCCGAAAAACATCAACCCACCGCGCCGACACAGTGAACTGACCATTGCTATTATCCAACTGGTTTTGCACAGCCGAAGGGGAATCGCCGCCTTCCCTACTGGACCGTTGGTGCCCTATCTTGAAAAAGGCTATGTCCGTTCACCGGCAGATTACCGACGACGGACTGTAAAAGCAAACTGTATGCCGCTATCCGTACAGAAGATACGGACAAGAGCTATCTGAACAATTTTTGCCAAATCATCGCGAACGCGGCTTCGCGGACTTGCCCGGATTAAGTGAGTGGGACCGGTCTGATTTCCTTTGTTCAAACCATACCCATGCGGTTTTTCTATCATGTACTGTTTTTGATTTTTGCCCAGTTTGCAATCTTTAAATTGCCAATGGGAAACCGTCTCTTACAATAAAACCCTACGATAAGCAGGGTTTTTGAATTTCCAACATTAACGTTTGAGAATTGTTTTGCACGGCGTGCTTTGCGCAGACCTGCTTTTTACGTCTCAACTTCGCGTGCATCGACGAGTAACGAAACCGGCTTGAGACAAGGCTGGTTTCAACGCAGCATCAAAATCGATCAGGGGCACGGGTAATGCCGTGGCGGATATGCGACCGACTGGTTTCGCCACCGCCGACAACATTGACTTTGATGTCGAACGATTCTGTGTTTTCAGTCAGAACCAAGGTTGGCGAACAACCATTCGGCTGGTTTCGCGTGCGAAGAATTTGCCGTCAACGGGACGGCCGTTTACGATGACTGATTTGACCTGTACCTTTAGTCAGAATACACGAGCCACTGAACTTTTGCGGCGGCCTGTGCCGTAGTAGTATTTACCGTTCATCGCGTCCTTATTTCAATTCCAAACTTTGGTTGTTGTGCGGCAGTGGGCATGTTCTGCGCAGCGTACACTCAGTTTTTAATCATAGCGTAACCCAAGGGACCTTTGGGCAACATGCCTTTTTACGGCTTTGTTCCAGCGCGGCCTGGGAATTGCTTCTGCATTTCGCGGAAGGTGCGTCTGTAGATACCGCCTGGGGAAACCGGAGTGGCGGGAAGTATTTTTATCTTCGAATTTGGCACCGGTTACACGCAGTTTGTCCCTGCATTGATAACAATGATGTAATCGCCGGTATCGACGTGGGGGTGTATTCAGGGCTTTGTGTTTGCCACGCAAACGGCTGGCGACTTCGGCTGCAACGCGACCCAAGACTTTGTCTTGAGCATCGATCGACGAACCATTCGCGCTTCACCTCGTGGGTTTCGCTGAAAAGGTTTCATAGGAACCAGATAGATATAGAAAGTTGTAAATTCTTAAAGATGACGGCGCATTTTGTCAATCGCATTACTGCGTTACGACGAGGTTTTCTCATTGCACCATCGGTTGCGGACAGCTTTTCGCATTTCAGGCGCCTTTATTCTAGGAGAGGCTGCATCTTGCGATGCGGCCTTTATATGGAATCCCCGCGAGAGCTGTTTCGGCCGAATCCGCTTTGAACCTTGCTGACGAGGGCGGCTGCCCTGGGTAGTTTCGGGTGCGTCCGAAAAGGACGCTCGCGCCCACTACAGCTCGACAACCTTAAGCGAACTTATTGGTTCAAAGGAATATATGCCTTCGCTGACACCGCAGGGAAAACTGTTATTCCTGCCCCAAGCGGGATAGTGCTTTTGGCAGGCGTTTGTCCATGTCGGTTATTTTACGCGCAAAAATCGCCGATTGCCAAATCGCCGTTAAGGGAAATTTTCAACAGGTCATGGACGACATTGAGTGCGCCATAATGACGATTTTCTCGCTGTCGGCAACCTCGTCCGCCTTCTGATTGCCCCAGCTTTTTCTGTTGAGCACTTTCGACTGCCTGCAAAGAGTGTGTCTTTTTCTTCTGCCGGCGTGTTGACGGTCAATTGGGCGTGCATGACTTGATGTGGACTTGTTCGATATTCATCCTCTACTCCTTATCACTGCGTTTCCTGATTTTGGGGAAGCTGTGCACAGTGCTTCGATTCTTGCCCTGCTCTGTTCGAGTAGGGTGCGATATCGTAATTTTCTTCCATCAGGCTGTCAATCTTGTTTTGCAGGTCTTCCTTGAGTTTGCTGAGCTTGAATGAGCAGGGCTTTCGCTGAGTTCGTCAACGGCGGTTTTGTGTTCGTATTCTCGTCGCTCGTGCGCCCGTTTGAGTTCGGCGACGGTTTTCTTTGAGGCCGCGGTTTTCGCTGATGAGGGTTTTCGAATTTCGTACCAACGTATAAACGCTGCTTTTCGAGGTCGATATTTTGTTTCATAACCTTACTTTCAGATCCGTATGCCGTCTGAAGGCTTCAGACGGCATCTGTTTGTTGTTTATTCAAAACGTGCGCTGCGTTCCATCAACCTTTTCGACGACCTGCTGAGGGTCATTTCTTTTGCGGATGAGTTGCAGCAGGGTTTTGGAGTAATCGGCATGTCGATTTGGTACTTACAGGCAGTATTGAAGACTCTTCTATGGTGCTGACCCCTTCTGAAACGTGCCCGATTTCGACAAGCACCTGATGCAGTTCCTTGCCTTCTGCCAAACCCAAACCGACGCGGCGGTTGCGTAGAGTGCGCCGGTACAGGTCAAGATGGATCGCCGATACCGGCCAGCCCCATCATGGTTTTGGGCTGTGCGCCCATTGCGGAGGCAAGGCGGGTGATTTCGGCCAGTCCGCGTGTAACCAGTGCGGCACGGGCGTTAAGCCCGTACTCTAGACCGTCGGACAATCCAGTGGCAATCGCCATAATATTTTTACCGCGCCGCCAACCGCCACGCCGATAACATCGGTACTGCCGTAAAGCCGCATAACCGAAGTGTTGAGTTAGGGACAAGTTCCTCGACCCATTCTTGGTTTTCGGAAGCGAGGACGACGGCACAGGGCAGTTGTTTGGCCAGTTCCTGTGCAAAACTCGGACCGGAGAGTACGCCGATTTTTATTGTCGGGCAATACTTCTTTCAACACTTGGAAGGTCAGTAGTCCGGTATCCTGCTCGAAAAGCCTTTGCAGGCGGCTAGAATCGGAAGATGTCCTGCATTGTATTGCTTCAACAGTTCCGCACTGCTTCTCAAACCTGCGACAGAAGTAACAATCAACACCAGCCCGCCGTCTTTGAGTGCGTCTGCCAAATCCAGTACATACTTCCAGCGTTTTGGGAAAGGAGAAACCGGGCAGCCCGTGCTTGTTTCTCACGTTCTTCATTCATTCATGGACTTGATCTGCGTTTACGCGTCCATAGGGATACGCGGTTGCCGTGTTGGGAAAAATGCAGGGCGAGCGCCGTACCCCACGAACCTGCGCGATAACGGTAATTTTTCATTGGTCGTCTCTTCAACATATCACTGCCGTTCACTTTAAAACAATCGCTGTTTCTCTCGCAAGTCAGACAGGAAATGCCGTCTGAAAGGCGTTCAGACGGCATTTTATCCCGAAACGGCACAATCAGCCGGTATTGCGCAAACCTTGCGCTACACCGTTGATGGTCAGGTGCACCATCAGCAGCGCGTGCGGATTGTCGCGGCTCTTTGCGCAGGCGTTTGAGCATGGCGACCTGCAGGCCGTTGAGGGCGTTCAAACATGGAATCCTCAAGGCGAGCGAACGGGCAAGGCTGCGGTTGATTGCGCAGGAGCTCTTCGGTCTGCAGCAGGTCGAGCAGGGCTTTGCGGCTGCGTTGGGTATTCTTCCTTAATCATGCCGAAGATGACGGCGGCTTTTTCCGACGATTCGCCTCAAGCCGGCGTAGTTTTTCCGCCAAGGTGATGTCGGTTTTCCGCCATCACTTGTTCCATATTAGAGAGCATGGCTTGGAAGAACGGGTTGCTTTGGGCGTGTTCACGCAGGGCGGCGAGGGTTTCGGGTTTGCCTTCGCACAAAGGTTTCTACTGCGCTGCCGAAACCGTACCAAGCTGGCAGCATGAGGCGGTTTTGCATCCATGAGAATACCCACGGAATTGCGCGCAAGTCCTGAATCCGCGCCCAGGTTTTTGCGGCTGGCGGGGCGGCTGCCGAGGTTGAGGGTAGCGATTTCCTGAATCGGGCTAGGGTTTGCAGGAAGTAGTCGATGAAGTCGGGATGGGTAATCAGCTCGCGGTAGTATTTGAACGATACGTCCGACAATGCCTGCATGAGAGCGCGGTTCGGGGTCTTTTGATCGGGCAGCAGGCTGGCTTCGAGTGTTGCGGCAACAAGGGTTTCTAGGTTGCGCACGGCGTTGCCGGGGTCGGCGTATTTGGCGGTGATGACTTCGCCTTGCTCGGTGATGCGGATTTGTCCGGCCACGCTGCCTGCCGGTTGGGCGAGAATGGCTGGTAAGACGGGCCGCCGCCGCGCCGACGCTGCCGCCGCGTCCATGAAACAGGCGATAGCGGACATCGTATGAAGAGTTCGACCAAGCCCAATTCCGCCTGATGGGAGGCACCACGAGCTGGTAACGTAGCCGCCGTCTTTTGTTGGAGTCGGAGTAGCCGAGCATGATTTCTTGGATATTGCCGCGGCTTTCGGAGCAAGGCATCATACCAGTCGAGGCGGAACATGGTTTCCATCACCGGGCAGGCGTTTTCAAGCGCTTCGATGGTTTCAAACAGAGGCACGATATTGATGCGGCATCGGTTTGCCGTCTTCCACCACCAACAGGCCGCTTTCCTTCAGCAACAATGCCAAGGCGAGCAGGTCGCTGGGTTGTTCGCAGTTGGAAATAATGCTTTGCGTAACGGCATCTTCGCCAAATTCGTCTTTGATTTTTGCGCGCTTCGTTGAAATTGCCAACTCGTGGCGGGTATGGTCGCTGTATGTGATGAACGGGCTGTACAGCGGGCGTTGATGGCTCAATTCGCGCAACAGGGCGGCTTGTGCTCTTCGTTCAGGCTGTTGTAGTCTTCCAATCCTGCGTGTTGGAAAAGCTCGCCTACACATCGGCGTGTTTGCCTGCGTGTTGGCGCAGGTCGAGCGGCATCATGGCGGGTGCCGAAACACGGACATCGGAACGGATGAGGTCCGCCAAACGGCCTTCGGCGGAAGCAGGCGGCTGCCGTTATCGATAAGGGAACGCTGCAATCAAATCATCGAGAAATTCTCGTGCCGAGCATAAGGCTCGAGAAAGCTGAATTTGCAGCCCATGCCCAAACCAAGCGCGCGTGCTTTTGGCCGAAGCGCGCGCCATCGATGTAGGCGATGGCGCGGCGGTAGGTTCTTCGGCACGGGCGATTTCTTCATCGGGAGATTGTTCGATAACGCCACCATCGCCGTTGACTTTGACACGGCGGATGGAGAGCGGCAACTCGCGGTAAAGTTTGTCGAGTTCGCTGCGGGTAAAAACGGAACACGCATCAGCATGACGGCGGAAGGCAAAGCGCAGGGTTTCGGCAGAAACGAACGGATTGCTGTCGCGGTCGCCACAGATCCAGCCGCTGATTTTCAGGATAAAATCGGAACGTCCACATCGGGATATGCCGTCTGAAAGTCGCGTTCCATATTGCGGTAGAGTTTGGGCAGGGGCTTGAAAAGCTCATCGGGAAGATGGACACGCTGTTGTTGATTCTGTCGTTGACGCTGAGTTTGTAGGTGGCGTGTTTCGCTGGTCTGCCACTGTCAGCAGGATAGTGTCGATTTCACGGCGCAGCGCGGTCAGTGCATCGGCGTTGGCGCAGCGTTCCCGACGGGGCAACAGGGCGCGGATACGGCGGTTGAAGCTCAAAACGGTTTGACGTTGCACTTCGGTCGGATGCGCGGTCAAGACGGCGGTAACGGCCGTGTGTGTCGAGCTGCTGCTGCACCGTTTTGCCGTTGATTTTTCCGGCTCTGAGCTTGCGTACCGTTTCCGCCAGGGCTGCCTTCCGCACCGCCGCCCGCATCTTCATAAACCAGCGGCGGCGTTCGTGGTGACGTCTTCGGCAATGTTCAAATTTGTGCGAACAGTCCGCAGGCAAGCGTCAGGTCGGGTTTGCTGTTCGTCCAGTTGAGGCAAAACCTTCTCAATCAGTGCCGCGCTATCGTCCGAAGAGTAGCAGCTAACGGCCTTTTCCACCACCAACGGCGAGGCTTCCTCGTGAAGAAGGTTGAACAACGACTGTTTTAAAAAATTCCGGTCTGCCGCCAATGCCGCATCCTCGGATTATCTCAAGATATGCAGTTGCATGATTTTTCTCTCGCTTTGCCGTAAATATTGTAAATTGTACCTCAAATGCCGCATCCGTGCCAAAACGTTTTCCACCCTTTTGCATGGGGCAGCCTGCTCTAAACCATTCATACTTTTAATTATCTTTTTCCTGAAATGCCGTTGAAGTTGAAAAACGATACCGACGGCGGTAAAATCGACCGACCGATTCCAGACCCGACTTTTCCATCGACATACCACCCGACACGACCCCGACGACGAATTCCTGCTGCGGTACAGCCGGCAATATCCTTCTGGACGAAATCGGCATCGAGGGCAGCAAAAGCCTCGACGCGCATATTTTGGTCGTCGGATGCGGCGGTCAGTGCCGCCGCACCGCCCTACCTTGCCGCTTCGTGTCGGTACGCTGACCATGCCGATTTCGACACGGGTCGAACCGCACCTGCAACGTCAGGTCGCATTTGACGAGGGGCGACGTCGGCAAACCCAAAACCGAAGCCTTGGCAGACCGTCTGCGCCATATCAACCATACCGTCGATGTCCGCACCGTCAACGAAAAACTCGACGGCGGCCGCTCAACCGATTTTGGTTCAAACCGCCGACATCGTTTTTAGACTGCTGCGACAACTATGCCACACGGCAGGCGGTCAACTGCCTGCGTGCAAGCCAAAACACCCTGGTTTCAGGAGCGGCGGTGCGCTGAAGGGCAACTTGCCGTGTACCGTCCCGACTTACGACTCGCCGTGTTATGCCCTGCTCTGTTCGACGGCGGATCGGCTTCAGACGGCATCTGTTCCCTTTTCGGCGTATTCTCCGCTGGCTGGCATCATCGGCTGCACGCAGGCGGCGGAGGCTCTGAAAATCCTGCTGATGCAGGGCGAACCGTCGCACGGCAGGCTGGCAGGTTTACCGTGCTTTGAAGGGGCTGGCAATATTTCGACCTGCCGCGCAAACCCTGAATGCCCGGTTTGCGGCGCGGCACGATAAACCGTGCCGCCGTTTCAGACGGCATAAAAACGGATTCAGCGGAACGGTTTTTAAAAATCGGCGTGTTTTGACATAGTGTCGATAAGCATACTTATCTTCAATATACTCAACAGGATAATTGTTTGCCTAAGCAAAATAATCGCCTTTTTCCCTGACGGGCGGGCGAAATCCACGGATTGCAAAAACATAACCTGAAAAATTTACATTTCTTTGCATAAACTTCCTTATAATTGCAATTGTTTTTAGCAATATCTGATTCGCAGATTCATTGAGTAAGATATTTTCCTGTATAGGTTTGGCCGTCTGTCCTTTTGGGTTCAGACGGCTTTTTAGGCTGTGTTTGAATACCCGGTTGATTTCGTCTGTTTGTAGGGGGAAGGCCGCTATTTCCGTTCGGGTGGAACGCCCCATCGGATAAAAAGGCATTTTTGTCCGACTGATTAAAGTTACATCTTTTAGGGTTACATCGACGGAATATTCAAACACAGCTTTTAGGGGAATCCGATGCCGACGGCGCATCAATAATGCGGGGAATCTCTATCGCGCAGGGAATACGGCGCTTGCGCGTCGGAATTTTTGTCTTGCAGTTGCCGTACAACAGCCCTCAACTGAGCCTGCTGCCATCCAACGTCTGCCGCAATTCCGCCACCATCGCGTTCAGGCCGACGATTACGTCTTCCTGAAGCGCGATTGATCCAATTCGACAATACGGCACTCCAGCCCTTCGCCCATCCATTTACAGGCACCATCGCGGCAATCCAACCGGCAATCATCAGGGATATTGTAGTGGATGAAGGTCGGATGACGGAACTGAATATGATCGTGTTGTCCGTCAACGTTCGCTTCATGGTCGGGCCCAGCGTAGAATCGGACGCGGCGAACCGGCATCGCCTAACGCACCCGCCGTACCGACAATAGAGACTGTGGCAAGCGCGGCGAAAAGCCCAGACTGATGCACAACGGTACATAAATCGCGGGCAATAATGGGCAGTGGAAAAGGACGAACCGATACCCTACGGTTACCAAAGCCCCACCAGCAGCATGGCCAATGCCGCCACTGCCTTTTGTTGCCGCCGAACATCGCCATGCTGCTTTCGACCAGCGGCTGGATGTGTCCGGTTGCATCTCATAACGGCGGCAAAAACCCCGTGCCGCAATCATGATAAAACCGGACCATGGCCATCATCTTGATGCCTTCCCGAAGACGTCGCTGGCCTTGTTGCGGTTGATTACGCCCAACATCATAAATACGGCGAAATCGAGTATCGCCCCCAACACCAGCGAATCTTCGCATCAGCTGGATGGCAAAACATACGGCATGGCGATGGCCGCAACCAGGCTGCGGTATGAAGAAGCCTGAGGTTGGTTTGCCGCACTCGGCATTGCCCGCCGCATCGGTATCACTGCTTTGATACAGGCGGGGCTTGCGATAATGCACAAAACGCCAGCAGGAGTCCGGTTACCATACCCAATGCAGGAATCGCCATTGCCGCCATCACGTTGATGTTTTTAACATCGAGTTCCGGCGCGGCGGAATGGATGTTGCCCAACAGAATTTCATTTAAGAAAATCGCGCCGAAACCGTGAAAGGCAGGAACATATAGGTCGTAACCAGCCCGAAAGTGATGACGCACGCAACCAGTCGGCGGTCGACCTTCAGGCGGTTGAACACCAAAAGCAGAGAACAATCATCGGGATAAAGGCGATCTGGATAGGCACGACGTTCTGGCCCGCGATGCCCATCACCAAGATAAATGGAAAGCAGCAGCCATTTGACCGCGCCTTTCCCGAACGCACACTGTGGCAAGTACACCGTCCAGTTCAATTTGCGGATAATCGCACCTGCAAGCTGTTGAGGGCAATCCGATCGGGTGATTGCCATGGCAAACGCGCTGAGCATGGCTATAGAGAGAGCGCAATTTTCGCGCCGCCTTCCAAGCCCTTGTTAAATACGGGGATAATCGTCTGACTAACCCTGTCCGGCCGCATCGGTTATATTTTGCAGCGGCATACCTGCCACCACGCCGCCGACAGATGCACCGACCGTCAAACTCAATACCATGCACGCGCGACAGCGACAGCACCAACATGACGATTACGGCGATTACGACTGCATTCATCTTCGTTTCTCCTGATTTTTCTCCAAAATTAAAATAAAATTTACATATCGAAATCCATCATAACCTCAATAATGGAAAAACCGCCAATTTTGTAAACACTTATTTCAAAATGCTTCCATATTTTCAAAACGTAACCCTGTCCAGCCCGGCCAGGTCGGTCAAGGTTTCCACTTCCGTAAAGCCATGGGCCCGCCAACACGCCGCGCACCGCCCCGCCCTGATTGAATCCAGTGTTCCAACAGCAGAAACCCGCCGTCTGCCAGATACTTAGGCACCCTCCGCCAACACCCTGATGCAGCTCATGCCGTCTGGATCGGTCAGCGCCGGTTTTTCAGACTCAAACCGCATCCCTTGAGAAAGATGAATGTCGCCGTTTTCGATATAAGGCGCTGAAAACGATGACATCCCATTGCCTTTCAGACGGCATATCGATTGCAACCAGGAACCGTGTGCAACTCGACCGCCGCACCCAAATCTCGCCGCGTTCTTCCTGGCGGTTTCGAGTGCTCAAAACTGATGTCGGATGCGCGAACGCGCGCATCCGGGCGTCTGAGTGCGACGGTAAGGGCAACCGCGCCGCCGCCCGTCCCCAAATCCCCATACTGCCGCATTCCGGCAAACGTCCGATGGCCGCCTCGACCAGATGCTCGGTTTTGGACGCGGAATCAACACGCTGGATTGACTGTAAAGCGTCTGCCGTCAGAAATTCGCGCACGCCCAAAAGTATAGCGACCGGCTCGCCGTTCAGACGGCGTTGCACCAACATATCCGCTGATAAGCTGACGGACGCTGGTCGGCATTTCGTCCCCGCCACGGGTAACCAGCTCGATGCGGCTGTATCCCGCCGGCGTGCTGCAGCAGCATCCGCGCTTCGTTTTTGGGCAAAGGGCTTAAAGCGAAGCCATTGATCGGGAGTCATATTTTCCTTTCATGGAAAAATGCCGTCTGAAAGGTTTCAGACGGCATTTCGTGCTGGTCTGTTTCAGATTTCGCTACCGCCGACGGTCAGTCCGGCATCAATCCGCACAGGTCGGTTGCCCACGCCAACAGGGATCGCTCTGCCCTTCTTTACCGCACACGCCGACACCGCTATCCAACGCAGTATCGTTGCTTATCAGCGGAGACGTGTTTTCAACACTTCGGGGCCGTTGCCGATAACAGTTGCGCCTTTGACGGGGTATTGCAACTTTGCCGCCTTCCCACCACCATGCTTCGGATGCGCTGAACACGAATTTGCCGCTGGTAATGTCCACCTGGCCGCCGCCGAAATTGACGGCGTAAATGCCTTTGTCGATGGACGCGATGATTTCATCGGGTTCGTAGCCACCGTTTTCCATATAAAGGTGTTGGTCGCGCGCGGCATAGGACGGGAGGCGGTGGCCGCGGCGGCCGCTGCCGGTCGATTGCGTACCCGTCAGGCGGCGTTGCGTTTCGTCCTGCATATAGCCGACCAAAATACCGTCTTCAATCAATACAGTGAAGCGGGTTTCAAGTCGTTCTCGATCGTCGATACTGGAGCGAACCGCGTCCGTCGGCACATCGCCTTTGATCCATTAACGGTAACGCCTTTGGCGGCCACGCGCTCGCCGATTTCGGCTGGAGAAAACGCTGGTCTCTTTGCGGCGGAAATCGCCTTCCAAACCATGTCCGGACCGCTTCAGTAGCAACACGCCCGGCCAGCCGCGCTGCCCAAAAACGACGGTCATCCTCGCCGTGGCAGGCGCAGGACGGGATTCCGAGATTAATTCAGGCTTGCTCTGACGGCGTGATCGACTAAACTGCCGCACGAGGGTTTTCCATCGAAATAAGCCAAGTCACGTAGCGTCCGCCACCACCTGCGCTGCAGTTCCGCGCCTGTCGCCCCGTTTGGCAATGACGGTAACATTCATGCGCACCATCGGGCGGATGTCCGCAGCGTGTTTACCGTCCAGACGGGCGATGTACACCATGTCGTATTCGCAGGTCAAACCGGCCATCACTTGCACGATACGCGGATCGGCGCCTTTGGCCAGCGTTTCGACTTTGTCAACAGCGCGACTTTGGCAGCGGAATCAAGGCTGGCAATAGATCAATCGCCATATGGATGGTTTGCCGTAAGCAGGTCGGCACTGACGCTGGCTCCCACCGGCCGCACCAATCACGCGCACGGCTTTGCAGAGCGGTTGATCGAATCGATACAGGCTGTCGGCGTAGGCAAAAGCAGTTTTATCGCCCGAAACGGCACGCACGCCCACGCCCTGATCGATTTGGAAGCTGCCCGATTTGACGATGCCTTCTTCCAAATGCCAACTTTCATAGGCAGTGCGCTGACAATAGATGTCGGCATAATCGACATGGTTGGCGCCGATAATGCTCAGGCTTTGGGCGAGCAAATCAGGGAGATGGCTACTTCGAGCAACCAATGTAATTGCATAATAGGTTTGATGCATGGTGTCGGACATAGAAAATCAGGCCGATTATACGGCATTTGTTATTAAATGTATCGTGCCGCCTGAAATGTAAGATTTTGCCAACGCCCCCTGCTTTGTGTACACTTAAACCTTCTTGTCGGAGTGGCGCAAGCCGGGCGGCTGAGATTGCGAAAGCAAAACTGTAGAACCTGTCGGGGTAATGCCTGCGGAAACAACCTTCCCGCCCGTTCGGGCTTGCGCGTTCCCTTCCGCACTTCCCCGCCCACCTTCCTTCTTTTTAAAGCGACGTTACGCGTCGGCAATACTACAACAACCTTCGTCTGCCGCCTTCCGCTGTCGGCATCGGGCTGATTTGTCCGGCGCGGCGGTATCGATTGCCGAAATCAGCAGCGGGCACACCGCTCGCCGCCCCTGGGCTGGCAACGCGGTTTGGCGGCACTGTTGCTCGGCCATGCCATCGGCGGCATATTGTTTTCGCGGCGGCATATATCGGCGCATCTACGCAAAAAGCGCGATGGAAAGCATACGCCTGTCGTCTGGCACAGGCGTTCCACCTTATTTTCGGCGGCGAACGTTGCAACTGGTCGGCTGGACGGTCACCGCGATTTATTCGCAGTGGCGGCAAGTTCCGCACTGGGCAAAATGCTCTGGCAAACGGATCGTTTTCCTGGTGGGCTTACCAACGGCGCGCTGATTGTCTTGTGGCTGGTTTTCGGCGCACGCAAACAGGCTGGCTGAAAACCGGTTCGATGGCGTTGATGCTGTTGGCAGTTCTGCAGGTTGAGTGCCGAAGTCTTTTCCACGGCAGCACCGCCGCACAGGTTTCAGACGGCATGAGCTTCGAACGGCAGTCGAACTGGTCCGCCGTCATGCCGCTTTCTTATTAGCTGCTGGCCGCCGACTACACACGCTGGCACGCTGCCCGTTTGCGGCAACCCGACGGCAACGCTCGCCTATACGCTGACGGGCTGGATGTATGCCTTAGGGTTTGGCAGCGGCATTGTTCACCGGAGAACGATGTAGCAAAATCCCGTTGGGCGCGGGCTTGGCATAACGGGCATTCTGGCAGTCGTCCCGTCAGACCGTTACCACCACTTTTCTCGATGCGTACCCGCCGGCGTAAGTGCTAACAATATTTCCCGCCAAATCCGGAAACACCCGTCGCCATTGTTGTCGCCGTTGTCGGCACACCGTTTGCCGTCCTCCCCGCCCGTTACCGAATATGAAAACTTCCTCCTCTTTCTTGATCGGCTCGGTATTTGCGCCGATGGCGGCAGTTTTGATTGCCGACTTCTTTCGTCTTAAAACGACGTGAGGAAGTAAAGGCTTTGATGTTATCGGACTGGCCTTATGGCTGGCCGCCGGCTTCATCCGCCCCTGCTGTCGGCAGGTTGGGAAAGCAGCATCGGCCTGACCGCGCCCGTAATGATTGCTACAGCCATTGCCACTGTATCGGTACGCCTACCGTTTAAAAAAATCATCCGATACAAAGGAACCCGTCGCGACCCGTACGCTATCCCCGGCGGCGGCCTCTCAGGAAGGCTGGACCGCACTGCAACTTGCAGAACAAGGTTACCAGATTGCACTTTTCGACAAAGGCTCCCGCCAAGGCGAACACGCTGCTGTTATGTTGCCGCCGCCATGCTCGCGCCTGCTGCGGAAGCGGCTCAGCCACGCCTGAAGTCATCAAACTGCAGGCAGAGCATTCCGCTTTGGCGCAACATCAGAGGCCGTCTGGTGCCCGCCATGATGGCAGGAAAACGGCAGCCTGATTGTGTGGCACGACAGGGACAAACCTTTATCCAACGAGCCTGTCCGCCATCTCAAACGCGGCGGCGTAGCGGATGACGAAATGTCCGGCGCGCTGACGACATCGCCGAACGCGAACCGCAACTCGGCGGACGTTTTTCAGATGGCATCTACCTGCCGACCAGCGCCAGCTCTCGACGGGCGGCAAATATTGTCTGCATTTGCCGACGCTTTGACGAACTGGACCGTCCTTGTCATTGGGAACACGAATGCGCCCCTTGAAGACTTGCAAGCTCAATACGACTGGTTGATCGACTGCCGCGGCGCGCGCAAAACCGCGTGGAACCAATCCCCCGAACACACCAGCACCGCGGCATACGCGGCGAAGTGGCGCGGGTTTACACACCCGAAATCACGCTCAACCGCCCCGTGCGTCTGCTCCATCCGCGTTATCCGCTCTACATCGCCCCGAAAGAAAACCACGTCTTCATTATCGGCGCGACCCAACGAAAGCGAAAGCCAATACCTCCAGCGCGTTCCGACGAACTTATCCGCACTTATCCGTCCACCCGCCTCGGCGAAGCCGACATCCTCGAAATCGCCACCGCCTGCGCCCCACGCTCAACCACCACAACCCCGAAATCCGTTACAACCGCACCCGACGCCCGATTGAACAACGGCCTTTCCGCCACGGCTTCATGATTTTCCTCCGCCGTAACCGCCGCCGCCGTCAGATTGGCAGTGGCACTGTTTGACGGAAAAGACGTGCCCGAACGCGATGAAGAAAGCGGTTTGGCGTATATTGAAAAATAAGTTTGAGGTCGTCTGAAAACGTCGCGCTATCAGTTTTATAAAGTAACAATATGAATTTAGAAACCAAAATTCCGCCGCCGGCGATATGTTTTATTTGTGTCGTTGATGTACATCTTGCCCAAGTGTCGGCTTGCTGACATACTGCCGCGCTTTCCCATATTGCTGTCGGTTGTTTTGATGGTATTTGGGACTGCGTTGGGCGTATTAGGTGTGTGTGGGCGTTTTCGCCGTGGCGACGACCGTCAGCCCGCTCGACCCCGAACAAACCGAACACTTCGTTTCAGACGGCTGTACCGTTTCACGCAACCCGATGTATGCGGGTCTGGGCTGCTATGGCTGGTCGCATGGGCGGGCTATTTGGCTCACCCGCTGCCGTGGTTGTTTTTGGCCGCATTTGTTGTCTATATGACACGCTTTTCAAATCATGCCCGAAGAACGCGTTTTGGCGCAGAAATTCGGTGCAGAGTACGAGTCTTTGTCGGCGCGTCCGCCGTTGGTTATAAAAGCGAGCCCCATCAAGTATCGCCCCTCTTCTGCTCTACGGCATGAATGCGGATACCGATGTTTTAGACAACCGTCACTGCTCCGTAAGAAATGAAAAAGGACCTCCATGACCTTCCGCTAAAATCCCCGCTCAAATTTACGCCGTCGTTCCCACCGCCGATTGCGGAGCGCATGGTCGAAAGCAGATGCCGACACGGTGCAACTGCGCTGCAAAACCCTGCACGGCGATGAATTGAAACGCGAAATCGCCCGCTGCGTCGCCGCCTGTCAGGGCAGCCGCCGCAGCTTTTCATCAACGACCACTGGCGCGAGGCGATAGAAGCAGGCGCATACGGCGTGCATCTCGGGCAGGAAGACATGGACGACGCCGACCTCGCCGCCACGCCGCCGTCGGTTTGCGTTTGGGTTTGAGTCGCACTCCGTCGCCGAACTCGACCGCGCCCTGTCCGTACACCCCAGCTACGCGTTGCCAGCGGCGCGATTTTTCCCGACCACGACCAAGCAATGCCCACCGCCCCGCAGGCGCTTGGAAACCGCGCGAATATGTGAAACAGGTTCGCGGCACGCCCGTCGTCGCCATCGGCGGCATCGATTTGAACAACGCCCGGAGCTGTCCTTGCCACCGGCGTTTCTCACTTGCCGTCGTCCGCGCTGTTACCGAAGCGGCAAAACCTGAAATCGTGGTTAAAGCGTTTCAGACTTTGTGGATGAATGAGGCCGTCTGAAAAACCAATTTCAGACGACCTGAGAGAGCGAAAAAGATTCGATTTACCGCGAGGCAAGACTTAGCCCGCCATAAACACCGAAATATCGAGAAACCATGAACATCATTCAAAACGGCGAACCGCCGAACTCACGGCACAACCGTTGCCGACCTCATCACCCAAACCGCGCCGCAAAAGCCTTTTGCCGTCGCCGTGAATACCGGATTTGTCGCCAGCAGGCGCGTATGCAAACGGTTTTGAACGAAAACGACAAAGTCGATATCGTGCGGCCGGTGGTCGGCGGTTGGGCGGTTTTGCCTTTTTCAGACGACCTCTGTCCCAAAAACAACGTTGCAAAGGAACCCATCATGCTCACCCTATACGGAGAAACCTTCCTTCACGGCTGCTGCTCGGCACGGCTGCCTATCCGACCCCGAAATCCTCAAACAGTCCGTTCAAACCGCCCGACCTGGCGATGATTACCGTCTCGCTGCGTGCGCGCGGGAAGCGGCGGCGAGGCGCATGGTCAGGGATTTTGGTCGCTGCTGGAAGAGAGCGGAGTCCCCGTGCTGCCCAACACAGCAGGCTGCCAGCGTGCAGGAAGCAGTAACGACGGCGCAGATGGCGAGGGAAGTGTCGAAACCGATTGGATCAAACCTGAACTCATCGGTGACGACGACACCTTGCAGCCCGGACGTGTTCCAGCTTGTCGAAGCGGCGGAAAATCCTGATTAAAGACGGCTTCAAAGTGCCGCCTTATTGCACCGAAGACCTGATTGCCTGTCGCCGTCTGCTCGACGCAGGCTGTCAGGCGTTGATGCCGTGGGCGGCCCCCATCGGCACGGGTTTGGGCGCGGTTCACGCCTACGCGCTGAAAGTCCTGCGCGAACGCTCGCCCGACACGCCGCTGATTATCGACGCTGGTTGCGTTTGCCCTCGCAGGCGGCGCAAGTAATGGAATGGGGTTTTGACGGCGTGTTGTTGAAACACCGCCGTTTCCCGCAGCGGCGACCCTGTCAACACTGGCGCATGCCTTCGCGCTCGCCGTCGAATCCGGGCGGATGGCATTTGGAAGCCGGAACCGGGCTGAGGCGCGCACCAAAAGCGCAAGCGAGTACGCCGACCGTGGGGCAGCCGTTTCTGGCATTCGGCGCAATATTGAAAAGAGCTAGACGAAATGCAGTTCAGAAATGTGTTCAGACGACGTTTGTGTTTCGTGGCTACCGATGCGGCTAAATTCCCTGTTTGCGGCTCGCTTGCGGTAAAGGCATACGATAAGTAGACCTCGATATCCCAGCGTGACCTTTATCCGAAAACGGGTGCATAAAATACCATTGGACATCGATGCGCACCCTTTACAAAATATTTAATTTATTTATTTTCTACAATATGTACATATGTATTTATTTTTGATTTTTATTGATAATTATTATTATTAGCGTATAATTAAAACCACCCGGAGAGTCGTCAATTCCGAACCATTAAACACTGTATTCTCATAATTCACTTTCACACTTGGAGTCTGGCTACATGTGACACAGTACATGCTCCTTTTATATATCAGACACTCAACATAGTGCCAAACCCACCTTTACGGTGGGTTTTGGCATTTCTCCATCTGCGGTTATTTTGCAAGACCTGTAAGTTCAAAACTACCGTATGGTGACGTAATCTTGCGGATTTCACGCGCGTCTTCATCATTGACGCTGGAAAAGCAAAACCGTCATGCGCGATACACTATGGCGATTCGTCCTGACTGGCCGATTTCCGGCAAAATGTTCGACAATGTGCGCACCTCCGAACCCCGCACCTGCAAGCCGATTTTGCAGCATCTGGGCATTTTGGCGGCTGTTGCTCACACCCAGGCTCAATTCTCCGTTAATCGGTACAGCATTAAAGCCTTGGGCAGACAATTCGGCTTATCTGTCCTTCAGTATTGCCGGAAAGGCAGGACGACAGTAGGTCTTGCCTCCCGGGTTTTCTTTTGTGTGCGTTTTTTCGACGCCCGGCTGGCAACGCGACCATTTACCCAAAAGTCCTTTGGTAATCCGATGGTAGTCGTCTTCATCCATCGTGAGTTTGCCCGCCGCACATGAAGCACGTCCGTCCGGCGCAGTATTCATTTCACTGTTTCTCTTTGTCTGCCTTTTTCGGCGGCAAGTTTTTCTCGGCGTGCTTTTTCTTCACGCTGTTTTTCTCTTCAGTTTTTTCTGTTCCGCTTCTTTTCAAGCGCAACTGCTCGGCCTGTTCTTCGGTCAAAAAGCATCGCTTGCACCAAGCAGTACGCCGGTATCCGATGCAGATGCCGCCTGAACGGCGGGACCGGATGCTGAAATATTCCGAACAACTGGCTATAGTTGGGGCTAACGGGTTGAACCTGCAAATTGTTTGCGGCATTTTGTGCCCGGTATTCTGCCAGCCTGTTTCAGTGTCAGTTTGTAGCTCACCGTACCGCCGAATACGGCAATATTAATCGCAACCAAAAAGAATAAATAGCCATTTTCATCTCTGTATTCCTAAATATGTTCATATTCCCGCCTTCGGCGGCAATCATATTCAACAACCCGTAAATAACGAGGTTGTCGACAACGCACACGGTATTGGCTTCTAAAAAACGCAGACGGCATAGCTTCTGCGACTTTTTGCTGCACCGCCGCCGGTACGATGACATCGACAGGCTTGCCCGCCCCGATTTTTCTTTTCAAACGGCCGTGCATCATGCATGACCGAACCGCAAACCGCATCCATCATACCGCTGGCGACGGCATTACCCGTCGTGGTCGGAAACGGATAAACTTTACCGACAGGACGGTTTAGATTGGCCGTTTTAAACGGCAAGTGATTCTTTCATCAGATGGAGCCCGGGCATGATGGTTCCACCGAGATAATGCCCGTCATCGGTGAGCGCATCAACCGTTACCGCCAGTACCGCAGCTGACGACGAGCAGGCATTTCGGCTGAAACGGCGGCTGCCCAATGCGTTAAACCAACGGTCGGAACCATGTTCTTCGGGATGACGGTAATGATTACGTATGCCTAAAGCCTGAGCGGAAGACGGCAGCCATTCGATTGTACTTGCGAGCTGTTCCTGAACCTGTGCCTCTTTTTGATTCCTGCACACGGCGCAACCAACAATACGGACGCGATCATCCGCCCGCTTTCCGCCCACTCCGCGCCCAAACGGGACAAATCACGGTACGGTGCACGGCTGACTGCTGTAAATATGCCGTTTTCCACCCATGCCCACTTTGAGCTGGCTGTTACCGCTGTCCAACAGCAAAAACGTTCCGGTTCCCTGGCTCGGAACAGAGACCGGCCTATCGTCGGGACGCAGGCTGATTTCTCCGCTGACTACGGTTTGCCTGCCATCTCCGGTATCCAGATGCACTATACCTTCTCGTCCACACCGCTGACCGTACTCTTCCGCAAACGGTTTCGCCGTCGCGCAAAAAGCAATACTGCCTTGCCGTGATCGCGGTTGGCTGTTTCATATTCCCTTTAAAATGGTGCAAACCCTTCTTCCGCATATTGTTCCAACACCGCATCCAACTCGGCCAACAACGTTTCCAACAACACGGCGGCATCCGCATTACCCCGCTGCAATGCCGTCTGAAACAGCGATTGCACGGAAGCGGCATTTTCGACTTCCTTGGGCAGGACAAAATTGATGCCGATACCGATGACGGCAACCGATCTGCCACCGCCCCGACCGTTTCGATAGGGGATGCCGCCCAATTTATCGCGCCCGACAACCAAATCATTGGGCCACTTTAATCTGCACATCCAAACTAAACGCAACAAAGCTCGGCGGCACGCCACCGCCGTTGCCAGCGACAGCGAACCCAACTCATACTGCGGCCGGTCAAACACCCAGCCGAAACTGAACATCAGGCACTCGCCCAAACGGTGCGACCATTTCTCCTGCCGCCCCTGCCCTACTTTTGCAGATGAGCCACGCATAAAGCCTTATGTACTTTTGTCCGGAGAAATCCGCGCCAGCTCCAGTATCTCATCGTTGCTGGAAACGCACCGTGTTTTCAATGCCGTCTGAAAACCCGACTTTTCCCTCAAAATACGCAAATTTTCAGCATTAAAAACCGCCAGCGGGGCGCACCAGCCGCCAATAACCGTCATGCTGGCGCAGCAGTCCCCGTATATGCGCCGGCATCTGCTGCCAAAACCGTTCAACTGATGCGGCCTCATATCCGCCATACGCGCCAGTTGCGAGACGTGTTGCGGCAAACCACCAGCAAGTTCTGCCAAAATCCGCCATTGCCGGGATTTTAGAAACCATCATTTCCAACCCTCCTGACGCACGGATTTTCTCCAGCGTTTCCGGTTGTCGACGTTTGATGGCAGGAAAGGAATCGAAAACACCCGGCCTCCGCGCGCCAGCGCGTTTCCGCCGACCCGACAATCTTATCCACGGCCCAATCGCCGCCCTTTGACTAAGACCTCTGGTCTGACTGCTCTCATCAAAGCCGCCGGCGTATCCTCGCGTCAAACCATGTAACCAAATCCACACTTTCCAACGCGCGGCGACAACGGCGGCACGGTTTCAAACTATTGATGGGACGGTCGCCACCCTTACCCAAACGGCGTACCGAAGCATCCGTATTCGAAGCCAGAACCAAGGCTGCCCTTTCTGAACGCGCCTGCGCCAGATAAGCAACATGACCACGATGAAGCGATGTCGAAACAGCCGTTGGTAAACACCAGCGGGCGCGGCACCGAGCCAACCGTTCGACAATGCCTCAGGCGGACAGATTTTCGATTCAAATCAGGAACAGACCAATGGCCAACCATCAAAGCCTGATAGAAACCATAAAAAGACAGAAAACCCATATGATACAGAAGTTATTATACGAGCAAAGCTGAAGGCGCATGCCCCATCCGAAATAATTCTTCCACAGGGAAAAACAGCTTCTGTATTTCCGGCATATCCGCTGCACCAATATGACTGATGCAAATAATGCGCATAGTCGGAAAAGACCTGTACTGAAAAGTACAGGTTCATCTGGGTGGCTGATGGGGCTCGAACCCACGACAGCGGAATTGCACAATCCAGGGCTCTACCAACTGGGCTGCAGCCACCATACGGTTTGCAGCAAAATCTTGGCACGCCCGGACGGGAATCGAACTCTGGTAACCCCCGACTTAGAAGGTCGGTGTGCTCTATCCGGTTGAGCTACGGGCGCTCGCGCCGAGTCGTGCTGAAATGATTGTCGTCAGGCGGGCCGATTCGAACTCACGACCCTCTGCTCCCAAAGCAGATGCGTTAACCGGCTGGTGCTACGCCTGACTTGAAGTATTGAATTGTACATAGCCGGACGGAAAACACGTCAACGCTTATTTTTAAAATCCCAAATCTATATATAGTATTTTGATTTGTAAAAATATTAACCATATTCAAACCCAAGTTCATTTCCGGATAAATTTATTTTCGGCATCCTGCTGTAAAATATACGGAAATGCGATAATTTTTAGCAATTTCTACCTGTTTAACAAAAGGACGGGATATGTCGGCACAATTAATCAACGGTAAAGAAGTTCACAAAGCGTTTAGCGAAATAGTTGTGGCGAAACTAACGCGACAGCCCGTATACGCCTTTGTCTGGCCGTGGTTTTGGTCGGAGACGACCCCAAGCAGCGCGGTTTATGTGCGCAACAAGAACAGCCTGCCAAAATGCGGCATCAAATCGCTGTCGTACGAGCTGCCCGAAAACGCCGCAGTAAAGAACTGTTGGGCACTACGATTGGTTAAATGCCGATCCCGGAACAGACGGCATCTTGGTTCAGCTACCCCTGCCGAAGCACCCTCGACAAGCGCGGTCTGGAACGTATTTCGCCGGATAAGGACGTGGACGGCTTCCATCTCACAATGTGGGCAGGCTTGCAGTCAAAATGCCGCTGATGTGCCCGTGTACGCCCAAGGCGTAATGACGCTTTTAGAAGCTTTACGGCATTAATCCAGCGGGGAAAAAGCGGTCGCGGTTTGCTATCCAATCGTCGGCCGTCCGCAGTACTGGACCGCTGCTGGCGCGCACGGTAATAATCTGCCGCCAGTGCGACTGAAATCTGGCAGATGGAAGTTGCCAGCCGATATCCTTGTCGTCGGCGTAGGCATTCCGAACTTTGTCGCTGGCGAATGGATCAAACCCGGCGCGGTCGTTGGTTGATGGGCATCAACCGTCTGGACGACGGCAGCCTGTGCGGCGACGTGGAATTTGAAACGGCAAAGAACGGGCGGCGATGATTACGCCCGTTCCCGGCGGTGTGGGCCCGATGACGATTGCCAAGATTGATGGAAAATACCCGCACGCCGCCTCCTGCACGATATTTTGCTATCGAGAAAATGCTGCCCGAAAAGCCTTCAGACGGCATTTGTATGGCTGTTTATCCGGCAGCTTGACGACAACCGTATCCGCCATCATGTCGTAAAGCGTGCGACGGTCGCGTTTGATTATAAAAAGCAGGACAAAGTTGGTAGAAATGCCAGCAGGTTGATGGCGTTTTCTCCGTTTTCACCTGCTATAAGACCGATAATGGCGGCAATAACGGCAACCAAAAACTGACCATGTGATTTTCGCGTGTACCAAAACCGTGTACCGACAAAACCGGATTACGTCCGTCAGTTTTCAATAATTTCTGATTTTCATGATTTTCTTACCCAATGGTCGCCCATCCTCGCTCATAGTAGATCGGATGACGGTGTACGCCAAACGCCCGCCAGTCCCACCCAAAGGAAGTCATGCCCAAAAGGCCTGAATATTTCTCGTTGCCGCCAATCCTGCCTTCATTCTTTACGGCGAAGGCAATCAGTCCGATAAACGGCACCAACAAAACCAAAAAGGTAAACACCGGTTCAGCAGTATCGGCAAGTATCCGGTCACTGCGCCGGCAACCGTTACCTCGATTTCTGAATGTCAGACCGCCGACACCGGCCGCACCGATATAGTTTTCGTTTTTCTTCCATGTTCTCTGATAATGGTTCAACTGACCCTCGATTCTGTCCCGACACCGAAAACGCCAATATTTAAAGCAGAAATCCCGATAAAGAACTTTACATTTTCTAAGACGGCGTTAAAACGCTTCCCTTTACGCAATACATAATTTTGTTAACGATTTTCCCAAGGAGCAACACATGAAAGTAGGTTTCGTCGGCTGGCGCGGCATGGTTTTGTCTTCGGTTTGATGCAGCGTATGCAAGAAGAAATGACTTCGCCTGGCTATCTCAGAAGCGTTTCTTTCTCTACCACTTCCAACGTCGGCGGCGCGGCACCCGATCGGTCAGCGCGGCCATATTGACGCGAAACGACGTTGCCGCACGCCGACACGAAATGGACATCATCGTCACCTCGCCAAGGCGGCGATTACACTAGGTCCGTCTTCCAACCCGCGCACGACAGCGGCCGGAACGATACTGGATTGACGCGCGGCGTCCTCCCCTGCGCATGAAAGACGACGCGATTATCGTCCTCGACCCCGTCAACTGCAATCGTCATCGACAACGGCGTCTCAAAACGGCGTGAAAACCGCTACATCGGCGGCAACCGCACCGTCTCCTCGATGCTGATGGCGCCGCGCTGTTCCAAAACGACGAGTCGAATGGGCAACCAGCATTGACCTACCGGGCGGCTGCTTTCCGGCGCGGGCGCGAAAACATGCGCGAACCTCATATCAGCGGCATGCGCGCGACTCACGCCCAAGTGGCGGACGAGCTTGCCGATCCTTCCAGCGCGATTCCTCGACATCTGACTGCAAGTGCGTCCGATTTCGCAAGCAGCGAAGACTATCTCGAAAGCCACTTTCGAAGCGTACCGCCTCGCTGTGGCAGCCTGATTCCGTGGATTGACGTGGACCTGGGCAACGGCCAGCCCAGAAGAAGAATGGAAAGGCGGCGTGAAACCAACAAAATCCTCGGCTCGCAGCGACAATCGACCGTAATCGACGGCTTATGCGTCCGCATCGGCTCTATGCGCTGCCACAGCGCCATCACCCTCGAAGCTGAAAAAGACCTGCCTGCCTCGAAATCGAAGCGATTTTGGCAGGCGCGAATGACTGGGTGAAAGTCATCCCAACGAAAAAGAAAGCCAGCATCCATGAGCTGACTCGCCGAAAGTTGCCGCACGCTTTCGCCCGTCCCCGTCGGACGCATCCGCAACTGGGCATGGGCGGCAGAATACATCAGCGTTCACCGTCGGCGACCAGCTGTTGTGGGCGCGCAGCCGAACCTCTGCGCCGCGTGTTGCGTATCGTGCTGGGCAGCCTGTAAAGCCTGTTGAATGAAATGCCGTCTGAATCCTGTTTCAGACGGCATTTTCCTTTGCAATCAGTTAGCCGAAATTCCGATAGCAAGCGTTCACGCCAGCAACATTTCCTGCATCAGCTTCTGCCCCACTGCCAGCCGCCAAAGCATGCCGTTCAAACTGCGGATGCGGGACAGCAGGCGGCGTTCCACGTATCTGCCTGCTGTTTTGCGCCCAACTCTGGCACGCCCCTGTTCGGGTACAACCAATGCGGCACGGCAGGACAGCGCGACGCGCCGGAAGGTGCGTGTCCGCATCATCGGGAGAAAATATCGACGCTGCGGTACAAGGATGATGTTGGCAATTTTCTTCCGGGTCAGGATGTTCCGCCCGATACAGCCACGCCAAGAATGCGGCCACGCCGCTCCGTGCGCGACAACGGCGATATGTCTGCCGCTGCACCCGTCGAATGCGTCCTGAAGCCCCTGCTCGCCATTCCCCTATGCTCTGCCGACCGATGCTTCGGACATCTGAACGACGGGATAACTGACCGCCCAACGGTCTATCCATCTGATCCTCTCCGGCATCGCGTATCAGCCAAAGCGTCAAATCTCGAGTTCAAAACCCCGTATACCGCCCCGCCTATTTCAGCGGGTCCGAGGGTAAAGGCGATGAGCAGCGAAGCGGTGACGTCAATATGGCGCAGACGGTCAGGGCAGACAAAAATATTCACTACCCGCCGCCAGCCTTTCCAACCGCAAACGATTTGGCCGCAATCAGCAGGCGGGCAGACAAATCAGCAGCCACCACCAACGCCCATATCGGGTTGGCCTTGGTCGGCGCAAAGCCGCCCTGCATCCGCGACAGTATAAATATCGCCCACACCAACATGGGCAGGATAAACGCAAGCGACAACCCATGCCGCGCCGATGCCGGTTTTTCCGTCCATTCCAATCATATTTACCCAAAACTTTATTCGGCAGCATGAGTCATACTCCACGACCAGCGCGCATGGTCGGAAAATTTTCGTCTTTGAGCAAACGTGTGCGGACACGGCTTTGGCGGCGTTCGGGCGTAACCATCGATAATCGATGCGCCACCCGACATCTTTCTGCGCACGCTGCCCGCGGTTGCTCGCACCATGTATAACCCGGATTGTCGATAGAGCGTGTGCCATATCCGTCCAGCCGAGCGTATGGATGACTTTGCCATCCACTCGCGCTCTTCAGGCAGGAAGCCTGAATTTTTCTGGTTGCCTTCCAGTTTTTCAGGGTCGATGTTTTGGTGGGCGATGTTCCAGTCACCGCAAACGTACAATGTCGCGTCCTTCGTTTTTCATCGCTTCGAGCATAGTAAAACGCATCGGAAACGGTATTTCACCTGCTGACGTTTCTCCGCGCTGCTTCCGCTAGGCAAATAAAGCGAAATGACGCTCAACCTGCCGAAACGCAACGCACAAAACCGCCCTTCCTGTCGAATTCTTCAATGCCCATGCCGATTTGCACGTTTGTCGGTTTGCGTTTGCTGACACCGCCACCTAGTGCCGCGCTCCGGCACAACTGCGATCCCGTGCGGATCATATCGGCGACAAACTCTACTTCCTGCGCTTTGAGTTCCCGTACGCAGACAATGTCCGCGCCCTGATGCGGCGATGTATTCGCATCTTTTATAAGCGGAGCGGATGCCGCTGACGTTGGCGGAAATGATTTTTAAGCATAAGGAAAATGTGTATCTCGCAATAAAATGCCGTCTGAAAAACATGAAAAAGGCAAGAGACAGCACCTGCCCTTACCGTACCCTAACCGCGGCGCCAAGTCGCCGCCGGCGTTGTCTTCCAGAATGATTTTGTTCGTTTCGCAGGCTGCGCACGTCGGATCGCTCGATTTTTATCCGCGCGTGCCTGTTTGCGGCGGGCGATCAAACTCGTCATTTCTTCTGTTGGAGGTCCGTCTGAAAACGCGCCACCTTGCAGGACTCAATCGGGTCGCGTTGCAACAGACCGATAATGCTGCCCAAGGCTTGTCGCAGCCGGCAGGTGTGCGTCGTTGGTTTTGACCACTTCGCCTGCCAGTCGTCAAATGCACGGCACCAACCTCGCCGAACCGCTCAAGCGGCGTATGCGAAGCGGCGGTGTAGTCGATGGCGCTTTTTCGACAAACTCGAACGCGCAGCAGGCGTGTTTTTCAGCGGTGTACAGGCGCGTCAGCGCCCCTTTGCGTCATCCAGATGCGCTCGGAGTAGTTCAGCGGGCTGCGCTCGTGGGCGCGCAGGACAATGAGCATACTCGGGGTCGTATTGTTTCACCTGCGGATGGTGAAGAAGTTGCCCGTCGACATCGCCGTACACGGATGAGCGTTGTCAGCAGCCAGTCGACGTGGCTGGCGATGCTTTGACCGTGGTGGGTTTGCGCGTGTCCGTCCGCAGAACGACCGCTGGCACCGACGCTTTGGGCGATTTTCGTTTTCGTGGTGAGGGAACAAAACCGCGCGCCGTGATATCAAACGCGTATCGCTGAACAGAGCCTCAGCCATGGCAGAGCATTCGATGTGCCAACCCGACGACCGCGCCCCAAAGGGCTTTTCCCATGCAGGTTCACCTGCTGGCGCTTTCATAACATTAAAATCCAGCGGATCGCGCTTTGAAAACCATCCACTTCACGCGTTCGCCCGCACGCAGGTCGTCCAACGATGTCCGATAATTGTCCGTAAGCGGCAAACTCGCGACGGCGTAGTAAACGTCGTGCCGTTGGCGGCAGGATAGGCTTTGCCGTTTTGAATCAGGGTCTCAATCATCGCAAATCATTTGCGACATGATATCGGTCGTCTTCGGCTCGATGTCGGGACGCAACACCCCAGAGCATCGGCATCTTCATGCAGTAGCCTGAATGAAACGCGCAGTCAGCTCGCCGATGTTTCGCCGTTTTGCCGTGCGGGCGATGATTTTGTCGTCAATGTCGTGATATTGCGCACATATGAGCGATAGCCGCACTCGCGCAGCCAACGGGCACGTCATGTCGAACACCACCATCACACGGGCGTGACCTCAGGTGACAATAGTCATAAACGGTCTACCTGCCGCAAACGTACATGCGACGTTTTTAGGATCGATGGAGCAAAAGATTCTTTGGCGGGTAAGGTGTGTAAATGGTGGTCATGGAATTTTCAAAAAGTTTGAATAAACTAGGTAAATTATTTGGATTTTTGTGTAAGCAAAATTCAAATACGTTTCGTTCTCAGCGCCATTAGTTGCATGTGCTTTTCTAATCTCAGAGGGCTGATGCTCATCTAATGTAAATTCACCGATGTATCGGACATGAGCATTTAGTGTGTCATTAGCAAAACATGGATGGCTTTTCCTGTCTGTTTATGTTCCAAGAGAGCTTTATTCCATTGATCATGCGCTGATCGCCACGCTGCCCTTTCGCCACAGTAAAACAGGGTAGTTCCCTTCATCCCAGCGATCATAATAGCCGTGGTCTCGCCTTTTCTGGGTGAGTACAAGGAAGATGTGGGCGTTTTTGCCGAAGCAGCAATGCCACTTGTTTCTCTGCCACCGTATTGGTCGGTAATTTGAACGTTTAATCAACATCGTTTTCTCGTAAAGAAAAGATTAAAGACATGCGACTTCCATTTTTATTAAAAAGGCCGTCTGAAATTTTTATCTCGCTTTAAACATCGCCAGTATCCGTTTTAGGGCTGCTGTTCGAGCATATCTCGACTATTTGCTGCTTCTGCTCCGCTTCGCCTTTTCTCGGCTTGATGCGTTTTTCTCGGTCAGGGTATTGGTTGATTTGGTACCACCTCCCGGTGCCTTGATGGTCAGGCGCTGATTTGGAAGAGGCGCGGGTTTCCATCGAATTGGAAAGCGGTCGATCTGGTTTGGGGTAATCCCAGCCGATGGCTTCGAGGAAGGCAGCGGTGGTACGCGCTTGGCTTCTTCGTCCGAGCATGTCGAGTTTGTTCAGCACCAGCCAGCGCGGTTTGTCGTAGAGTTCTTCGTCGTATTTGCGCAATTCGTTGATGATGGCAGGGCTTCTTCGGCGGTTGACGGTTTCGTCGAAGGGGCGCCAAATCGACGACGCGCAACAGCAGGCCGGTGCGCGATAGGTGCTTTGAGGAAGCGGTGGCCGAGACCTGCGCCTCTGCTACCTTCAATCAGGCCGGGGATGTCGGCCATGACCAGCTGTGGTTTTTCGCCATGCGCACGACGCCCAAATTCGGGATGTAGGGGTGGTGAAGGGTAGTTGGCGATTTTGGGCGTGCGGCGGATACGGCGGTAATCAGGTGGATTTACCGGCTTAGGCATGACTGCACAAGCCGACATCGGCGAGGACTTTAAGCTCGAGTTGCAGGGAGCGGGTTTCGCCTTCTTCTGCCGGGCGTGGATTGTTTTGGGCGCGCGGTTGACGGAGCGATTTGAAGTGGATGTTGCCCAAGCCGCCTTGCCGCCCTTTGCGAGGCAGACGCGCTGGCCGTGATAGTGAGGTCGGCAACGATTTCTGTCGGTATCGAGTCGCGGATGAGGTGCCGACGGGCATTTTTGAGGACGATGTCGTCCGCACTGCGCCGAGCGGTCGGAGCCGTGGCCTTTTCACCGTTTTTGGCTTGGTAGCGTTGACGAAGCGGTATTCGACGAGGGGTGTTGGTGTTTTCGTCGGCTTTCTGCCCAAACGTTGCCGCCTTTTACCACCGTCACCGCCATCAGGGCCGCCGCGCGCGCACGAATTTTTCGCGGCGGAAACTGCTGACCATTACCGCCTTTGCCTGCGGCGACTTCGATTTTTGCTTCGTCGATGAATTTCATTCAATGCTCTTGTTTGTTGGTTTCAATCAGGGTTTCAGGCGGATTGTTGTATGTTTTGATGCCGTCTGAACAGATTTTCTGCCGACATTATGAAGGTATAAGCGGTATTTCAATATACCGTGAGAAACTATTTCATTCTGCCCATCTTAATGAATTTTAGCAAATCTTCAGCCTGCAAACAAAACATGACCGACTTCTTTGGTACAATCGCGCCCTTTTGATATTCCAACCCGACGGAACATCTTCTCAACCCATTATATAATGATGATTTTCATGAATACAAACCAACCTGCCGTTTACTGACACGCTGACCCGTACCCTGCACTGGCTGACCGTCATCGGATTTGTCGCATTCTGACCACTGATTGCCTTATGGACGGCTATGAGATGCCGAATGGACGGGCAACCTGTTCGGCCTGCATAAATCTTTCGGTTTCTACCCTGCCGCTTATCGTATTCCGTATTATTTTGGGCGGCACGCCAACCGTACCGAGCGTCCGCAAAGCGACAGCAAGGCGGCAGCGGTCGGTCACCGTATCTCATACCCTGTTGATGCTTGCCGTTCCTGTTATCGGCATGATCCGGCATACGGCAGCGGGACGCGGCCACAAAGTATTCCGGAATCGAGCTGATGGGGTCTGCCTGAAAAATCGAATGGATGGGCAAATTGGGTAACCTATTGCACGGCAATCTCGGTTGGCTGCTGTTTGCCGCCGTCGTCGGAACATATCGCCAGGTCATCATCCACCGTATTCAGGGCGAGATGTCTGTACCGTATGACGGGTCGTGTCGCTGATTCCGGTCGCACTATGGTGCCGGGCCCATCCGGCACTATTTGTTTCTCCAAGACAGGCCAGATCGTACAGCTCCCCTCGCCCGTGATTTTGGCAGCAGCTCGCCGCCTGCTTTGGTCGGCAGCTCAGCCGCAGCATTTCACGCATTTTGCGCCGATTCCGGCAATCCCTGTGTTTCGTTTTGGTGCCGGATACAGCATCAACACCATCCGCCGCGCGATTGATTGCTGCTCGGCAGACAATGCCGTCTGAATTTCCCCAACCGTGCCGCTTAAGAACGTTTCAAACGTTTTCGTGATTTCACGCGCCAGCATCAGACGGCGTTCGGGGAACAGTTCCACCATATCGGCAGCGTTGCCGATTCGGTGCGGTGCTTCAAACATGACGATAGGAAATGCCGCCCGCCCCATTTCTGGCAAACAGTTTTACGTTCTCCGATTTTCGGCGGCACAAAACCGTGTAAATAATCAGATTCCGCCACAGCCAGCTCATGGCTCGCCATCACCGCGCTTGCGCGACAGCAGGACAACTTTTGAACCCGACCTCAGTACGCGGCGGGCGAGTTTCGCACCCGGTCGCACACGGCCGGCGTACCCGCATCGGAAACCTGTGCCACACCAGCTGCGTCTCGAAAGATAGCCGATAATCTGTCCGCCATCTGCCGCTCGCTGTGTCGCGCACACTGACCAACCTGCCCTGAATGCCGTACGCGCTCAAAAGCCGCGCAGTAACGCGCGTGTCTGGCACAAATAATATCGGCACGCCGCAATACCGCCAAAGCGCGCAGGGTAATGTCCGCCAAATTGCCGACAGGTGTGGCAACCACGTATAATGCCCGTCCGACGATGCTGTCGCAGGCTTTCTGAAAGTGTTTCTGAAACATAAAATCGCGTCTCGAAAAAACAAACATTATAAAGGCTAAAACCGATTATGCGCTCAAACCACAAACAGGGCGAGGCAGGAAGATGCCGCGCTCGCCTTCTCCCATCCTATGCCGTGTACGCTTGCCCAGCACTGGCACCAGCCTACGGCGAAATCGACCTTATTGTCAAAAACGACGACATGATTCTGTTTGTTGAAGCAAAAATACCGCAAAAATCGGCACATTGGCGGTGCTGCATACAGCATTTCCTCATCCAAAATTATTGAAACTCGCAACGAAGTGTAGAGTATTATCTGCAACAGAACAGGTTGACAAACGTACATCGTGCCGCCTCGATGCGGTACTTATCGAAGGAAAACCGCCCGCCCGAGGGATACAGAATATTACAGGTTGACGATATGACGACATTACAAGAACGCGTTGCCGCACATTTGCCGAAAGCATCCGGTGCCAAGCAGGAAGCCGAAAAAGTACTGGTCGAGCCGACCGTACAGGCTGCCGAGCTGATGCTGCAATGCCTGATGAATGACGGCAAAATCCTGGCCTGCGGCAACGGCGGTTCGGCTGCCGACGCGCAACACTTCGCCGCCGAAATGACCGGGCGTTTTGAAAAAGAACGCATGGAATTGCCGCTGTCGCGCTGACAACAGACACTTCCGCGCTGACAGCCATCGGCAACGACTACGGTTTCGACCACGTATTCAGCAAACAAGTGCGCGCGCTCGGACGTCAGGCGACGTGATTGTCGGCATTTCCACCTCCGGCAATTCCGCCAACGTCATCGAAGCCATCAAAGCGGCATACGAACGCGATGCATGCACGTCATCGCACTGACCGGCCGCGACGGCGGAAAAATCGCCGCCACACTCAAAGATACCGACGTTTTACCCAACGTTCTATCCTCGAACTGCCCGCATCTCAGGAAAACCATATTTTGCTGATACACGCCATGTGCGACCGCATTGACTCCGTATTGTTTTGAAGGAATGTAAACCTCCAGACGGCAGGGCACACAGAAATGCCGTCTGAAACGCCCAAAGAAAGGAAGCCCCGATGAAACTCAAATCGCACACCGTCCGCATCCTGACCGCCGCCATCCTCAGCCTTATGCACTCGGCGGCTGCGTCAGCGCAGTAATCGGAAGCGCCGCTGTCGGCGCCAAATCCGTCATCGACCGCCGAACCACCGGCGCGCAAACCGACGACAACGTAATGGCGCTGCGTATCGAAACCACCGCCCGCTCCTATCTGCGCCAAAACAACCAGGCTCAAAGGCTACACCCTAAAATTCCGTCGTCGGCTACAACCGCCACCTGCTGTACTCGGACAGGTTGCCACCGAAGGCGAGAAACAGTTTGTCGGTCAGATTGCACGTTCCGAACAGGCAGCCGAAGGCGTACAACTGAGATCACCGTCGCCTCGCAACCGCGCTCCTCGGCGACATCACCAACGACACCTGAATATCTTCCAAAGTCCGCGCCGCACTGCTAGGCATTGCCCCAGCAACCCAGGCGCGCGTCAAAATCGTTACCTATGACAACGTAACCTACATCATGGGTATCCTCACACCTGACGAACAGGCGCAGGTTTACCCAAAAAGTCACACCACCGTCGGCGTACAGAAGGTCGTTACCCTCTATCAAAAGACTACGTCCAACGCCATTCACGCCGCCATGCCGTCCGAAACCACCTTCCAGACGGCATGGGATTACCCTACCGAATGCAATCGAAAAATCGACAGAAAAACCGGCAACCTTTCAGGCTGACGCCAAAAATCCTCATCCGCACCCTGCTGCTCGTCAGCATCATAGCCATAGGTGCATTGGTTGCAGGCATCATCAGCACATTTAATCCCAAACGGAGACAAAACCTCCGCAGAACAAGCACACACCGACAGCATCTTCGAAACCGAAATCTGAGGCTGACGGTACAGTCGGACACGATATCGTCCAACCTGTAAACCGACAAACCGCCGCATCAGAACCCGAGCAACAAACGATACAAAAAGATACGGACGAGAACGACAACAAGCTGCCACCTGCCGTGCCCAAGAAACAGCGCACCAAGCCGCAACCTTCAACATCGATCAGACGGACAAACAGCCACCATAGCCAGAAAAAGCAGATCGTAGAAACCCCCACTGCACTAAAAACATCCCCCATACCGAAGAACCTAAAGAACACCCAAAGAACAGGCTCGCCCAAAAGAAAACCATATACCCAAAACAGACAAACCGCAAAACACCCCCAAAAACCATAAAAGAAGTCATAGACAACCTCTTCTGACACGGATAGGTACGGCAGATAAGCCGAAAACCCAAGGAATCATCAGAACGGCATTATCATCAAGACACCTGAAGAAATCGGAAAAATGCAGCGAATCTCGGCTGCCTCGTTGCCGAAGCCCTCGACTACATCGGACAATTCGTCCAAACCCGGCGTAACCACCAGACGAAATCGACAAACCTCGTTTACGACTACCACGTCAACGTCCAAGGCGGCTACCCCTGCCCCTCCACTACGGCAACCCGCCCTACCCCAAATCCTGCTGCACCTCCGTCAACCACGTCATTTGCCACGGCATTCCTGACGACCAACCCTCAAAGAAGGCGATATTATCAACATCGACCTCACCATCAAAAAGACGGTTTCCACGGAGACTCCAGCCGTATGTTTACCGTCGGCAAAGTTTCCCCATCGCCCAACGGCTGATTGACGTAACCCACGCCTCCATGATGGCGGGCATAGAAGCTGTCAAACCCGGCGGCAACACTGGGCGACGTAGGTTACGCCCTGCCAACAGGTTGCCGAAAAATGCAGGTTATTCAGTTGTACAAGCATCTGCGGCCACGGTATCGGACGCGGCTTCCATGAAGCCCCGCAAGTCCTGCACTACGGACAAAGGACAAGGCCCTCGTTCTAAAACCGGGCATGATTTTTCACTATCGAACCCATGATTAACCAAGGAAACGCCACCTGCGCATCCTCAACGACGGCTGGACGGTCGTAACCAAAGACCGCTCCCTCTCCGCCCAATGGAACACGAAGTCCTCGTTACCGAAAACCGCTATGAAATCCTTACCGTCAGCCCGGCCACCGGCAAACCCTAACCCCCCTATAAAATCAAACAATGCCGTCTGAAGAAACGGCAGATATAATATGCAATATAAAAACAGGCTTGACTCTGACACATTACAAAAATAAAGCAAATTAAAAATTTACGCGGAAACATCCAAACAACTTTTAAAAAGGAATTCATGAAAGTATTTGAAAGAGATTGAAGACGTTAAAAGAAATACGCAAAACCGGGCTTAACCAGATAGATTTCTGGGGCAAAGTCGGCGTAACGCAATCCGGCGGTTCCCGCTACGAAACCGGACGCAAGATGCCCAAACCCGTAGCGCAGCTGCTCCGCCTCGTCCATATCGAACGTATCGAATTGTCGAAGGTTAACAAGAAAGACTTGGAAATCGCTGCACTATTAAAAACACAATCCTGAGCTTTATGCCGAATTGTCCACAACAGACCAAGTCTGAAAAGACACACACCTGAACTAGCCTCCCGGATTTCCGGGAGCTTTTTACCTGCTTCCCTCAAACCTTAGAATGCCGTCTCAAAGCTACAAAAATCCCCGCCGCCGCCCACTGCCACCCTACTTTAAACAGCCAAACTATCCACTTCATCCTTTTTACAAACTTTATCCAATTTTCTGTTTATTTCAGAATATTCTGACATTAGAATATTAGCCGTCCACAACGGGCAACTTTCACCATCATCCAAAGGAATAAAAATGAAACTCCTGACCACCGTAATCCTGTCTTCCGCACTGCCCTCAGCGCATGGCTGCTGCAGCCGGCACAGAGCAACCCCACCGTTGCCAAAACCGTCAGCCGTCTGCCAGCAAGGTAAAAAGTCAAAGTAACCTACGGCTTCCAACAAACAGGGTCTGACCATACGCTTCTGCCGCCATCACAAGGCAAACAAGTCCAAATGCCCATCAATTTGGATAAATCCGACAATATGGACACGTTCTACGGCAAAGAAGGCGGTTATGTGCTGAGCACCGGCGCAACGGACATGCAACCCTACCGCAAACAGCCTATTATGATTACCGCACCTGACAACCAAATTGTCTTCAAAGACTGTTCTCCACGTTAATAAGATTGTCGAAAAACAGCGTTTTCAAAAATGAAAACGCTGTTTTTCTATTACAAATCAAATACCCAGAATCTTAGCAGTATAAGCAATAATCTCATCAGCCATTCCGGAGTTATCGTTCAACTTGATACCGTAACGGGCACCAATTCTTTCAGACGGCATTTCCAAGATTGCGCACGCTCGGGACATTGGTCATAAGACGGATCATCAGCGGTACGGCAGTCGAAGCACCCGGTGAGGCACCCAACAGTGCGGCAAGCGAGCCGTCGGCATGGGCGACAATCTCCGTACCAAACTGCAATACGCCGCCTCACGCGTCTTTCTTAATCACTTGACACGCTGTCCCGCAGTAATCAGTTCCCAGTCGTCAGGATTTGCTTCAGGATAATAGTCTTTCAACGAAGCGAAGCGTTGTTCTTTGGTTTTAGCGCACCCGCCCAGCAGGGTATTTGGTCAACGGCAGGTTGGCCCAACCTTGCGCACATCATCGACAAATATGTCCCTATGGATGGACAGCGGCAACCATCAGCGAACCCTCGCTTGAGGAAATTGGACGGAAACCTGCATACGGGAGCCGAACATCAAAATGACGCTGACCGTTGACATTGCGGTATCCAAATGCGGAACCGACATCGGCGGCGCGCCGACAGATGCCTGACCATAAATCTTTGCATTAGCGTTGCGACAGTTTCCGGGTTGTTGTTTCGAAAAACAGGCCGGGAAACAGGAAAACTGCTGTAACCTTTTCCTCGGAATTCCGGACTTTTGCAACAGAGGGTCAATGCGCCGCCGCCTGCGCTGAGAAAGCAGGAACCTCGTCCGTAAAAATCAAGCCTTCCTGTTTGTTCATATGCGACGTTTTGATCTCCCATGTACCGTCGTTTTGACGTTTTGATACCTCAACGTGTTGCCCGAACTCGGTTTTCACACCTTTCTTCTGCAACATCCCACCATTTGCCGCGTCAACATGCCGAAATCGACATCCGTACCTTCTGCGGAAAAGTTTGCCGCGACAGGCTGGACTGTCGTCCCGGCCGCGCATAATCAGCGAGCCCAATCGGAAATCTTGTTCCGATCGGTAGAAAAATTCCATATTTTCAAAAAGTTTTTGGGCCTTAAACGCGTCATAACGTTTTTGAAGATAAGAACAATGGTCTTCATTCATCACCAAAGACATATGCGGCACGGCATTGACGAAAGAATTGTCTTCCAACTTGCTCTTCCGCAACCAACGTCGCCCAAAACTGGCGGCACGACATGGAACTGTTCGGCAATATTGAGGGCACGCGTCGGATCGATAATCCCATTTGCACCCAACGGCGCGTGAATTCAGCTCTGCACAGGGCGGAATGCCCCTGTACCCGCATTATTCCATGCATCTCGAAGACTCCAAAGCCACATCTTCCAGCCGTTCAATCAGGGTAATTTCCCAAGACGGTTCGAGTTCCTTCAACAACACGCCCAAAGTGGCGTCTATCATACCTCCACCCACCAACACAACGTCTGTTGCTTCAGCCATGGTTCTACTCCTAGAAAAACAGGCATATCCTGCCTTATGATTATTCGTCTTACTACAAACGCCTGACTTGTGGGAAGCAGAGAAAACTAGCAATGGTGGTGTGTCCGAATACACTGTGGTTAGGAATGCGTTGCAAGTATGGTTTCTGACACCGCTTCAGGTGCTTATAATATGTTATCGTGAATTTAGTGGATTTTACTGAGAAATGCAAAAGATTTTTCTGCCAAGCACCAGGGTGAAGACTAGAAATATAAAAATAGTTATTTATTTATATATATCAAATTTTTATAAAATAAACAATCAAAGCTATTTATATATTAATTTTTAAAAATTGTCAGCATCTTGTGTTAAGTTTCTTCTAATTTAAAAATACCGCCTCACACCCGCACGCCGTATCCAGCCAACCTGCCGGTCAGGATTTCCTGTTTCTGCACCAATCTTCCCTCAGCATACTGTACACAACCGTATCGCGCACACCGCCGTCTTTGCGGAGCATGTGCATACGCAGCACGCCGTCTTTTTCCGCACCCAACCGTTCGATGGCCCGTTGAGAATCACGGTTTAAGATATCTGTACGCCACCCTACGCAGCAATACGACAAAACATCAAACGCGTAATCCAACAACATGATTTTGCAACAGGTGTTTATCCGTAGTCCGCTGTGCTGATGCCGCATACCATGTGAAAACCCAATGTCCAAAACGCGGAATCTGCGGCTCAAATGATAATACGCCGTTGTCCCGACCACCCTGTCCGCCTCCTCATCGACAACAGCAAACGCCAAACGCGTTGCCAATGCTGTCCCGATATAGTCTCGCCACCCTATCCGGATGAGGTGCGGACGTTACCTCAGCTTCCAAACCTCCCATCGCAAAACCGCCTCGCGCAAACCCGTTTCATGATGCACATCCAACGGTTCGAGACGAACGCCGCCCACGACAAGACCGCAGTATGTATCCTTTCTGACATCCTTTTCTCCCAATATTCCAGCCTTCAGACGGCATTTCCGTTCAAAATGCCGTCTGAACACCTACAGCACAATACTCCCAAGCCTGAAACAAACCTGCTCCCAAAGGCCGGTCGCGCTCTCGACCGGCAGTCTGTCACCAACTGGCAGGCAAAAGCCCACGCCACGGTTTTTGCCTGCAAACGGTATTTCATCGCCGCCAGCGTCGCATCGTACAGCCGCCTGCCTGTCCCAAGCGGTAGCCCAGCCCTGTCCATACCGACCACTGGCACAAGCAGGAGGTTCAAATCATACACGCCTTTTTCCGACCTGCAAACTGAGGGACATGCAGCTCGCTTCCCTACCGCGCGTTCTTTTGTTTTACTCCATCGGCGGGATAAGGCGTAAACCACATCCGCCGCGAACGCGGTTCGATATAAGGCAGATAGAGTTTGGCACCGCGTTTTGCGCCGCGCGACAAACCGTCCAGCCGCAACTCATTGCCCATCGGCCAGCACACGCCGATCTTCCGCCCTTCTTGATATAACGTTTCAAGCAGGCGGTTAATCGTTTGCCCCTGCCGCCAACCGCCCTGATGCCCCATCTGCGCGCGGGCGCGACGCAATTCTCGGCGCAGGGCGTGTCCTCATTCCTCATTTCAGACGACCTTTTGAGTGTTGTTGTAGAATACGGCGATTATAAACGCTCTGTTAACCTCGAAACAGGATTCGCCATGTGGCATATCGTCCTCATCGGCTACCTCTTCGTCGCCGTCACGTGTTCCGCCGCCCAGCCCAGCATCGTGCGCGCCTTTGATTTATTTGGTTTTTGGGCGGTGTTGCCTACAGTATTCTGCAGTCTTCGTCGTAACCATCCGCCGCCGCAACCGCTTGATGAGCAACAGGAGAAGATTCGAACAGGCAGCGCTGCACAGCGCGACAAAGACAGCGGTAAACATACGCCTGAATCCTCTTTCAGATGGCCTCTTATCCGCCATAATCGTCAGTTTTCCATTTCGGAAACACTCTATAAAACTTATGCCCACTTTCGCTGAAGGTGCTTGACAATAGGCGCCGCCTATCAAAGTTCTATGATTGATATCGTGTGCTCTTTCAACCTTTCAAGGAAATAACATGTCTCAAATTACTATGCGTCAGATGATCAGCCGGTGTCCACTTTCTGCATCAAACCTGTTTCTGGAACCCGAAATGGCTCAATAGCATTTTCGTGCGCGCAACAAAATCCATATCGAAACTTGAAAAACCCCGCCGATGTTCCAAGAGGCGCAGCAGCCGTACGTCGTCACACGCAAATAGTGACAGTATTGTTCGTAGGTACCAAACGCCAAGCCCGCGAAATCATCGCGAAGAAGCTACCCGTGCCGGTATGCCTTTCGTTGATTACCGCTGGTTGGGTGGAGCTGACTGCAACTAAAACTGTTAAGCAATCCATCAAACCCGCTGGAAGAAAATTGCTGCCTTGAAAACCGCGCTGCTGAGGCGGTTTCACAAAGAAATGAAAATGCAACGACGTTGAAAACTGAAACGTTCTTTGCACGGTATCAAAACATGAAAGGCCCCTGACGCGATTTTCATCGATACCGGCCACCAAAGGTACCTGCTGAAGCTCGAAAACTTAGCATCCCTGTTATCGCCGTAATGATACCAACAACAGCTCTGACGGCGGAAATACGTTATCCCTGGTAACGATGACTCCGCCAAAGCCATATCCGTTCGTACTGCCACAAGTGCATCGCCACGCAGTTTTGGAAGGCAAAACCAAGCACTGCAAGAAACTGTAGCTGCCGCCCAAGAAGCTGCTGCCGAGTGAATCCAAGAAACTGAAGAGGGCGTTATGCCCTTTTCCTCAAACATGCCGTCTGAACGTCCGTTCATGTGGCACACGATTCCTGAACGCGGAAAATCCTTCCGTATTTCCCAAAATCCAGGAGATCTAAAAATGGCAGAAATTACTGCAAAAAATGGTTGCTGATCTGCGCGCTGCCACCGGCTTGGGCATGATGGAATGCAAAAAAAGCTCATTAGTTGAAGGCAACTTCGATAAAGCCGAAGAAATCCTGCCATTAAATCTGGTGTGAAAAGCCGTAAACTGGTCATTGCACTGCTGCCGAAGGCGTATTATTTACGCGATCAACGGCAAATGTCGGCGCATTGGCTGAAGTAAACTGCGAAACCGACTTGCTGCCAAAGACGCGGGCTTCGTAGAATTTGCCAACTTCGTTGCTAAACCGCTGCTGGCGAAACCGGCTCTTGTTGAAGAAACTGAGCAATTTGCCGGAAGCAGAACGTAGCCATCATCGCTAAACTGGGCGAGAATACGTCTGCCGCCGCTTCCGCTAGATCACACTGCCAACCAACTGGTTGCCTGGCATCCACGGTGCTTGGCTACCGAAGGCAGGTATTGCTGAGTACAAAGGCCTGAAGACGTAGCACGCAAAATCGGTATGCACATTTCGTTCGCCGCTAAACCACAATGCGCAGTGAATGGAAGTAGATGCCGAAACCGTTGAAAAGAACGCCACATCTACACTGAATGTTTATCGCTTCCGGCAAACCCGCTGGCATCGCCAAGCAAAATGGTTGAAGGCCGTATCCGCAAATTCTGGCTGAAATCACCTGAACGGCCAAGGTTCGTGATGAAACCCTGACCAAACTGCTGCCCAATCTGCTAAAGAAAACGGCACTGAAGTAACAGCTTCGTACGCTAAGCAGCAGGCGACGGTATCGAAAGCTGTTGCTGACTACGCAGCCGAAGCCGCCGCCGCTGCCAAAGCATAAGGCACTTTATGAAAACGAAAGCACCTGGATTCAAACGAATCAGTGCTTTTGAGAAAACCGTTTACGGTAATTTTATTTAAGACGACCGAATATTCAGGCCGTCTGAAAATTAAAAATATAGTAGATTAAATTAACCAGTACAGCGTTGCCTCGCCTTGCCGTACTATCCGTACCGTCTGCGGCTTCGCGCCTTGTCCTGATTTTGTTAATCCACTATAACAGAACGACACACCATATCATTGTAATTCCACCGTTTGAAATCCAGACGGCCCAAACCCGACCGACGACATCTGGCAGCAAAACCCGCGACAGCAAATCAAATACAAAACGCGTATTACTGAAACTCTCCGGCGAATCTCTTGATGGGTCCTGATCCGTTCGGCATCAATCACGATACCATCGTTCAAACCGTCGGCGAAATTGCCGTCGTTAAATGGGCGTGCAAGTCGGTATCGTTGCCGGCGGCGGTACATTCTTCGCGGCGTATCTGCAAACAAGCAGGCAGCATGGACCGCGCCACTGCTGACTACATGGGCATGATGGCACCGTGATGAACGCGTTGGCACCGCGACGCACGAAACCCAGCATCAAAGCGCGTACAATCCGCACTGTCTATGCAGCAACCGCGAAACTTACGCCCGCCCTCGTGCTTATTCATTGGAAGAAGGCAAAGTCGTGATTTTCGTCGCCGCACCGGTAACCCGTCTTTACGACTGACACTGCCGCCGGGCATTGCGCGCGCAGAAATGTCCGGCGACGTGATGCCTAAAGCCACTCAACGTTGACGGCGTGTACACCTCGCAGACCTAAAAGACCCGTCCGCAACGCTACGAAACCATTACTTTTGACGAAGCCTTGAACAAAAACTCAAAGTCAGCGACGCCACTGCTTCGCCTTTGCCGCGAACGCAAATCAATATTGTTGCCCGGCATCGCCAAAGAAGGCTCGTCAAACGCGTCATTACCGGCGAAGACGAGGTACGTTGGTTCACTGCTGATTGCCCATAGGGCTGGCAGATAGTCGCATATGTAGCTCTCCAGATTGGTTTATTATATAGATTAATGTTTGAGAGCCATCCTGCCTCAGTACATCAATTTTCATATGCCGACCATATTGTTTTCCATTTGAAATGCCGTCTGAACAATGTTCAGACGGCATTTTTCCTTTCAGTGGGCAAACCGCCTTTGCAGCAGGCGGACAAATCGGCATATAACGCCGTACTCATCACTCGCACTGATTTCAACCTGTTTTGCCGTTTAACAAACCAAGCATCCCCTGATTACAGCACCTTATGCCGCAACCGATTGGCGGCATGACACCCTGTCCGAACCGTTGAGACTGGATTAAACGCACCGACCGAGGAAGCCTATAGTGGATTAAATTTAACCAGTATAGCGTTGCCTCGCCCCTGCTGCGTACTATTTGTACCGTCTGCGGCTCTGGGCCGCCTTGTCCTGATTTCCTTTTGTTAATCCACTATAAAATACACCGCCATTGCAACCGCAATCCTGCCATGTGTGCGGGCAGTCAGCTGAAAACCAAACCACAAAACCAGTAAAGAAATATTTTATTTAATTTGACGATTTATGTACCTTGATACAATTTGCTCTTCATCAAGGAGGAAAATCGGTGCAAGCACGGCTGCTGATACTTCATTCTTTTTCAGTTTTTATTTTATCCGCCTGCGGACACTGACAGGTATTCCCATCGCATGGCGGAGGTAAACGCTTCGCGGTTGAACAAGAACTTGTGGCCGCTTCCACAGAGCTGCTGTTAAAGACATGGATTGCCAGGCATTGGCAATGGACGAAAAGTTTACTGTAAGGCCGCCACTATGGGCGACCAAGGCAGTTTGACGGAGGGCATTCTGCCTGATGCACTGATTCGTAAGAATACATAAACAGCCCTGTCATCCGTACTGATATAATTTATCCACGTTACGAAACCACTGCTGAAACAAACATCAGGCGGTTTGACAGGTTTAACCACTTCTTTATCTACACTTAATGCCCTGCACTTCCTCGCACCCAATCAGACGGCGGAAGTAAAAAGCAGTCTGGGCTTAAATATTATGGATGGGGGATTATCGAATGAAACCTTGACGTGACCAACCCGCGCTGACACTGCCTTTCTTCTTCCCACTTGGTACAGACTGTATTTTCCCTGCGCGGCATAGACGTTGTTTCTCCTGCCAATGCCGATACAGGTAAGCCATTAACATCGACGCATTCGTCCATCCACAGAACCGAAATGACCTATATAATGCCGAAACACTGAAGCCCAGCAAACTGGAATATTTCAGGCAGTAGATAAACCAATAAAAATTGTTTATCAAACCAAAACCAATGCGTTTGAAGCGCTTTATAAGAAAAAATTATGCATTGTGGATGGGGCTTATAAAGTAAGCAAAGGAATTAAAACTGACGGAAGGATTAATGGTCGATTTCTCCGATATCCAAACTACATGGCAATCATGATGGAAACCCTGCCCCATCCGTAGATACTAACAGTCATGAGGGGTATGGATACAGCGATGGCTACAGTGCGACAACATAGACAAGGGCAACCTTAATTACACTACCAGCAACTCGCTTGCCAAGGAAAACAAAATGAAATTGCCTATTCAAAAATCTATGATGTCGCCGCGGCAGCAATATCGTTGCTGCAAACTCATTAGTCATGCGTGAACGTTTGGATGCCCGTTTACGCATGATATGCAGGCAAAACACTACGAACCGGGTGGTAAATACCATCTGTTTGGTAATGGTCGCGGCAGTGTTAAAATCAGTTTACGCTGTCCAAACATTTGCACTGCGTCGGCCCTATACTCGTCGGTTACACACGTGAACGGACAGGATTTGAAGGTGTTATCGGCTGCGAAACCCACTTTCAGACACGGACACGCAAACAAATCCGTTTGATCACTGCGATTCAAAAAGCACTTCTGATTTGTGGCGGTGTAGACGGCGGTTTTATCATCCCAAACTTCATCGAACAGGGTCAAAACATCCTGCGGATGATATGACGGACCGCGAGGCGGCGGTTATCCGGCTCCTACAGCGCGGATATATACAGCTACCATGTCAAAGGAACTTCAACAAAAACAGCATTAATATTGTTCCTCGCTCTCCCATTTTCGCACTGTTATTAAAAAGAAATGCCGAAAGCCGCTCTCTGGTTTTCTCAGCCGTGTGGATGAAGTGAAAAACTGATATGGGAAAACGACCCAATAAAAATTTGTGTAACCGTATGGATGATATTTCTCCGCATCGTCCAAGGTGGTTAATCCTTTTTTTTAATGGGTTTTCAAGGAGTAGGGATTGGGGCAATTACAGACAGTGCGGTAAGCCCGGTCACAGATACAGCTGCTCAGCAGACTCTACAAGGTATTAATGGATTTAGAAATTGTCCGGAAGGCTGTCTTGCTGCCAGAGCCCACAGGACAGGCTTTATGGTAAAAGACGGCATTAATTCCACAGACAATGGGCTGGATGCCCATCCGCGAATATAACAGCTACTGCCCAAACTGCCTTGCCATAGCAGAGGCTGCAGGTACGGTTTGGAAGTGTAAAGTAGAACTGTCCTGACCAAATGGGATTGGGTTAAAAATACTCGGCTATGAAACAACTGTTACCTGAAACACTTAGATGGGCAAAATAGTTGGCAAGAACAAGCCTATTAAACCTTCTTCTTAGGAGATTATGTCTTGCCGGTAGGCAGACAACCATAGATCCTACTGTACATTCCTTTTCTACAAGCTACAGTTAGCTGAATAGCGGTGCAAATTACACCAGACTTTGCAATGAACGAAAAAAAATTGGCACAAGGACAGGGGTTATTGATGTTGTTAATATGCCTGATGGACAATTTTACTAGTATGATAATACGCGTATTATGGCAGCACGTGAAGCAGGGGTAAAAGTGGAAGGAATGTTCATAATTTTAATGACCGATTATCATCAAAGAGAGAACCAGGTTACATGATGGTATTGAGCCTCAAACTTGGGGAGAAGCTATCCAGCTACGAATTAGGAAAGCAAGAAACATAAAAAGGAGTTCCAGAAGGGTGGAGTAAAAGATTTCCTAACGGAAGTATTTATGATGTAAAGGTACTAGGAGTCGATAAAACAAAATAGTTTTTGTTCCGTATCCTGAAGCAATGTTTCCAAAGGATTTAAATATCCAAAAGTTATTTAAAATTAGCTCAATCTACTCATGCCATTAATTCATGATGAACAATATTCTTTCTCTCGGTGGTTTGAAATGCAGAAAGCAATATATCATAATTGATATTTATTTTGAACAACTGGCATTCCAAACCTATTACCTTTGCTAGAAACCAAGAGGGCTGCCTGTTTGATATTCAGATAAATCAGGTAATCCTAAAATTATAGTAGTTAATTTTAGATAATACAAACATGAGACTTTTGAAAATCTTTGATACTTGGCTAAAAGAAGCTGGAAAATGATGGTTAGCATGTAGGTCGGACTTCGAACTGAGCATTTTCCAACAGCGGCATTTCGGAAACGATAGACGCGTCAATATTTTTGTCGGCTACAAGTATCCGACCTACATCTCTGCGCAGCAAACTTTTACAAGATATTAATGAATTAGGAAATTAAGTCCGAAGTACAAACTTGCCGCCGCGCGAGCCTATTACAGGACAGTGCTTTGCGGTAAAAGACGGCACATCCTTGCCAGACAATGGGCTGATGCCCATCCGAATATAACTGCAACAGCCCAACCGCTTCCGTTGCAGCAGAGGCCGCAGGTACGGTTTGAGAGGTAAAAGTAGAACTTGAACCCGACTAAATGGGATTGGGTTAAAAATATCGGCTATAAAAAACCTGCTACCCGCCATATGCAGACGTTGGACGGTGAGATGGCAGGAGGAAAAACAAGCCGTTGTTAAATCTATCAGACCAACTACGAGATGAATTACAGGTCAAGCATTGCAAGAACAAGGTTTTAGACGTACTGGTTCAGATGCGGCTCATAGCCATGGAAAGGTCCTGATGGCAGGAAAATAGATATCTGTCCAAATGGGAGGTTATAAGAACCCAAAGAGTGCCGCGAACTGATGGTGTATAGGAAAAATATCCAAATGACAAGATTATGAAGGCAATCCATTGCCAAATAATCATCATCATTCTGATACTTTATCAAATGAAAAAAATATTTTTTCACAACAAGCCTTTTATGAAAGAATCTTTCCGGATAATGAAGTTCCCTACATTATCTTACAGATACAATTGAAGGTAATTATTTCGGATATACTGGAATGCAGTAATATTTTGAATTTTAAATTAGATACAAATAATTTCGTAGATTATGGAGGATAAGGAAATACATTGCTCTCTTTGTTTATACCCGAAATAGAGCCATATAAATACCAATTTTATAGTGAAATTATTATTGATGGTATTATTATAAAAATATCTGCTGAAACAATTAATTTTGAGCCACTGAAATAGTAACTGCTTTCCTAGTAGTTGCAGCAACTGTATTTCTTTTTACCCGACGGGTACAAATATTACATCTCTGCAGCAGACTCATACATTAAATAATTCAGGAAAATTGCCTGAAGCACAACTTGCTGCCGCGAGCCATTATAGGATGCTTTTGCGGTAAAAGACGGCATTGATTCCACAGACAATGGGCTGATGCCCATCCGAATATACAGCTACTGTCAAACTGCTCTTACATAGCAGAGAGGCTGCAGGTACGGTTTGGGGCGGTAAAGTAGGAACTCAACCTGATTCAAATGGGATTTGGGTTGGTGGGCCACTGGGACAGGAACACCTGCCACTCCGGCCCTGGCGCAGACTTTAATGGGGAGATGGCAGGTGGGAATAAGCTGCCATGTTACCCTAAATGGCAAAGTTATGTTTCTACACAACAATCTTTGCAAATAATAGTCTCATTCCACAAAAATTCATACGCATACTAATGCAATGGTGGATCAGCTATTACAGATGGCAAACATATTAC
>BNJT01001835.1_pt1 | contig 77132 bp, 94 predicted proteins | sample 8540491 | NCBI WGS metagenome assembly BNJT01 (sample SAMD00202455, study PRJDB9452) | human saliva metagenome | host: Homo sapiens | reverse complement strand
CCGGTGTGAAGCTGGATGCAGTACAGTTTGGTGCATAATTGAAATTTTTAGTAGGCTATAAAAAAATCAAAAAAATTCTCTATTATTTTTGATTTTTTTATAGCCTCTTTTTATTTTTTTGCGTGTCATGTTATGTTTGTGATTTTACCCACCAATTATGCAATTTAATTTGCAATTAACCTTGAGTAGTATTGTTATTGCATTTCCAAAGAGCCATGGGATGATTTTTAATTCTCAAACAGATTTCAGAATCTTCAAATAACAGTGAGGGATTGTAATCGCCATTTCTGAAAAGCATTCCAAAATTGAAAAATCATCTTCTGGTAAGAGAATATTTTCCAAGTATGTTTTTACTAAAGTCTGTGCTAATGGGAAATCGAACTGTTCTGATTTATTTAGAACAGGTAATAAATCTGTCTTTATTTTTTGAGCAGTCATCGTTTCGATTATATGAAACTCAAATTTTTGCGGAATGCTTTCAGAGGCAATCGCAAAGTAAAATAGAATACATTTTTTAAAAAGACTTTCATCAGTCTTAGTGAAAATCTTATATCTTTGCAAATTATACATGTCATATAAATCTCTGGCAGCTGCTCGGCTGAAAAGTGCAACAGCTTTTGCTGAAAAAAGTTCTATAGGGTGTACACTGAGAACATTAAAATTCTCTGTGTTCCATGGTAAAGAAACCGTGTGGTGAGAAAGCGGAAGAATATGGCATCTAAGCATGTAATTTACTTCGATTTTTAGATTATCCTTCATTCCTCCGGCATTGGTATATTCATAAACAAAGGAGTCTAAAGCATGATATTGTTTAGACTTTTTACTAAGGCTATATCCTGAAGCAGACATATATTTTTGAATATGTTCTGTAATGACTTGCCGCTCTTGAAGCATAGAAGTTTTATCAACATTTTTACAATAGTCTAAATCGATATCTACAGACAGCCTTGGCATCTGAAACATCGTTAAGTTAATAGCCGTTCCCCCTTTAAGAGCTAAAGCTTCTGAAAGTAAAAAAATCGGATTCAAAAAAATTTCAAAATGTCAATTAGCCTGCAAACTTTTTCAAAGGTATCTCTCACAAAGCCAAGCTCTTTAGCCTGCCTGCCAAGGGATATACGATCAAATGACATCATCATACTCTACTCCTTTATTAATAAGCTGTTTAAGGTCCTTGGGGGCATATAGTAGCCACTTTGGGTGAAAGATATTATCTCTAATTTCCTGTGTCAAATAAGTTTTGCTGGAAGAGGAGCATGAAATACATTTTAAGAAAAAATCTTTGGAAAGAGATAAATCCTTTTTTTATAAAAACTCCAAAATATATCCTACTTTTTGGTAAAGCTGCTTTTTACTATAGCCTTCTAAAACATCCAGTAATTTTTCTTCATTCAAAGAGGGAATCAGTTCCAGGCATCGTAAAATTTCCTCAAGCCCTGCGATTTTGTCCATGTCAAAAATACTATCAATGACAGTACGCTCAAGAGAGGTCACTTTAACTCCGTTATTCATATCCAGTATCTCTATAGCACTTGGATTTGAAAGTGGCGTATACTGTAATCCGTCATAAGTAAAAGGACGAACATTTTTGCACGTGGAAAAATAAACTTCGTAGAACACTTGATTGGCATAGCCGTAGTATTCGAATGCGCTGTGATGAGAGATACAAGCATCTTGTGTAGCTTGTGATGCTATTTGAAATCTATTGGCTATGGGCTGTTCGGTTTCCATACTGATTACGACATATAAATTACGCCTTACACGTTCAATATATCCTTTTTAAGTAAGTTTTAATTTGCCAATCAGCGGCTTTTTCGGATCCGCAGAGCTGAACCATGTCAGCATAGCTGAAACATCGTAAACGTGCTAACTCTTTATATAAGTCCATTTGTCACCTCCTACTTTTGTTTCTATTTTGCATCAAAATCCTAGTAAATACAAGGTTTTTGATGAAAAATAGAAATTAATTATAGAAGCTATTGAAGACATAGGTCTTGCGACAAAATTTGAAGTGTGAGGAAATTTAAGTTGCGCTAAGTTGCAGTAAGTTGCAAATAGCCTTTTGCTTATAACAAAAAAATAATAAATTACAATGAATTTTGTAACTATTTAATTTTTTTATACCCGAAAGAGAAATGAATCGATTTCTAAAAATTCTTGACATTTCTTCGGAAAGATGCTAGTATCTGCAAGGTATTAACCGAAGACAGCAGGTATTCAAGACTTTTGGCAAGATTGCACGGCTTTTTCCGTGCTACTCAAGAAAGTTGAGAATCTAAAGAGCAATCGCCCGCCGAGGAAAGAATAAAGGATTGGCTTCAGAAATGAAGCGTGGAATTCGTATTTTCATCCCCTGTCTTTGGCAGGGGATTTTTTAATTCTTACGGGAGTTTCGTGGAAACACAAAAGCCCATTCGTGTTAATACTTTCTAAAAATAAAGAAGGAGGAAACCGAAGATGGCAAAGGTTGAATTAAAGCAGCCGATTATCGACGAAATCAAGGGATTTTTGGACGGTGCCGTAGCCGCTACTGTTGTAGACTATCGTGGACTTACCGTTGCGGAAGATACAGCACTTCGTAAGGCTTTGAGAGAAGCAGGTGTGCAGTACAAGGTCTTCAAGAACACCCTGATTAAGAGAGCAGCAGAGGGAACGGACTTCGCTCAGTTGGATCCGGTTTTAGACGGACCTACCGCTCTTGCTGTATCTAAGGATGATGCTACTGCGGCAGCAAGAATTTTTGCAAAGTTTGCAAAGACCTCTCCCAAGTTGGAGTTTAAGGGCGCTGTTGTAGAAGGAAAGTTCTACGATGCAAAGGCGGTACAGGCACTGGCAGAGATTCCGTCCAGAGAAGAGCTTCTGGGAAGACTTCTCGGATCGATCAAATCCCCTGTTACAAACTTCGCTCGTGTGCTTAATCAGATCGCGCAGAAAGACGGCGGAGAAGCAGCATAAGGCGGCTTAAAGAAGACGCTGAAGTGCGAATGAATGCATAGAAGTAGGGAGATTCCTGTTTTCGAGCATTCGAAAGAAAACGAATCTTTTTAGGACAAAGTCCTAAGGGCGAGACGCGGATGAAGTGATTCTCGTCAAAAACAAGGAACAGAAACTTTCTGTTCGAAAAAATAATATTAATGGAGGAAAAATACAATGGCAAAGTTAACTGTTGAAGAGTTTATTGCAGCAATTAAGGAACTTTCCGTAATGGAATTAAATGATTTAGTAAAGGCTTGCGAAGAGGAATTTGGTGTTTCCGCAGCAGCAGGCGTTGTAGTTGCAGCAGCAGGTGCCGGTGCAGGCGCTGCAGCAGCTGAGGAAGAGAAGACCGAGTTCGACGTTGAGCTTACTGATGTAGGGTCCGAACAAGATTAAGGTTATCAAGGTTGTTCGTGAGGCTACCGGTCTTGGACTGAAGGAAGCTAAGGACCTCGTTGAGGCAGCTCCGAAGGTTCTTAAGGAAGGTGCTTCCAAGGCTGAAGCTGATGATATTAAGGCTAAGCTTGAGGCTGAAGGCGCTAAGATTACTCTTAAGTAATTTATCTGAAAATGGATGTAAGAACGTGCTGAGAAACAGGACAGCCGTTCCGAAGATGAGAAGGTCAGGGTGCAAGCTCGGGCCTTCTTTTTATTCATAACGAGTATCGTGCGCAAAGCGTGCGATATCTCGTTTTTCTTTTTTGTTTTTTCTATTGTATTCTTGACGGAAAGAATGGCATACGATAAAGCGAGTTATATAATAATATACATTGGATATACAAAAAAGAACATCGAAAAAGATATAGTAGAGAACGGAAATCTCATTTCCGGATAGGCTTCATGTCATTTATACAGGAGGAAAATATGGAGAAGGCTATACATGAATACACAACATTGTCAAAATGGGGGAATTCCAAAGCAACACGAATTCCTGCAAGTGTTTTAAAGTTATTGAATATTGATATCAACCAAAAATTTTCAGTTTCCGTGCAAGGGCATTCTATTGTTTTGACACCGGAAACCAAGAAAGCAAGTAGTATTCATGAACTATTTGCCGATTGGAAGGATGATGGCCTTCGTCATCAAGAGTTGGACTGGGGTGAAGCAGAAGGAGAGGAGATGTCATGGTAGTTTCACAGGGAGATATCTTTTATGTTGATTTTAATCACAGCCTTGGTCATGAGCAGAAGAATAGGAGACCGGCATTAGCTCTCAGTCATGATTTAGTGGCACACTTTGGCGGTTTAACCATTGTTGCACCAATTTCGTCAACAGAACAAATTATCCAATGTATCATCTTCTAAAAGCGACAAATGCAGTTTAGCTATAAAAGAGATCAATCTGAGCCTTCCTCCCTCTTGACTTTCTCTATAATTGATGTTAAAAGTTATGCGGAGCTAACTTTTGTTAGACAAGACTACATTGTATTAAAAATGGAAACGAAATACAAAAGGGTTAGCCTTGACTTAATAATAATTCCTATTTTATACTACCGATACATTCATTAAACTTTTGCTTTTATAGGTGAGAGTGAGCCGGTATAGTTGCATATAGGCTGCTTTTTTGATGAGGCAGAGTTTTGAACAGTCCTGTATATGGATTTACCAACTGTTATTATGAGACAGCTGATAGCTCATTTTACAGAACGGAATAATTAGTAGATTGTATTTTTAAAGGAGGGTTTTATGTTTTTAGCAAATGTAGCATGGAAGAAGATTGGGATTTTTGCAGGCGGAATTCTTTTCGGTACAGCCGGAATGAAGATTTTAGGATCCAAGGACGCGAAGAAGATGTACACAGAGGCAGCGGCAGCTGTGCTTCGCGGTCAGGACTGTGTTATGAAGGTCAGCACCAGCATTAAGGAGAACTGCGAAGACATCTATGCGGATGCAAAGCGCATTAACGAGAAGAGAGCGGAAGAGGAAGAAAAGTCTTTAATCTGTGATTGCGAAGCAGAGTGTGACGGCAAGGAAGTGTAATTCTTAGTCTAACTTGCTGAGTTTGCGGCATTTTTGTCCTTAACGAGTGTTGCTTACATGGCAGACAATTTTTTTGTTTCATGGAAAAACGAAGTAAGGGAAAGGTAAGGGAAATGAAGTGTAAGATTTTACATGAATCCCAAGGTCGTATGAGGGTTCGTGCTTTACAGCCCAGGATGACTGTGGAGCAGGCGGATATTTTAGAGTATTATCTGAAAGCCCAAGAGGGTGTTATTTACGCGAAGGTAAACGACAGAACGGCAGACGCCATTATTTCTTACGAAGGAACACGGGAGGGGATTGTTCTTGCCCTCTCCCGTTTTTCTTATGAGGAGAACGTGGCGCTTGTGCCGGATCATACCGGAAGGGCATTGAATCGGGAGTATGAGGATAAGCTGGTTCTTACGGTGGTAAACCGTGTGGTCAATGTCCTCTTTTTCCCTGTTCCGTTAAAGCGGGTACTCACTGGAATCAAGGCAATTCCGTATGTTCTTAAGGGAATGGGAAGCATTTTAAAAGGGAAAATAGAGGTTGCGCTCCTTGATGCGGTGGCGATTTCCGCATCGATTCTTACGGGAGACTATGATACGGCATCCTCCGTTATGTTCCTGCTCGGCATTGGAGAAATTCTGGAAGAGTGGACGCATAAAAAGTCGGTGGATGACCTTGCGCGCACGATGTCCCTTGATGTGGATAAGGTTTGGACTGTGGTACAGGGAGAGGAAGTGCTTCTTCCGGTAAATGAAGTGAAGGTCGGAGCGGAGATTGTTGTCCGCACCGGAAATATGATTCCTTTAGACGGTAAGCTTTCTTCCGGAGAAGCTATGGTTAATCAGGCTTCCATGACGGGCGAGTCTGTGCCGGTTAGAAAAACAAAGGGCAGCTATGCCTATGCGGGAACGGTTGTGGAAGAGGGAGAGTGCCATATTATCGTAGAGAAAGAGGCGGGCTCCGGTCGTTATGATCGTATTGTGAAAATGATTGAGGAGTCGGAGAAGCTGAAGAGCTCTACGGAGGACAAGGCTTCGCATCTTGCGGATAAGCTTGTTCCCTATAGTCTTGGCGGTGCAGCTTTGGCTTATCTTTTTACTCGAAATGTGACGAAGGCGCTGGCCTTTTTGATGGTAGATTTCTCCTGTGCGCTGAAACTGTCTATGCCTGTTGCGGTGCTTTCCGCAATGAGAGAAGCCGGAAAGTATCATATTTCCGTAAAGGGCGGTAAGTTTATGGAAGTGATTTCCGAGGCGGATACCATTGTCTTTGATAAGACAGGTACCTTGACCTATGCAAAGCCCAGGGTAGAAGAGGTTATAACCTTTATGGGGGCTGACGAAGACGAGATGCTTCGTATGGCGGCGTGTCTGGAAGAGCACTATCCTCACTCTATGGCAAATGCGGTAGTAACGGAGGCGGAGAGAAGAGATTTACATCATGCAGAGCGACACTCCAAGGTGGAGTATGTTGTAGCGCACGGTATTTCCAGCATTTATGAAGAGAAGAGAGTGCTGATCGGAAGCTATCATTTTATCTTTGAAGATGAGAAGTGTACAGTGCCGAAGGGTGAGGAAGCGAAGTTCCATGCCATTCCGGAGGAATATTCTTCCCTTTACCTTGCGGTGAATGGTCAGCTTGCGGCGGTAATTCTCGTATCTGATCCGCTTCGTGCGGAAGCAAAGGATGTTATTCGTAAGTTAAAACACTTGGGCATCAATAAGGTTGTGATGATGACCGGAGACAATAAACACACGGCGAAAGCGGTGGCGAAGAAGGTCGGTGTGGACGAGTTCTATGCAGAGGTGCTTCCGGAGGACAAGGCGAAGTTTATTCAGGAAGAGCACAAGAAGGGCCGAAAGGTCATCATGGTAGGAGACGGAATCAACGATTCCCCTGCACTTTCCGAGGCGGATGCGGGCATTGCCATTTCTGCGGGAGCGGCAATTGCAAAGGAAGTAGCCGATATCACGGTGAAAGAGGGAGACCTTTATGAGCTTGTTATTCTAAAGGAAATCAGCAATCGCCTGATGCATCGAATTCATGATAACTATCGCTTTATTATCGGATTTAACTCCGCGCTTATCGGATTGGGATTCTTCGGAGTCATTACTCCGTCCGGCTCTGCCCTCTTCCATAATGTTTCGACTATAGCAACCGGCTTAAGAGCATGACTGCACTTCTTCCGAAAGAGAAGAAGGAGGAAGTACAGCTTCTCGTACAGAATGCGAAGGAGCAGAATGAAACCTTTGCTTTGGAAGTGAGCAAGTCGGCATAGGTGATAAAGTCTATAAAGACGCCGGGAGATATGGATCAGGCAATTTGTAACTTTCATTTGAGTAAAGTATCCGAGCCGATAGACCTTTCTGACTTTTAAGGAGTTGGGAAATGAAGTTTAATATAAGAATGGGTACACCGGAGATGGAGGCATTATGGTCGAGGCTACAATTAGAATATCGCTCCGGTACAATCGCTAAGAAAGATGCTTTCCTTTATAAAGACCTATAGATTAAGAGAAAGCTAAACAGGAGAACAAGATGAAACCGTATGAGAGCCATGAATCAGAGGAGAATTATTTAGAGGCGATTTTTGATGTTGTCTTTGGACCACAGAAAGGTTCGTGCCATTGACATCGCAAATATGCTGGGTTTTTCCAAGCCCAGCGTGAGCATTGCCTTAAAGAGACTGAAGGAAGAGGGTAAGGTGGAAGTGGATGAAAAGGGAGCTCTGACCTTGACGGAGCATGGACTTTCCATCGCGCAGACTACCTATGAGAAACATACGGTTTTAACCGATGTACTGGTGGCTTTAGGAGTAAACGCTTATTCAGCTTCTCAGGATGCTTGTCGAATTGAGCACGTCTTAAGTCCGGAGTCCTTTGGTAAGATTAAAGATTTCTATGTAAAGTGGAAAGAAGGGGCTTACAAAAAGTAGTTCTGTTTCATAACCTTCGGTTTGAAAGTGGGCTGTAAAAAACCAAAGCTGATGTTTTGGTTTTTTACAGCTTCTTTTTGCTTCAGAACGAGTTTCACTTTTTATACAGTACTCATCAAAAGTAAACCTGCAGTCTTACTTGCAAGGTAAAGAGGAAGGTTCGTAAATTCACCATCTTTCTTATAAGGACGTCTGGAATAGCGGATTGCATACTTCGGTTTATTCTCCATGACATATTTTTTAAATGAAGATGCTGATTTGTCCTCTCCTGCCTTAACTTCTATAGGAATGATCTCGGACCCATGTTGCAATACAAAATCAATTTCTCCGTTTCTGCTGGAAAAATATCTCGCATCAACTAAAAACTGACCGCGTAATTGTTGTAATACAAAGTTCTCTGTAAGTGGTCCCTTAAATTGGTAGTCTTTGTTCAAGAGAATTGCAGCATTATCAATACCTGCCATGGATTTAAGCAAGCCGGTATCAAAAACGAAGAGCTTAAATTGCTCAAGTCTATCATAGACGGAAAGAGGATGCTCCATTTTAGCCACATTATATACTCGATTCAAGATTCCGGCAGAAACAAGCCATTCGATGGCCTCCTCGAATTCTCTTGCTCTGGCGCCCTCTCGTATAACACCATAGATAAATTTCTCATTTGCTTTGGCCAGTTGCGTAACAATACTGCGAAAAACCATGAGAATACGGGCGCTATTTACCTTTCCGCTATGCTTGGTGAAATCATTTTCATAAACAGCCAGTAGTTCGCGTTGGATTTGTTCTATCCTTGCTGGATCACTATATTTTACCCAGGAAGAGACACACTCCGGCATTCCCCCTATAATAAGGTAATTATTATAGGAATCCTGTAATCGAGTATGAAAAAAATATCTTCAATCTTCTGCTCCTTTTTGAATACTGCTGTAATAGGAAAACAGTGCTGAATCTGTTGCATTCAAATATTCATCAAATTTAAGAGGATAAATATGCAGCAAATTCACCATTCCTACCGGATAGGACTTAGCTTCGGAAAGTAATGTTCCCAAGAGACTTCCCGCAGCAATGAGATGGTATTCATTGGCATTTTCCTTAAAAGTACTTTTAAAAGAATTCAGAGCTTCAGGGACATTCTTGAATCTCATCAAAGATAAGAAGGGTTTCTTTTGGAAATATTTTTTTTCTCCGGCAATCATGGACAGTAATTCAATAATTCTTTTCGGGTTCTTATTATTTTGAAAAAAATAGTACGTAGTTCCTCTTCTTCATCAAAGTTGAGGTAAACATAATTTTTATAGTGTTTTTTTCCCGAATTCTTTCATCAGCCGGGTCTTACCAACCTGCCTTGCACCCTTTAATACAAGCGGCTTTCTCTCCCTATCCTCTTTCCATTGTTTTAAAGCTTCTATGGCATTGCGTTCCATATGCTGTTTTCCTCCTGTTTAAAAATAGTATTACACATTTTTACAATATAATCAAGTGATGTTTTACACATTTTTTTACATATGTTTAGGGGTTAATTTACACATTTTTACATATGTTTAAGGGGTTAATTTACACATTTTTACATAGACTTCAAGCATTTTTTTGTAGCAGGCAAGAAAAAGTAGACAAATTTATTGATAATAAAAAGTAGACACCTTGATATAAAAAAAGGAGATTGCAAGAGTCTGAGTGAAAAAAATCAAGTTCCTCAGTTGACAATTAAGTTAGATGGTGCTAATTTATTAAATGGTTTTTATATGCTAACCATAGAGTGAGCTTAGTTTGCTCTTGTCTGTTTTGGGACGGAAAAGAGCAAGAATAGCGAAAGGAGGGAGACTATGCCACTTACATTGGCCGGTACCGGTGTGCCACTGGAAATTAAAAGAATCGGCGGTTCTGCGGAGATGAAGCAGCACCTGAGTGACCTGGGATTTGTGGTCGGAGGACAAGTGACTGTGATTTCTGCATCTCTTGGAAATGTCATTGTAAAGATTAAGGATGCAAGGGTGGCCATCAGTGAAGAGATGGCAAACAAGATTATAGTCTAGCGTTTTTAACGGGAAATGCTTATGAGATAGTTCCAGAGTCTGAGTTGGTATTTAGCGGGTTAACACAAAAATAATGTGCACTGACTCGTTACAGATTAGGAAAGAAGATGGAGGAGAGTATGACACTGAAAGATTTGAAACCGGGACAGAGTGCGGTGGTGAAGAAATTAACAGGAGAGGGCGCTGTAAAAAGAAGAATTATGGATATGGGGCTGACGAAGGGCGCGGAGATTTTTTTGTGCGTAAGGTGGCACCTCTCGGAGATCCCTTGGAGATTACCGTTCGAGGCTATGAACTTTCTGTTCGTAAGGCAGATGCGGAAATGATTGAAGTGGAAGAGAAGGCTTAGGAGGAAGAAAATGGCTGTAACAATAGCACTTGCCGGTAACCCGAATGCCGGAAAAACAACATTATTTAACCAGTTAACAGGCTCGAACCAGTATGTAGGAAACTGGCCGGGTGTTACGGTAGAGAAGAAGGAAGGTAAAGTTAAAGGGACATAAGGACATCGTGATTGCCGACCTTCCCGGGTATTTACTCTCTGTCTCCCTTATACCCTCGAGGAAGTGGTTGCGAGAAACTACCTGATTAACAATAGACCCAATGCCATTTTTAAATATCGTGGACGGCACGAACTTGGAGAGAAACCTCTACCTGTCCACGCAGTTAAAGGAGCTTGGCGTTCCGGTAATCATGGCCATCAATATGATGGATGTCGTAACAAAGAACGGAGATGTTTTGAACTTGGAAGCTCTCGGTAAAGCCATGGGTTGTAAGGTAATCAGCATTTCCGCACTTCGTAATCAGGGAATTGACGAGTTGATTTCGGAAGCGGTAGCGGAAGCAAACAGCGGTGCAGTACCTGCGATTGAACATCGTTTTTCTGAAAATGTGGAAAAAGCTCTTTCCGAGATTCAAAGTAAGATTAGCGGAGAAGTTCCCGAAGCGCTTGCACGATTCTTTGCTATCAAGCTTTTTGAAAGAGACGACAAGATTCGAAATGAGCTTCCGGAGAAGGCAAAGAATGTCGATGTGGAGAGTATTATTTCCGGAATTGAAAAAGAAGAAGACGATGATGCGGAGAGTATCATCACAAATGAGCGATATAAGTATATTCAGAGTATTATTTCTTCCGCTTATGAGAAGCGTGGAAAGACCGGTCTTACGACATCGGATAAGATTGACTCTATTGTTACGAATCGTTTCATTGCTCTCCCGCTTTTTGCACTCATCATGTTTGCCGTGTACTATATCTCCATTTCCACAGTGGGAACGAAGATGACCGACTGGGTAAATGACGTGCTTTTCGGTTCAGATCCGTGGTCCTTCTTCGGACTTGTTGATCTTCCGTCCATCCCGGGTGCAGTTACAAGTCTTCTGGAGTCCATGAACGTGAATGAGGCTTTACAGGGTCTTGTGATTGACGGTATTGTTGCCGGTCTTGGTGCAGTACTCGGTTTCTTACCGCAGATGCTCACCTTCTTCCTCTTCCTTGCTTTCCTGGAGGGATGTGGATATATGGCGAGAGTTGCCTTCATCATGGACCGTGTTTTCCGTAAGTTCGGTCTTTCAGGAAAGTCCTTTATTCCGATGCTGATCGGTACAGGCTGCGGCGTTCCGGGTGTTATGGGATCCCGTACGGTAGAGAATGAAAGAGACCGTCGTATGACGATTATGACGACCACCTTCATTCCTTGCTCCGCAAAGCTTCCGGTTATTGGTTTACTTGCCGGCGCGTTATTCAATAATTCCGCATGGGTAGGCTGGAGTGCTTATTTCCTTGGCGTTTGTGCCATCGTGTTCTCCGGTATCGTATTAAAGAAGACAAAGATGTTCGCAGGACAGCCGGCGCCTTTCGTTATGGAGCTCCCGGCGTACCACCTGCCCCGTCCTATCGATATCTTAAAGAGTATGGCGGAGAGAGGAATGTCTTTCGTAAAGAAGGCAGGTACCGTTATTCTCCTTGCGACCATCCTCGTTTGGTTCTTGTCCAGATTTAATTTCCGGATGCAGTATCTTCCGGAAGATGACATGGATACATCCATTCTTGCCGCTTTTGGTAATGCTTTTACATGGCTCTTTGCTCCTCTTGGTTGGGGCAAGTGGAAGGCTGTAGTGGCAGCGCTTACCGGACTCATTGCAAAGGAAAATGTAGTAGGTACTTTCGGAACCCTCTTCCACTATCAGGGTGCAGAAGAGCTTGCCGAGTCCGGTGATCAGATTTGGGCACAGGTTCGTGAGTATTTTGGAAATGGTATCGCAGGATACAGTTTCCTTGCTTTCAACCTGCTCTGTGCTCCCTGCTTCGCAGCAATCGGCGCCATCAAGAGAGAGATGAACAATGGTCGTTGGACGATGTTTGCCATTGGTTGGGAGTGCTTCTTGGCTTACTGCGTATCTCTCGTAATCTACCAGATTGGCGGACTCATCGCCGGTGTTGTCAGCTTCAATTTCTTCACCATTGTGGCAATTGCGCTGATTCTGATTGGCATTTGGGGACTCTTCCGTCCTTATAAGGAAGCGGATACCCTTTCCGAGAAAGAAGAAAGAGCCGTAGAGAGAGCAATGGCTTAAAGAAATTTGCCTGATATTTCTTGGCATTTCTAATAAATTGAACTGTCCCCCAGTATATATTGCAATACCCTCTTCCTGTTTCGCTTGAGAAGAGGGTATTGTGTTCTTAAGAAGTATTACGTTCTTAAGAAGAATTGCATTCTTAACAAGGCTTGCTTTCAGTGCATGCGATATAGGATTTTTTTCAAAAAAATTTTTATTTTTTTCTTTCTATTATCTCGAGCAGGGAATCCTCTATAATAGGAATTAGTTATTCAAAAACTAATTCTTGCATGACTTAGTTTAGAGAAAATATATTTTAGAAAAAAATGATAAAAAAGGAGTGGGGATAGGAGTTTGGAATGCAGATAGAAATATAGAAGGAAGAATCCGGGTCTATAAGTTGAAAGACGGAAAGATAGAGAAATAGAAAGAAGGTAAAATAATGGGAAATATTGTGGTGATTTTGTTTGTGGCAGGCTTGATTTTTCCTGATTATTCGCGCTTTACGGAAGGAACACAAGAGAAGCGGTTCTTGTGCTTTTTTTGCAGTTATGCGAAGTCAGGAAAAATGCGATCATGTCGGACATGAAGAGTTGGATCATACGGACTTTCACCTTACGAAAGAGCAGCAGGCTATTCTGGACAGACATAGCAGGAATAGAAAGAAAGCATAGTAGTTTTTGCAGGAATTTGGGTACAATACAGATAAGATTGCTGTGGTGGTTTGTAAAAGGAGCAGTTTATGTTGCGTATTGAATCCGATGAACTAAGAGTAGAGATAAAGGAAGAAGGAGCTGAGCTCCACTCTGTTTTTGATAAGACGAGTGGGCAAGAGTTTCTTTGGCAAGGGGCGCATTGTGGAAGGAACAGGCGCCTGTTTTATTTCCCTTTATCGGACGTCTTCAAGGGAAATGCTATCTCTATAATGAGAAGAAGTACTCCATGGGCTTGCATGGCTTTTGCTTTGGGAAAAATACTTTCCGTGTTGTAGAAAATGAACAGGAAAGCTGTATTCTGGAGCTTAGAGATACGGCGGTGACAAGACAGTCCTATCCCTTTTCGTTTCGCTTAAGAATGTTTTACAGGGTGGAGGGAAAGAGCCTGTTTATGGAGTGCAAGGTAGAAAATCTGGGAGTGGAGATCCTGTATTTCGGGTTGGGCTTACACCCGGGATTCCGGCTGTTTTCTTCGGAAGAGAAAATATCGGAGTTTGAAGTGTATTTTCCCAAGTTGAGGGAAACAAAAGCGGAACAGATTCTTTTTTCCAAGGACTGTTTCACAAAAAAAGAGAGAGGAGAACTATCCTTAAAGGGAAAATGCCTTTCGCTTTCGTCCACTCTCTTTAAAAAGGATGCTGTGGTTTTATCCGAAACGGGATCGGCTCTGTTCTTAAGAAAGAAGGGGACAGAAAGAGGGATTTATATGGAATACCCGGACTATCCCTATATTGGCCTTTGGCAACCCTATGGGAAGGATGCGCCTTTCCTCTGCCTAGAGCCGTGGACCTCTCTTCCCGGAAGAGAAGGGATAGAGGAAGATATTGCGAAGAAAGAGGACTTCCTCTCTCTCTTACCGGAAGAGGAAAAGTCTTTCCATTGCTTGATTAAACTGCTGTAGTCTACTCTCTCTACGAGCAATACTCGTGATGAAGAAATCAAAAATAATTTTCTTTAGCAATATAGGTCTGAACTTGGGGCACGCTCTCGCTAGCTTCGCCTCGTAACGGATACTAAGCGAAAAAAACTGCGTTTCTCTTGTTTTTCGCAAGTACCGACGGGCTCAGACTACCCCGCATTCAGACCTATATTGCAAAGAATCTATTTATTATTTTGATTTTTTTTACAGCTCCCTTTTGAGAAGAAAGAGCTCTAAGCTCTTTCTTTTGCTTCATTTTGCTCTTTTTTATAGAAGTAGAGAATCACAAGGAGAGAAAAGGCTTCCGAGCAAGGGAAGGCAAGCCATACGCCGGTCATTTGCCAGATAGAGGAAAGGACGAGGGCGAAGAAGACGATGGCAAAGGTTCCTCGAATCAAAGAAGTGAGGAAGGCCGGCTTCGGGTTATTTGTTGCGGAGAAATAGGATACCAAAAAGGGTATTGATTCCGACAAAGAAGAAAGCCCAGAAGTAAAGGCGGATGCCCTCTGCGGCATACTGGTGAAGACCTGCGTTATTTTCACTGTTAAATAGAGAAATAAAGAAATCACTTTTGAAGTTTACGGTAAAGACAATGGTTAGGGAAAAAAGCAATGCGGTGCCAATTCCGTATTGCAGATATTTTTTCAGGGCTTTATTGTCTTTTTTTCCGTAGCTGTGGCTCATTAGAGGTTGTACACCCTGTGCAAGACCGTTAAATATGGCGTTGCAGACTGCAGAGACATTGGCAACGACTCCATAGCTTGCTACTCCGATATTTCCGGAGATCTTTAAGATGAGCATGTTAAAGGTGGTAATGGTGACGGCGTTCGCGATTTCTCCGACAAAGTTCGAAAGACCGAGCTGACAGCAGGCGCAGAGATGCTTAAAGCGCGGTGTTTGCCAACCGAAGGGAATGGTATTTTTCTTGCTGCAATAGTGTAAGAGGCAATAGGCGGATCCCACGATAGGGGAAAGTCCGGTTGCCAGCGCTGCTCCGGCCATACCCATGTTCATCGGAAACATAAAGATATAGTCAAATACGATATTAAAAAGACTCGCGATGACAGAACCAATCATAGCATTGGATGGATTGTTGTCGTTTCGCACATAGGCTCCGGTGGTATAGTTTGCCATATAGAAGAAAGCAAAAGGGAGAATCGTCCGAACATAGGGGATTCCCAAGTCCTGAAGCTCCCGGTCCGCTCCCAAAAGCTGTAAAATCTGCCTCGGGAAGAAAAGTCCGCCAATCAAAAAAGGGATGCTGAATACGGCATTCCAGAAAAAGAGCTTGTAAAAAAAGAAGGAGTTTACATCTTTTGCCCCTTGCCTTACGAATACTGTATCTTGTTGCGCTTCCGATTCCGAGCATGGAGCCCAGAGCATTCATCATGCCGTAGAGAGGGAGTGCCAGATTTAAGACGGCGAGGCCGTCACTTCCGGAATAGGACGCAATAAAAAAAGTATCTGCCAGAATATAGACAGAAATGCCAATCATGGCTGCAACACTATGACTTACATAATGAATAAAAACGCTTCATATATCAACCCCTGATTAACTGAAAATAATGGAATGCCTTAACGGTGTTTTTGCAAAATCTTTCTTGCAGTAGTATAATAAAGCACATTTAGACAGTATCTTGCTATCCTAACATAGATTAGAATGATTTCGCAAGGCAAAGCTTCTTTAGAAGAACTTTGTAAGCGGAAGACTCAGATTTGTGCTTTGGATTAAGCGAATTTTCTAAAAAACCGATGAAATGAATCGAAAGGGCTATAGAGTAGTCGGATAGAAGCTTTAGGTTTTGTGAGGGGAGAAAACAATGAGGAAGGTGCTTACGGAGGAAGAAAAGTTCAGGCAGATGATGGAAGAGCCGGTGCAGACTCTGATTCCGCGTCTTGCACTTCCGTCCATGGTATCGATGATTGTGGTGGCTGTTTACAATATGGCAGACACTTTTTTTGTGTCTCAGCTCGGGACTTCCGCCTCCGGTGCGGTGGGAATCGTCTATTCCATGATGGCGATTATCCAAGCCATTGCTTTTATGATCGGGATGGGCTGTGGAAATGAGATTTCCCGCCTGCTGGGTGCAAAAAAGCAGGAGGAAGCGGAACGCTTTGTGGCAATCGGTTTTTTTACGGAGCTCTTCCTCGGGACGTTTATCGCCCTTTTCTGTATTATTTATGTAGTACCTCTTATTTATGCGCTTGGTTCTACAAAGACGATAGCTCCTTATGCTATAAGCTATGCAAAAATATGTTCTTCTCGGGAACGCCCTTTATCATGGCGTCTCTCGGGATGAACAATATGCTTCGTTTTCAGGGAAATTCCTTTCTATTCCATGCTGGGAATTGCTACAGGCGGCATTCTAAATATGTTCTTGGATCCGCTTTTTTTATACGGCTTTAAAATGGGAATTACAGGGTGCGGCAGTGGCGACCACAGTTAGCCAGATGGTTTCCTTTTTTATCTTACTCTATCAATGCAATAAGATGCCGGCTTGTATCAGTGTTTCCTTTACTAACTTTCAGGCCGAGTCGGAAACGCTATAGCTTGATTTTGCAGTTCGGCTTACCGAGCCTCGCCCAGGCAGGGAATTGCCGGGATTTCTACAATCATTTTGAACTTTTCGGCGCACCCTTACGGGGATGCCGCCATATGCCGCCATGGCAATCGTTATGCGAATCAGCATGTTTTTTTAAATTCGCTTGTCATCGGATTTGGACAGGGATTTCAGCCTGTTTGCGGGTATTGCTATGGAGCAAAGAACTATAAGAGGGTGGAACAGGCCTATTATTTTAGTTTAAAGGTATGTTTTCTGATGTTAATTGTTATGGGAGCGGTGGTGTTTTTCTTTGCAAAGCCGTTGATTACCGTCTTTAGAAGAGAGGATGCGGAGGTGATTCGCATCGGCTATCTGGCGCTTCGCCTGCAATGCCTTACCATTCCGCTTGCTGCGCAGATTACCATGGCCAATATGTTCAGTCAGACTACGGGTTATCCGTTCCGAGCTAGCATTGTGGCTCTTCTTCGTCAGGGAATCTGTCTGATTCCAGTTTTGCTTATTCTGCCGCCTCTTTTCGGTCTCTTCGGTGTGCAGTTGTCTCAGCCCGTGAGCGATGTTTTTGCGGCATGTATTGCCTTTTTGATTACCGGCGGGATCCTGAAAGAGCTTCGGGCTAGATCGGATAATCCGGTAAAGACACAACAGTAAGACAAATCAGGGAAAAAGGGCGAAAGAACTGCTTTTGTAGCTTGTTCTGTTCAGCAAAAGGGATGTTTTTGGGAAATAGGGGGAATGATGTTTTCGTTTTTACTGCTAATCATTTATCTTTCGTTTATCAGTCTGGGGCTTCCGGATGCCTTACTCGGCTCTGCATGGCCGATTATGCATGAGGAGCTGAAGGTCCCTCTTTCCTATTCGGGTAGCGTATATATGCTGATTTCCTGCTGTACGATTTTATCCAGTCTAAAGAGTGAGAGCTTAAACCGGCGCTTTGGAACAGGAAAGATCACTGCATTTTCCGTATTGCTCACCGCTTTGGCTATCTTTGGCTTTTCTATGAGTCGTTCTTTCTATATGCTGCTTCTTTTTGCCATTCCCTATGGACTTGGAGCAGGTTCGGTGGACGCGGCCTTGAATCATTACGTTGCTTTGCACTATTCCAGCAGGCATATGAACTGGCTACACTGTATGTGGGGAATCGGTGCTTCAATCGGTCCCTATATTATGGGATTTGTTTTGCAAAGGGGATTTTCCTGGTCTAAAGGCTACCTTTTAATCGGGATACTCCAAGCGGGTCTTACATTTTTTCTCTTTCCTAAGTCTTGGACTTTGGAAGGAGAAAGACGATGCGAATGGAGAACTGCATGATGGAGCGGAAACGATTCGGAAGAAAGAATAAATTCGGAAGCAAAAACGAATTCGCTAAAGACGGATATAGGATTGGAAGAAGGGAAAAAAAGCTTTGTCTTTTCGGGAGATTCTTCGGATTCCCGGTGCGAAGGAGTGTATTGCGAGCTTCTTTTTCTACTGTGCGATTGAGCAGACTATCGGACTATGGTCCGGTTCCTTTATGGTTTATTCTTTGCGTATTGATGCCAAGCTTGCGGCATCTTTTAGTGGCTTTATTTTATTTTCGGAATCACCTTCGGGCGTTTCTTGGCCGGTATTTTTTTCTGCAAAAATGGAAGGACGAGGAGCTGATTTTTGGGAGGAATCGCGATTCTTTTTCTGGGGATTGTCCTTCTTTTTTTCCTGCCGGACTTTTCTTTCCGGAAAGCAGCTTTTCGGCATGGAGCTTCGACAAATTTTTTTGTTGTTCTTAGCCTCCTTTTTATGGGGACTGGGCTGTGCACCGATTTATCCTGCCATCATTCACTCGACCCCCTATAATTTTGGAGCAGAAAAATACCTCTGCCTTAATTGGAAAGCAGATGGCTTCTGCATACATCGGGAGCCTGAGTCTGCCTCCTATTTTCGGTGTTCTGGCAAAGAATTTCGGAACGGAACTTTTTCCATTCTATGCTGTGGTTTTGGGGATTGCCATGCTATATATGTATAAACAGCTTCTCAAAAAGACAAAAGAGGCAAAAAGAAAGAGGAAGAAGCCGATTGTATCAGATGAAGCATAAATATAGAATGGAAAGCGGAAGGGAAAATATAGAAAGTGGAAGTGTAAATATAGAAAGAAAAGTGGAGGAGTCAAATTGAATAAAGATTTAACTGCGAAATTAAAAGATAGTTTTATGGTGAATCTGGGAATTGTGATTGTGGCGGCGGCCATCTTCTTCTTTCAGGTGCCGAGTCATGTTGCGGTTTCGTCCATTTCGGGTCTGGCGATTATCCTGAATCATTTTCTGCCGCTCTCCGTTGCAACTTTGACCATGATTATGAATGTATTGCTTCTGCTCGTTGCCTATTTCTTCTTAAGTCGCAGCTTTGCCTATAAGACGGCTTATGCGACGATTGTGCTTCCGGCCATTATGCTTCTTTTTGAGAAGTTGTTTCCAAACAATCAGTCTTTGACCGGAGATGTGCTTTTAGACGTGATTGCGTATATTTTCTTTGTAAGTATCGGTCTTGCGATTTTATTTAACCGAAATACCTGTTCGGGTGGTCTGGATGTTGTAGCAAAGCTCATGCAGAAATACCTTCACATGGAGCTTGGGAAGGCTCTGGGACTTGCAGGACTCTTTATTGCTGCCCTTTCTATCTTTGCCTTCGATAAGAAAACGGTTATTTTATCGATTCTCGGGACGTACTTTAACGGGATTATTCTGGACCATTTTATCTTCGGGCAAAGTATTAAAAAGCGGGTGTGCATCATTACGGATAAGGCAGAGTTGATTACGGATTACATCTTACATCGCCTGCATAGCGGAATGAGTGTTTATGATATTGAAGGGGCCTACAGTCATGAACGAAAAAAGGAGATTGTAGCGGTAGTGGACAGGCAGGAATACCAGAAGCTGATGAGTTTTTTAGAGAAGGAAGATCCGAAGGCTTTTATCACGGTGTATAATGTAGCGGAAATTCATTATACGCCAAAAAAATGGTAGAGCGGTCTTGTTTTCTCCTCTGCTTTGTCAGTATAATAGTCGGCGGTATTTTTAAGATGCATATCCGACAGAAGGAGCAAAAAGATGGAAGTGCTTAAGAAGAACAAGGGAAGAATTTTAAATTATTTGCAGATTATTTTGGGATGCTTTATTACGGCATTCTCCGTGAAACTGTATTCTGGTTCCCAACAAATTGTCCACCAGTGGAGTGACGGGTCTTTCCCAGATGGCGGAACGGTTCACGGGAATCAATTACAGCTATATTTATTATGTCTTTAGCATTACCATTTTGATTATTGCCTTCTTTACCTTAAGGCGGGAAGAGTTTATGAAGATTATCTTTGTCTCCTTCCTCTACCCAACACTTTTGGTTTTGACCGGGATGTTTCACTTTGTATTCGTGCAGGGGAAATGTTTTTTTGGTTTGCATTTACTTTTTCCATTTTCTATGGCTTGGGGTCAGGCCTTGTGCTTCGTGCAGGGAGTGACCTTTGGTGGAACGGATACCATTGGCGAGAATCCTGAATCGAAAGGTGTTTAAGGGAGTTGCTCTTAGCCGTGTCATGTTGTTTTTGGACGGCAGTATCCTGATTTCTTTGGGCTTTGTATTTAATAAGGATGTTGCTCTCTATGCATTGGTGAACCATGTCATCTGTATTTACATTATGGACTATATGCTTTTCGGTTTCCGGCAGAAGCTCTATAAAACGAATATCATTCCTGCGAGTCAGGATGACAGTGATGATATTACCCGTTATATCTTAAGCCTTGGCAGAGGCGTGACGATGTATAAGGCTGTGGGCGCTTATACGAAGTCGGATAAGATCATGCTTTCTTCTATCATATCACCCAGACAATCCGCGCTGATTCGGAGCTATCTTGCAGAGCATTTTCCAAAATGCATTTATGGAAGTTTCTCCCATTGTTACGGTTTACGGTACCGGAGAACGCTTTGTAAGGATTAAAGGGGAAGATTAATTCTACTTGTCGGGAAATGATTCTACATTTCCCGACATTCTTATTTAAACAGAAATAAAGCTACTATAGCCGGTAGAAGGAAGGATGAAGCGTTAGCTTCGATTTTCGGAGATTGGCTATAGGAGAAATAAAGAATGGGGTACGGAAAAAGGCGCGTGGAGACGGCGAGGCGAAAAAAATAGTTGGAAAAAAACAATCAGCTGAATTATGCGCAGCTCGGAAGGCAGATTAAGAAATATCGCATACAGAAGAAACTCAGACAGAAGGACTTGGCAAGCTTGGTATATACAACGACGAATACTATTTCCCGCTTGGAAATCGGAAGTGTAGGATGTAGCTTGGAAATGTTACTTTCTATTTCCAATGTTTTGGAGGTCAGCCCGGATGTCTTACTTTTTTTGGAAATTTCAACCCTATGTTCAGTCGTTTTTATCCTTTCTTTTGGGAAATGAAGGATGCCATTTCCGGAAAAATAGAAGAATCTCTGGGAGAAATATTTCAAAACTTGGATGAGAAAGAACAGCTTTCTTCCGTAGAACGGGATTTTCAAGATTGGATTGGACAATTCTCCGTAGCGGAGAGGGGAGATTCCGGAAAGGAAGATTCGGAAGACCGAGGGGAAAAAGAACAGTCCTTTAGCTATGCTGCAGATGCTTTTTATTCCCGAAAAAAAGCAATGGAGAAAGAGTGGAAAGAAAGAGAAAAAAAGTGGAAAAATAAAGAGAAAAATGCGGCAGAGAATCCGTGTAAAAGGAGAGGAAAAGGACTAAAACCGGATTAAAACCGGACTAAAAACCGGATAGAGTTTTGCAGTGTACAATTTGTAAAAAAAGCCTGCTTTGTGCTAGTATATAACTTTGGAATTGGACGTTTAGAGGGATATTCTTATGGGGTCGTATACTGTGTTACAGTGGGCTACTTTTTTTATGCTCTACTGTATTTTCGGATGGTGCTATGAGTGCACCTATTGCTCCGTTAAATCGGGGCATTTGCAAAACAGGGGGTTCTGTCACGGGCCCTGGATTCCTATTTATGGAGTAGGGTCCTGCTTGCTGGTTCTGTTAACGCACGGACATGAGGGGAATCTCTTCTATCTGTTTTGTGTGGGCTTTATCGGAGGAACTTGTTTGGAGTTTGTTACGGGTGTGACGATGAACAAGCTCTTTCACATGAGATGGTGGGATTATTCTCAGAATCCCTTGAACTTTCATGGCTATATCTGTGTACCCGCATCGATTGGCTGGGGATGTGCGGCGATTTTTTTGATGCGGATTTTACACCCTAGGATTTCTGCCATACCTGCGGATTGGAGCTATATTACTTTCGTGATTATTAATACGATGTTCTATACCCTTTTTGTGGAGGATGTCATCCTTTCCACAATCGGAGCCCTTGGAACTCAAGGAAAGAGTTGCGCGCCTTGCCGCGAATTCGGAAGAGATACAAAATCTTCGGAAGTCAATTGCGGAGGCCTATGAGAGGCTCGCGGATGCAAGGGCGGAGCTGGAGCTTTCTGCTGAGGAATTTCGGACTGTGCAAAAAACGGAGGGAAATGTTGCTGCGGCAAAGTTTATGGCCAGTACCGTAAAGGATTCCACAGTTGCGGTAGCCGGCAGCGTAAAAGAATCCACCTTGGCGGTAGCGGAATCTGTGAAAGATTCCACTTTGGCTGTAGCCGGTACAGTGAAGGACTCTACTTTGGCAGTAGCAGACTCTGTAAAGAGTTCCGTTTCGGCAATGGCAAGTTCGGTAGGAGGAGCACTTTCCTTCGCCTCGACAAGAAAGCTTAGAGACTTGGAAGCGAATAGAGAAAGACTGGAAGAGCGACTTGCTCTTTTGGAAGATGGAGGAAATGAGCATAGCGGCAAGATGCCCTGGTGGATAAAAACCATGTTGCGCAACAATCCCGAGGCGGTTTCCGAGGATGCGGGATTTAATGACTTAAAGACAGCGGCTCTTAAACCTTTGCATGAAAAGAAGCAGAATAAGTCTTCTTTGGGAGGAAAAGCATGACTTTGGCACGAAGCATGAAGAGTCTTATGGAGGGAAACTCCGTAATTCGAAAGATGTTTGAACTGGGTCAGGAAATGGCGGAGAAATATGGAAAGGAACAGGTTTATGACTTTAGTCTTGGAAACCCGGTTGCTTCCGTGCCTTATGAGGTAAAGAATGCCATTATCAGCCTTTTGGAGAATCAGGACCCGCATGAGATTCACGGATACATGAAAAATGCCGGTTTTCCCGATGTCAGAAAGCAGGTGGCGGAGCATCTTGAAAAAAACGCTTTGGATTAGCTTATTCAGCAGAGAATATCTTGATGTGTAACGGCGCTGCTGGGGGCTTGAATATCCTGATGCGTTGTCTTCTGGATGAAGAGGATGAGGTGCTTTGCTTTGCTCCGTATTTTACGGAATATAAGGCCTATGTTTCGCATTATAAGGCGAAGCTTACCGTGGTTCCCATGAGAAAAGATGATTTCTCCTTGAATCTGGACATGGCGGAGCAGATGATTAAGAGAAGAACCAAGGCTGTCATCCTGAACAACCCCAACAATCCGAGCGGAATCATTTACAGTGAAGAGGATCTGCGTGCTCTCACTAAAATCCTTAAGAGTGCAGAGGAAAGGCTGGGACACCCGATATATCTGATTTGTGATGAGCCTTATAGAGAACTGGCTTATGACGATAGAGAAGTGCTGTTTATGCCGGAGATTTATGAGAACAGCATTTACCTTTACTCCTTCTCAAAGACCCTGTCTATTCCGGGAGAGCGTATCGGCTATCTGGCTATCTCGGATAGAGTAGAGGAGGGAAAAGAGCTGATGGCTGCGGCGGTGATTGCCGGAAGAACCCTGGGATTTGTGAATGCCCCTTCTTTATTTCAAAAGGTCATCGGACAATGCCTTGATGTAAAGGTGGATTTGAGTTTTTATGATAGAAATAGAAAACTGCTTTATACGGAGCTTAGCGAAATGGGCTTTTCATGCGTTCCGCCCGCAAGGTGCTTTCTATCTCCTTATGAAGTCTCCTATGGAAGATACGGATGCATTTTTTTAAAAGCTTGCGGAAGAGGAACATATCATTTTGGTTCCTACAGACGGCTTTGGCCTTCCGGGTTATTTCCGTCTTGCCTATTGTCTACCCTATGAAAAAAATAGAAGCGTCCATCCCTGCATTCCGAGCTTTGGCAAAGAAGTGTCAGGAAAAGAGTTTTACAGGACAAAGAGGAGCAGTAGAAAAAGCAGAAAAAAACGAATATGATTGTGGAAAGTTTGATAGGATATTGAAACGGCAAACAGAATTTTGGAAAAAGACTATAGAATAGCGAAAAGAGCAAGGCCTTCGCCTTGCTCTTTTTCGCTATCATTTTGAAGGGGGCTCCGAAACCCTTATTTACAGGAGAAGGTCCCGGAGTTGAGTATGAAAAGCTTTTTGTAGTTACATCTTATGTAACTGTGTATAGGATACTTCCCTTCTGTGATGAAATTATGTTTTATGACTTAAAGAAAAATAAAATATATAAAGAAAAGATTAGGGATGTGAAAAAAATTCTTACACTACGGATTGAAATTTTTTTCGTTTCAAGTATTTTCCCTGATTCTCCTTTCAGTACCTTCCCTTCTTTTGCGACAAGCTGTCCTCTTAAGTAGACTTCCTCGATTACACCCTGTACTTCTAAACCTTCCAATGGTGCATAGTCGGAGCGAGAAACCTGAGTTTCTTTGGTGATGGTCTTCTTTTTATTCGGATTAAGTATCACGATATCTGCATCGGATCCCTCCAGAAGAACACCCTTTTCCGGATACATGCCATAGAGCTTTGCCGGATTTTCGGAAAGAAGAGCACACATTCTTTCCTTTGTAATCCGTCCCTTTACCACGCCTTCGGAGAAAATCACTTCGCCTCTGGTTTCTACACCGGGCATTCCACCGGGGATTTTTCGGAAGTCCTCCTTTCCCCAAGCCTTTTTTTGTTCAAGAGTAAAAGAACAGTGATCCGTGCAGACCGTTTGGATTTCTCCGTCTGCAAGCGCCTTCCATAGAGCTTCCTGATCGGATTTCTTTCTAAGAGGCGGTGCAATGACATATCGGGCGGATGTCAGGAAATCTTCCGACTTATATAAGTCTTCTGTCATGGTCAGGTACTGAGGACAGGTCTCGGCAAAAACGGTCTGTCCTCTTTTTCTTGCTTCTCGTATCTCATTCAGTCCTTTTTCACAGGTAAGATGAACATCGATAATCGGAGTATCCACTACATTGGCAATGTAGAGCATACGGTTAATGGCTTCAGCCTCTGCATCATCCGGTCTGGAAAGATAATGGGAAGAAACCTTTGCTTTCGTTTTGGGGTCGGAAATCAGTTCTTTTTGCAAAGCGGCAATCATGCCCGTATTTTCACAATGAACACCGGTAATGCCGCCTACCCTTTTCAGTTCCTCCAGGATTTCAAACATTTCTTCATCATCTACCTGAATATCGTAGGTCATATAGATCTTGAAGGTACTTAATCCTTCATCCATCATTTTTTGACATTCCTTCTTGCTGCTCTCGTTCCAGTCCGTGATGGACATGTGAAAACCGTAATCACAGGAGGCACCCTTATCCGCCTTCTTCTGCCAGTTATGGAAGCCCTCCATGAGTGTTTCACCCTTATACTGTGTACCAAAGTCTACGATACTTGTAGTTCCGCCGGCGATAGCGGCCTTGGTTCCGGAAGGGAAGTCATCGCAGGTTACCGTTCCTGCAACATGCAGCTCAAAGTGGGTATGACAGTCGATAAATCCCGGAAAGAGAAGCCTTCCTTCGGCATCAATCCTCTCGGGCTCTTCTTGCAGGCTTTCTAAAAAAGCCGTTTCTTCCTTCTGCTCTGATTCTCTGAAAATTCTTCTGATTTTTTCTCCTTCTATATAGAGATTGCCCTTAAAACTCTCCTTGGGGCTTACAATTGTCCCATTTTTCAATGCAAAGCATAATGCCTCCTTTTTCGGTTATCACTTTTGTTTCAAGCCGGGCCTACAGAAGCTCGGATATAGCACATTGTGTTTCATACATCGTATAACAGCTAAGATTCCGTAGAGCGTCGGTCTATACAGCGCTTTTCCACAAACCAGTATAACACTCCTCCCCGGAAGAAACAGTGGATTTATAAAGTATTTTTTACCGGATATAAATAGAGTAAAGATTTTATCAGTTGATAAAGAAATAATCAGTTGATAAAGAAATAAAAAAAGCACTGGACAAAGTTAGCTATTACTAATATAATCAACATTATAGTTAGTTATTATAAACTAACCAAGAAAGGGAAAAGTATGGAATGGAACGGATTTTTTTGTAGAAAAAGCTCTGTCGAAGATTATGTACGCGAGCATCTCTGCCTTAATGCTCCGGTGATTGCAGGCCTAAAAGCCTGCGGCAATCTTTACGGTGAGCTATGAAGAAAAGAAGATGCTGGAGAGTTTATTTTCTCGCTACAATGATTTCCGAATAGAAACCCTCCATTCCGGGAAGAAGGAAAGTATCTTTTTGTATAGAAAATCTGTATTCTTTCGACATTTACAAAAAAAGAACTTACGAAATTTTCTTTCTTCTTTGGACCTGGGATATAAAGAGGATAAGGTAGAAAGCTATTTGTTTCTCTTTAAAGAGCGTTTTCGAAAGTACAAGGATTGTGGAGCGACTTTCCCCATGAGGTGGGTATCTTTTTAGGCTATCCTCCTGAGGATATTCGCATATATATGGAAAATCCGTACCGAAAAGCCAAGTTGACAGGCTACTGGAAAGTGTATTCAAACGAAGAAGCGGCTTTACAGCTTTTTCGTGCTTATGACTCTTGTATTCAGAAATTTTTTTACAGTTATTGGAGGACGGCTTTTAGTCTACGGAGTATCGTGGAAAGCTACGGTTTAAGAAGGAAAAAGGCAGCTTAGAAGCGATAGCTTTTTAAAAAAATGAGTAAACTTAGCAAATCGAGAGCCTTGAAAAGAAAAAGTATAGATAAGAGAAACGTTGCTATTGCAACAAAACAATCCTAGTAAAATAATAGGATATAGTTAAAGGAGAAGAAAATATTCTTCTACATATATAAGGAGGACATAAAATGATTAAAGTTGTATTTTGGAGTCAGACAGGGAACACGGAGGCTATGGCTGAGGCAGTTGTAGAGGGGATTAAGGCAGCAGGAAAAGACGCAAAAGCAGTGAGCGTTTCCGATATTTCCGCGAAAGAGCTTTCAGGAGAGGAAGTATTTGCTTTAGGATGCCCTGCTATGGGTGATGAAGTCTTGGATGAGGGAGAGATGGAGCCCTTCGTAGAGGAGCTGATTCCATCGGTTTCCGGTAAGAAGATTGCTCTCTTCGGCTCTTATGACTGGGGTGATGGCGAGTGGATGCGCAGCTGGGAGGCAAGAATGAAAGAAGCGGGAGCAGTTTTAGTTGCTGAGCCGGTAATCTGCAATCTCACACCGGACGAAGAAGGGCTTGCGAATTGTAAGGCTCTTGGAGAGGCGCTTGCAAAGGCTTAATGATTCCTTGAAAATAGAAAATTATAATCCTCCGACAAACAGGGGGTGCCTTTGGGATATAAGTCCTTGAAATTGGCTAAAGTCTATTAACAAGAGGGGTTCTGTGTATGCAGAGCCTCTTTTTTTTTCATAATGGATATCGTGTGATATCTCGCTTTTGGACAAGTATCCATAGAAAAACGGAAAGGAATTGTTCGGACTGAATAGCCTGTGTTGTAGTGCAAGAAGACAATTATTTCAAAAAAATTAATAAATATACAAGAAAGTTCCTACAAAAAAATCTCTTTACTGCCTTTTTCAAAAGATTTAAGATTAAAGCATCCGTAAGATTAAAAAAATATTTAATCATATAAAAAAAGGATTCCTTTTTCGATTATAGAAAGGATAGAAAAAAATGGATCAGTTAAAAAAATAGAGGTTTGGCCATTCCTTTGATTCAGGGAGGAATGGGGGTGGGTGTTTCCTTTCCGGCTTAGCAGGCGCAGTGGCAAAGTCCGGTGCTATGGGCTGCATCAGTACTGCTGATTGCGGATACAAGGAAGAGGACTTTCGTCGAGCTCCGGAGGAAGCCAATCTTCGGGCTCTGAGAGAGGAAATCCGAAGGGCAAGAAAATTGAGTGAGGGAAGAGGGCTGCTCTCCATCAATGCCATGGTTGCAACAAGACAGTGGGAGGATGCTATAAGAACAGCTGTAGAAGAGGGAATTGATGCCGTGATTTCCGGAGCGGGTCTGCCCTTAAGTCTTCCGGAATTTGTACCGGAGGGCAAGACTATGATTGCTCCGATTGTTTCCAGTGGAAGAGCGGCAAAGGTCTTACTGAAAACCTGGAGTCAAAAGTATAAGAGAACCGCAGATTTTATTGTCTTGGAAGGCCCTTTGGCAGGAGGGCATCTGGGATTTAAGGCGTCTGAAGTGGAGGAAGGGAAGGCAAAGTCTTTAGAGGAACTGATTCCGGAGGTCTTGTCTGTACTCGAGGGTTTTGAAGAAGAATATGGCAGGAAGATACCGCTTTTTGCCGCGGGAGGCATCTGGGGTAAAGAGGATATTATCCGGATGCAAGAGGCCGGATCTTACGGAGTTCAGATGGCTACCCGCTTTATCGGTACTAAGGAATGTGATGCAAGCGATGCTTATAAAGAATACCTACTCTCCAAAGAAGAAATGGATCTTAGTATAATTCATAGTCCTGTAGGGATGCCGGGGAGAGCGGTGCACAGTCCCATGCTGGAAAAGCTGGGACTGCTTGGAAGAATTCCGCCGAAACATTGCTCCCGCTGTATTCATTCTTGTGATCCCGGAACAGTAAAGTATTGCATCACCCAAGCCCTGATTTCTGCCGTGGAAGGAAATATAGAGGAGGGACTCTTTTTCTCGGGAGCAAATATCGGAAAGCTTCGAGAAATTGTGACGGTACAAGATATTGTAGAAGAGCTTTTTTAGAAAAAAGCCAAGAAAAAAGGATATTGTGTACCGTTATCGCGTTAAGCGGAGTGTTCCTTTGTTTTTTCGGAAAGCTGTTCCTTCAGCCATTCGGCAAGAACTGTAGCCTGATTCAGTTTTTCTTCTTTTGAAGCAAAGAGAAGGGTAACCGCTTCTTTTTTTAGCTCTTCCTTCACGAGCCGGATAAAACTGTCTTTTTTTCCGGATTTTTGCTCCAGTTCGTTTCTGTAAAGCTCACGAAAATCGGGAAAAAGAGTTCTTCCTTGTGGTCAAACCATTTTCTTAAATAGGTGGAGGGGCTAAGTTCCTTAGCCCAGAAATCGATGGCGGCCTTTTCTTTTGCAACTCCTCTTGGCCAAAGTCTGTCGGTTAATATACGAAAGCCATCCGTGTCGGACTTTTCTGTGTAAATTCGTTTAATTTGAATTTGGTACATACTGCACTCACTTTCTCCCGTTTTGGGAAAGATGCCGTGGAATGCATAGGAAAAAAACAAGTACCCAAGTGAATTCCGGAAAGCTTGTTTTTCCTAAGAACTACACTGCTTAAATCGAGTATTATGTAAAAATTTATTGTATATATAAATATATCATATAGAAAAAAACTATTTTCTACTTAATTTTTTTGGAGTGAAAGAAGAATACAAATTTTAAAAAAATTAAGCTTTTCTTGGAAAGAAAAAGAACTGTAAAAAAATCAAAGTGTAAAGAAATTTTTGATTTTTACAGCTCTTTTATCTGTTCTTACGTATTATGGCAAAATGGAGATTTACATACTTTCCACTCTGCTTTATGCATTACAAACTGTTTTGAACAACAATGAATTATAGGTTTAGGCCGTCTCCGGGAAGAAGATCTTCATGTCGTCTTCTACGCTTCCGATTCCGGAAATACCGAAGTTTTCTACGAGAACCTTTGCTACATTCGGAGAAAGGAAGGCGGGAAGGGTTGGTCCAAGGTGAATGTTCTTTACCCCTAAGTAGAGAAGGGCAAGGAGAACGATAACGGCCTTCTGCTCATACCAAGCGATATTGTAAGCAAGCGGAAGCTTGTTTACGTCATCTAAGCCGAACACTTCCTTCAGCTTCAAAGCGATTAAGGCTAAGGAATAGGAATCGTTACACTGACCGGCATCCAGTACTCTTGGAATTCCGCCGATATCTCCAAGCTCCAGTTTATTGTACTTATACTTTGCGCATCCTGCGGTTAAGATGACAGCATCCTTCGGAAGAGCCTTGGCAAATTCGGTATAATAATCTCTCTTCTTCTGTCTTCCGTCACAACCTGCCATAACGACAAACTTCTTAATCGCGCCGGACTTTACAGCTTCTACTACCTTATCGGCAAGAGCAAATACCTGCTCGTGCGCAAATCCACCTACGATGGTACCTGTCTCGATTTCCGTCGGAGCCGGGCAGGACTTAGCTTGCTCAATAATAGCAGAGAAATCCTTAATCTCGCCGTACTTTCCGCCGATGTGCTTGCAGCCCGGGTATCCTGCCGCACCGGTAGTCCAAAGTCTGTCCTTGTAGCTGTCCTTTGGGAGGCACAATACAGTTTGTAGTCATGAGGATTGGTCCGTTAAACGGCTCGAACTCCTCCTTCTGCTTCCACCATGCATTTCCATAGTTTCCTACAAAGTGCTTATACTTCTTAAAGAAAGGATAGTAGTGTGCAGGAAGCATCTCGGAGTGGGTGTAAATATCTACGCCGGTTCCCTCTGTCTGGTCGAGGAGCATTTCGAGATCCCTAAGGTCATGTCCGGAAACGAGAATTCCCGGATTTTTTCCAACACCGATATTGACGCTGGTGATTTCCGGATTTCCGTAAGTGGAAGTGTTGGCACCGTCCAGAAGAGCCATACCCTCTACGCCTGCCTTACCGGTCTCTAAGGTAAGGGCTACCAAATCGTCAACAGAAAGACTGTCGTCCAATGTTTTTGTAAGAGCCTTCTGGATGAAAGCATCAACATTGCTGTCATCCTTTAAAAGTGCATTGGCGTGCTTGGAATAAGCTGCAAGGCCCTTAAGTCCGTATGTAATCAATTCCCTTAAGGAACGGATATCTTCGTTTTCAGTAGATAAAACACCGATGCTCTGGGCAAAGATTTCGTAATCCTTCTCTGCAACTTCTACGGTTGCGGCTTTTGGAAAGCTTAGAACTGTCGGAAAGAGTCGCTCTTACGGCATCTCTCATGGCGAAAGTCTCCTTGATATGATCCACGATAGCATCCTTATCAAAGTTCGCATTGGTGATGGTGATGAAAAGGTTCATCGTTACACGGTGATTTAAGTCCGGAGAAACTTCCTTTCCTTCCGCTCTTGCCTCTTCGGCTACAGCAGATAAGCCCTTGGTGGCATAAACCAGAAGGTCCTGCATGGCTGCGACATCCGGCTTCTTTCCGCAAACACCGGATACGGTACAGCCGGAACAGTTGGCTGTTTCCTGACACTGATAACAAAACATCTTATTCTCCATTTTTTTCCCTCCTAAGAAAAAAATAATGACTCAAAATAACTTTGTAGCGGAGCGAATATTTCACAGAATAACTCTGAAAATCTGCCCCTTTCACTCGATGCACTTCATTTTGCAATAAAGGGGAGAAAAAATGTGTTGCATGCGCAACAAACTAGAATTAGACTATGCATTAATTAAATACAATTTGAGATTGTTGAGTTATAAGTTTATTTTTCGGGGAGAAAGTAAGGCGATAAGAAAGGAAGGCTATACCGGGATACCGATATTCGATTATGGGAGATGCTGTAAAGGAGAGACTATGTCAGAAGAAATGAAGGCCTGCTGTAATTGTGGAGGCGGATGTCAGATTATGGAAGAGAGAAAGAAACTGAATAAAGAGGAGGTACTCCGCTATTCGGATATGGAAATATTTAAGGGCATTGAGAAGGAAAATCTGAATGCTTTGCTTTACTGTATGAAAAGCTATGTGCGTTCGTATAAAAAAAGGGAGAGTTGATTCACTTGGAGGAAAAATCATGAAAAAGCATGTGGGAGTAGTTCTTTTTGGCAACATTCACATGATTAAGACGGATGTATGGGGAAGAGAAACGCTGCTCACTTATATGGGGGAGGGAGAAATCTTCGGAGAAACATTTGGAAACAGTGCATCCGAGGACGAATATGTTTCCTTCCTTTCCGCAACGAAAACGGAGGTGCTCTTCCTGTCATTTGAAAAGGCGATTCATGTCTGCAAAAACCAATGCGGCTTCCACTTCCGTCTGATAGAGAATCTCTTTGATTTAATCAGCAAGAAGAATATTCAGCTTATGGAAAAAAATAGAGGTAACCTCCCGCGGAAGCTTACGGGAAAAGATTCTTGCATACCTCTCTTTGCAGGCACAGAAGCAGAAGTCAAAGTACATTGAGCTTTCTTTAAGTCGTACGGATATGGCACAGTTCCTCTGTACAAATCGTTCAGCAATGACGAGGGAGCTGGCTTCTTTAAAGGATGCAGGTATCATTGATTTTGACAGGAATACCTTTATATTAAAAAAACGCAGACGGAGATTTAAGAAATAGTCTAAGCGTTTCATGCAATAGATATTTGTATAAAAAAAGAAGGGGCTGTAAAAAAATCAAAATGATAAATAAATTTTCAGCAATATAGGTCTGAATGCGGGGTAGTCTGAGTCCGTCGGTACTTGCGAAAAACAAGAGAAACGCAGTTTTTCGCTTAGTATCCGTTACGTGGCGAAGCTAGCGAGAGCGTGCCCCAAGTTCAGACCTATATTGCTAGAAAAATTATTTTGATTTTTTTACAGCCCCTTCTCTATTTAGTGAAGATACTTCTTTTCAAGGATTTCCAAAAGCATTCAGGTACTTATCCTGTACACCTTCTTTCTTTTTCTCCGTCTCATAGACCTCACTCTTATCGTTGATAACTTGGAAGTCCTCTGTGCTCAGGCTTCGTTCCGCGAAAGGATAAACCACACTGTTTTCCTTTTTCAATGTGAAGCTGTAAGAGGTGGGCATAAGCCATCGCGTAGGGAGAGAATATCCAGCTTTTAACTCCGGAGTCGGGGTTTTCTGATACTCATTTAAGGCTGTTTCCAGAGCAAGTACATCCGCTCTTCCAAGGTCATGCTCTACAAGCATTCCGTGGGTAACAAGCTTATCTGCTACGGGGCCCATCTTTTTCCACCATAAGCGGGAAGAGGAATTTTTCCTCCTTACCATGGTGATGTTTATCTGCATAGCCTCTGATGAAATCAATAATCTGTCGTAAATCGCTGTCCGGCACCTCTGCTCCGTCCATAAGCTGCAGGCAAATCTTGCGAACCACTGCAAGGGCTCTGTTGATATTGCTGTGCTCTTCTTCCATAATGGCAATACTTCTATTCATCTCTGTCCTCTTTCTTGTGGATTTGCCTATTGATACAGGCTGTAGTGCCATTCCTCGTCCGTGTCGAAGTGAAGGGCAGTTTCGGAGAGCATTCCCTCCATGATTTTCTTTCTAAGCTGATAGTATAGGGAAGGATCTCCGTTTACGGCAGTCCAAAAGGGAGCATGAATATCTTCTTCCTGTACCCAGGAGGTACGAGCCGGATCCTGCTCCGTGATGACATTGACTCTGTCACAGGGCATACCGTTTAAGAGGGAATCGTCCATCTTTCTATAAGCATCGGCCGCATCGGATTCAGGAGCAAGTGCCCGCGCTTTTCCGAACTGAAAGGCAATTTCTTCCAAATCGGAAATCCTTTCCGGATCTTCTGCCAGAATATTTGTTACCAAAAGGGCATAACGTGCTTCTGCGTCCTGCACTCTTTCCTGTAGCCAGCCGTGAATATTCATCACATCAATCAGTTCATTTAAGGGACGAAGCTCCTTGTTTACCGTCTTCTCCTCCAAGTGCTTCTCGGAAAATACTGCCCAGCCGGATTTTTCACCATACTCCGCAATTTTCCGAATCAGCTCTTCCTGCAGCTGGATTTTATTATAAAGCCAATAGTGAATCGGTCCTAAAAAGCACTCATTATTCGGAAACCTCACTTAACTTTGCGTTCAGGGTAGCCAGTACCGCATTCGGATTTAAACCGTGTACCATGCAAGCGTCCTCCAGAGACTCCATCTGAGAGCTGGGGCAGCCTAAGCAGTGCATTCCTACCTCCAGTAAGGTGTCGATTAACTCCGGGTGCTCGTTTACAATTTGTCCTACTAACATATCGCTGGAAATCTTTGCCATTTTATTTTCCTCCTAAATCTTTTGTTCTGCTCCGTTTTTCTCCAAAGACTCATTCTGAGCAAAACTATTATTCTTTAAAGAGAGCAAAGGCATACAATGTCTGCCTTAGGTTGTTCCTCTAAAACCTGAAAACTCTCGATTACGGAAAACAGTATAGCAAATTCATATAAATTGTGGTGTTGCAAATGCAACATTTATAGTCTGCTGAAAATCACGATTGTAAAAAAAGAAAAAAAGGCTGTCGAAAATTTGTGAAAAATAAAACCTAGTAAAACATCCTATTTTTTTGCTTCTCAAGTAGGAAGCTTTCCTGTATAATGCTTGAGAGCAAATAGAAAGAAGATCATTTATAGATATAACCGGGAGGGCTTCCCCTCCATAAGAATATGTATAGAGAAAGTGGATAGAGAAAGGAGTTTGTATGGCAAAAGCAGCAGAGGTAAAAGAAACTGAACAGGAAGCTGATGGACTTTCTTGACGGAAGTGTCAATGCCTTCTTTGCAGTGGAAAATATGAAAAAAACATCCTTGTAGAGGAAGGATTCCTTCCTTTGTACGAGGGAGAGGACTGGCAATTAAAGAGGGGCGGAAAGTATTTTGTAACAAGAAACGGTTCGGCACTCATCGCCTTTGTCCTTCCGGAAAAATCCTTTAAGGGCTTCCAGATGATGGCAAGCCACAGTGATTCTCCCGTGTTTAAGATAAAGGGAGATCCGGAACTTGAAATCGACAAGGCATACATTCAGCTAAATGTTGAAAAAGTATGGCGGAATGATTTGCTCTCCGTGGCTGGACAGACCTTTATCCGTTGCGGGAAGAGTGCTGGTTAAGAGTGTGAAGGGAGTAGAGACAAAACTTGTAAACATCGACCGAGACTTACTCATTATTCCGAATCTGGCGATTCACATGAATCGGGAAGTGAATGACGGCTACAAGTTCAATGCACAGAAGGATATGCTGCCTCTATTTTCCACTATCGAAGGAAAGGGAAGTTTCAAGAAGATTGTCGCGGATGCGATTTCCGTAAAAGAAGAGAGCATTCTGGATTGGGATTTATTTCTCTACAACAGACAAAAGGCAAGGATTTTGGGCGGAAAGGAAGAGTTCATCGCAAGTGGAAGATTGGATGACCTGCAGTGTGCCTTTTCTTCCTTACAGGGAATTCTTGCCGCTAAGCCGAAGGAGAGCGTGGCACTCCACTGCGTTTATGACAACGAAGAGGTAGGAAGCGGTACGAAGCAGGGTGCGGATTCAAGCTTCTTAAAAGATGTACTGCATAGAATTCTCTATGCTTTCGGTATGGGAGAGGAAGAGTATATCAAGGCTTTACAGAACAGTTTCCTTGTTTCCGCAGACAATGCACATGCCGTGCATCCTGCACACCTCGACAAGGCGGATGCCTTAAACAGACCGTATATGAATAAGGGAATTGTGCTGAAGTACAGTGCGAACCAGAAGTATACTACGGATGCCGTATCCGCTGCCGTGTTTAAGAGCTTTTGTGAAAAGGCAAAGGTGCCGTACCAGAGTTTTGCCAACCGCTCGGATATGCTCGGAGGTTCTACGCTGGGTAACATTTCCAACAGTCAGGTGGCACTGAACACCGTGGATATCGGACTTCCTCAGCTTTCCATGCATTCCCCGTATGAGACGGCCGGTGTAGAGGATACCTACTATCTTGTAGAAGTGGCTAAGCTGTTCTATTCTTCTTCCGTACTGGGAAGAGGAGACGGGATTTGGAAATTAAGTATTAGAAATGAGTAAAAGGGTGTTTTTACAGGAGAGGAGCAGTCCTTTACTGAAGAAACTATATATTTAAGAAATAAAGGAGAGAGTATGGAACAAAAAAAGATTAGTTGGAAATTGCTCGCGTTTATGGCATTTTCCACGGTTTGGGGCTTTGGTAATGTGGTAAACGGCTTCGTATGGTTTAATGGAATTCAGGTTATTTTCAGCTGGATTTTCATGTTTGCCTTATACTTCGTGCCCTATGCATTAATGGTTGGAGAACTTGGTTCCGCATTTAAGAATGCAGGTGGAGGAGTGAGTTCCTGGATTCGCGAGACCATGGGAACCAAGATTGCGTACTATGCAGGTTGGACTTATTGGGCTTGTCACATCACCTATATTGCAAGTAAGCCGAGTGGCGGTTTGAAGGCATTGTCCTGGGTGATTTTCCGTAGTGCGGAGCTCTATGATCGTTTGCCGAGTATTTACATTCAGCTGATTACCTTTGCCCTTCTTTTAATCTTCTGCTATGTAGCAAGTAGAGGTTTAAATCCTTTGAAGAAGATGGCAACTTTGGCAGGTTCCAGTATGTTTGTGATGTCTTTGCTTTACATCGTGATGATGTTTGCAGCTCCGGCAATCAATCCGAAGGCAGACTATGTGAGCCTTGATTTCAGCTTAAAGAACTTGATTCCGAACTTCCGTCTGGAGTATTTCACTTCCCTTTCCATCCTGGTTTTTGCAGTGGGCGGATGTGAGAAGATTTCTCCGTACGTAAACAAGGTAGAGAACCCGAGTAAGGGCTTCCCGAAGGGAATGATTGCTCTGGCTATCATGGTTGTGGTTTGTGCTATGCTTGGAACGATTGCTATGGGTATGATGTTTGATCCGACTGTGATTAATGCTTCGGAAGAGAGCTTTAACTCTTATGCGGCAAACGGTGCTTACTGGGCATTCCAGCGTCTGGGACAATACTATGGCATTGGCGATACTCTTTTGGTGATTTATGCACTTTGCAATATGATTGGACAGTTTGCAGTTCTGATTATGAGTATCGATGCACCGCTTCGTATGCTTCTCGATAATGAAGATACAAAGCAGTTTATTCCGAAGAAGCTCTTAAAAGCAGAATGATGTTGGTGCTTACACAAACGGTATCATTATGGTAGCAATCCTTTCCGGATCTATCATCTTGGCACAGTCCTTTGTTCCGGGCGCCGCAGCGGTATTAAAGCAGCTCACTAAGTTGAACTCCGTATGTATGCCTCTTCGTTACCTTTGGGTATTTGCTGCCTACATTGCTCTTCGTAAGGCCGGAGATAAATTCCATCCGGAATATCGTTTTGTGAAGAATGATGCTGTGGCTCTGGCTTTCGGCGTTTGGTGCTTCTTGATTACGGCCGCAAGCTGTCTCTTAGGGATGCACTCAAGGATACATTTACCATGGCATTGAATATAATCACTCCCTTGGTGCTTTCCATTCTGGGTATCATCATGCCGCTTTTGGCAAAAAATGAAAAACAAGCGAATGCTTAATTCGACTTTGCGGAAAAATATTATATTTTTCCGCAAATTTGTCGTTATAGACCTTTAATACAAGGATGTAGAAAGGATTTTGGCCATGAAGGAAAATCGGGAATGTTATCAAAATCGAGAGCTGTCTTGGCTTTTGTTTAATGAGCGTGTTCTAAATGAGGCAGCCAATCCTCGTGTGCCTCTTATGGAACGTTTGCAGTTCGTTTCCATTTATCAGACCAATCTGGATGAGTTTTTTATGGTTCGTGTGGGCACACTCATGCAGCAGATGGAGAATAAAAAAACAGTCAAGGACAATAAAACAGGCTTAAGCAGTAAGGAGCAAATCAAGCTTATCTTAAAGGAAGTGGAGAGGCTTGAGCAGAAGCGAAAGGAAATATATACCCAGCTTATGGGGGAGCTTGAGCCGGTAGGCATTCATATTATCAACTTTCAAAAACTGTCCAAACAAGAGCAGAGCCAGCTTGAGGCATACTTTGATAAGGCAATTCGTCCGTACCTTTTCTCCTATGATTGTAGGGAAACAGCAGCCCTTCCCTTTTTACAAAAACAGTGAGCTTTATGCCGTAGCCCGCCTGGAAACAAAGGGCGGAAAGAAAAAGAATGGGGATTGTTCCCTGCTGGAATCCGGTTTTTAAGAGATTGATAGAGATTCCGGGAAGAAAAGGGCTACCATATGCTTTCCGAAGAGCTGATTCTCCACTTTGTTTCGAAGCTGTATCCGGCGTATACCATTCGGGAGAAATCCATCATCCGCATTACAAGAAATGCGGATATTGATGCAGGAGATGTGTACGATGAGGATATGGATTACCGAGGAATGATGGAGCAGCTTTTAAAGAAAAGAAAGCGCTTAAATCCGGTAAGACTGGAACTTAGTAGGGAGCTCCATAAGTCGGTTAAGAAGAAGCTGGCTACGTATTTAGGGATTTCGGAAGACCATGTTATCCATTGTGAAACGCCTCTTGACCTGTCCTTCCTCTTCACTCTGCAAAATGCCAAGAGAGAACATCAGGAGATGTTTTATCCTCGCTACAGCCCGAGAATGAGCGGAAAGATTCGAAAGGATGAAAATATCATTCATCAGATTGAAAAGAAAGATATCCTTCTTTCCTATCCGTTTGAGAGTATGAAGAATTTTATCGGTCTTTTTACAGGCTGCGGCAGTGGATAAGTCGGTTCACTCCATAAAGATTACCCTTTATCGTATGGCGAGCCACAGTCAGATTGTGGATGCGCTTTGTGAGGCTGCGGAAAATGGAAAGGAAGTCCTTGCTCTTGTGGAATTAAGAGCAAGGTTCGATGAGGCGGCGAATATCGAGATGTCAAGACGCTTGGAGGATGCGGGGTGCCAGGTAATCTACGGTCTTCCGGCTTATAAGGTGCATTCCAAGCTTTGCCTTATTACGAGAAAGACCGAGGAAGGCGTCTCCTTCATTACCCAGATTGGAACGGGAAATTATAATGAAAAAACGGCCACTCTCTATACTGACCTTTGCCTTATGACGGCCAACAGAGAGATAGGAGAGGATGCACAGGAAGTTTTCCGTACTCTGCTTCTTGGAGAAACAGTAGAAAAGAGCTCTGCCCTTCTCGTTGCGCCAAAAGGCTTGCAGAATGCCATTTTGGAAAAAATAGAAGCGGAAGGCAGAAAGGCGGAGGAAGGAAGAGGCGGTTATATCGGTTTAAAGCTCAATGCACTGACAGATAAAGACATTATCGATGCTTTGATTAAAGCCTCTCAAAAAGGGGTAGTGATTCAGCTGCTGATTCGAGGAATCTGCTGCCTCATTCCGGGTATTCCCGGAAAAACGGAGAATATCCGGATTCACAGTATAGTGGGAAGATTCCTGGAGCACTCCCGCATCTATCGATTCGGGCAGGGAGATGAGGAAGAAATCTATATCGCCAGTGCGGATTGTATGACCAGAAATACGCTCCGAAGAGTGGAGGTTGCAGCGCCGATACTCGATGAAGAAAATAAGAATCGTGTGCGGGAGATTTTTGACCTTGGCTTTAAGGATACGGAGAAAGGAAAAATGGCTTCTTTCCGACGGTTTCTATCATGACCCGGAGGGCTTGGGAGAGGAGCGCTTTGACTCGCAAGACTACTTCTACAGAGAAGCTTACAGAAATGCGGAGTAGGACAGAATGCTATTTATTTTTGCAGCACACTACGGAGAAGTAGAAAATATAATTCAAGCATTGAAGATGGGGAAACGAAAAACTTCGTTTCCCTTTTTGCAGTATTGTACGAGTGAATTTAGAGAATCCGAAGGAAGGATATTGCTGACTATCTGCGGAGAAGGGCGAAACAATGCAGCGGCAGCAGTTTCCGCGACCTTGGCAAAGGAGGGAGCAAAGAGAGGGGATATTCTCCTATCCTTGGGCAGTGCTGCAATCCTGAAAGCACCACATACCGCCGGGGGAAGCTGTTTAGGAAGCTGGTTCCTGATTCATGCCCTTCAGGAATGGGCAACAGGACGACAGTTCTATCCGGATATGCTTTATTCCTTTTCTTTTCCCGAAGCAAGGCTTATTACCGGAGACAAACTGCTTTCTTGGAAGGATGCGGAGATATTAGGGAGAGGTCTGCCTTACTTGCCTGACAGAGGGGAATTAAAGGCTTCTCCGGCAAATGCTTCAAAGAAGAGAACAAAAGGAAGTTCTATAAAATTCTCTAAAGAAATACCCTATCCGGAAGAAATTTTTCTTTATGATATGGAATCGACTGCAGTTTTCCAAAGCGGATATAGCTTTCTTTCTACGGAAGATATGTTCTTTCTTCGCTGTGGAACGGATTTTTGGGCTGAATTTTGCAGGGAATACAGCGGAAGAAAGCGAGAAAGAGCAGTCACAGAAGCAAATAAACAAAGTGAAAGAAGAATTTCGGAAACTTCTGAAACAGGGAAGAGGAACAAGTTCTTTCTTTTTATCCGGATTTTGGATGAAATCAGTCTGAAAAAAGAGAAAGAAAGACAGAAAGAGGAGGCGTTTTTGTCTGAAGTGCAGCTTCTTTCTCAAGAACTTCGCCTCTCCTTTGTCTTGGAAAAGAAACTGGAAAAATTGCTCCGCTATGGAAAGAGCATTCATTTTTCTTGGAACAAGTATTTTTCAGAAGAAAAAGACAGGAAGGCTTTCTTCCTGTTCGGGATAAGCGAGGGGACAGAAGATTTTTGCAGGAGCTGGAAGACGATTTACTCCATTTCTCCTCCGCTACCGAAGAGGGCTTGCCTTGCTTATTGGAGACGAAAAAGAAGTGGAAGATAGAGGAGGAGAGGAAAGAGAAATTCCATATGCTATATCGAAAGAGGAGGATCCTCTTCCTTTCCACCCGCATTTTTCTCATATTTATGTAGAAAGGGAAATATGGGGACAAGCCGGTGTAGACGCAATACTAAAGAAATTTCCCAAGGCAAAAGTCATTCTCATCCGGCATTATAAGGATCTCTTTAACAGAAAAAAACAAAGTCGATTTATGCAGGAGCGGAGCAAAAAGCTTATATTGGCAAAAAAGAAGGGCAGAGAATCTATCCCGGTGCGCCGGTTTGTCAAAGTTTTAGTGAGACACAGTTTTGCTACAGCTCTTTGATTATGAACTGCCCATTCCACTGCGAATATTGTTATTTACAGGGAATGTACCCTTCCGCAAATCTGGTCCTTTTTTTCTGAATATAGAAGATTATTTTCAGGATTGCAGAAAGTGGATTCGAGAAAAGGGAAGCTTATATCTTTTGCATTTCCTATGATACGGACTTGTTGGCCTTAGAGGAGATTTTCCCCTATGTAGAAAAGTTCTCCCGTTTTTTGGAAGGAGAGGAGAAACTTCGCATTGAAGTGCGGACCAAGGCGGGTGGAGAAGCCTTATTTCGGAAAATCAAGAGAGCACAGCTTTCTGCCGAGGCAAGGAAAAGACTCATCTTTGCTTTTTACAGTCTCTCCGGAGGAAATAGTACAGAGAGCGGAGCACAGTTCCGCAAGTCTTGAAAGTCGTCTAAGGGCTGCAAAATTATTGATAGAGGAAGGATATTCTATTCGACTCTGCTTTGATCCGATGATTTACCATGAGAAGTGGAAGGAACTTTATAACGTGTTTTTAGATACTGTTTTCCGAGAAATTCCGATAGAAAAGCTCTATGATTGCAGCGTGGGGAGCTTCCGCATTTCAGAGACCTACCTTAAGCCTATGCTGAAAGCCTTTCCTCAATCTCCGTATACTGTATTTCCTTATGAAAATACGGGAGGGTATTATCATTATCCGGAAAAAATAAAGGAAGAGATGGAAGGATTTCTCCTTCATAAGCTGGAAGAAAACATGCCGAGAGAGAAAATATTCAGATGGAGCGAAGATGTTGAAGTAAATCACGAACAAGAGCAATAAAGCTTGTCTATGAAGATTGTTTACAGGGGGGAATGGGGAGTAAAAAATGACAGAGAAAAAAGAAAGCGTGGAGAATCGGGTTGCTTTAGTGACGGGAGCTTCCGGCGGGATAGGCTATGCTATTTCGGAAAAACTCTGTGAAATGGGCTATCAGGTCTATGGGATAGGTAGAGATTTTGAAAAGCTATCGGAAGAGCAGGAAACCCAATTATCTAAAGAGCAAGCCTCTAAGCTATTTGATGAGCAAGATGAGAAGCAAGCAAACAACAAGCCGGAGGACGGGCCATCTAACAAGATGGAGCTTCCTTTTATTCCCGTAAAACTCGACTTACGGGATAATCAGGCGGTACGGGATTTTTGTCGTTCGTTTCAGGAGAAGAAGCCGGAGCTTCTTATTCACTCCGCAGGAGTAGCCTACTACGGCTTTCATGAAAGCTTGAATCAGGAGAAGATTTCGGAGATGATGAAGGTGAATCTGGAAGCCCCTCTCTTCCTCAGTCAATTTTTTCTTAGAGACATCAAGGAAAAAAGAGGGCATATCTTCTTTATATCCTCTGTGACCGCTCTTCATGAAAAATAGCTACGGAGCAGTTTACGGTGCAACCAAGGCGGGACTTCTTTCCTTTGCAAGGAGTCTTTTTGCAGAAAAATAGAAAGTCGGGACTAAAGGTGCACAGCATTTTACCGGATATGACGGATACCGATTTATACCGCAATGCGGATTTTACGATAGGAGAAAAACAGAGCGAGCTATCTCCTTCCCTCCGATGTGGCATCTGCGGTGGAAACAATTCTTAGACAGAGAGAGGGTGTGGTGCTGGGAGAAGTCCATTTACGCCCGCAGCTTTTTCAGGTAACGAGAAAGCCCGCAGATAAAAAGATAGAAGAGCCTTGAAATTGCAATTTTTTTTCAATTTGTAGAAATTTTTTTCAATTTGTAGAATTTTTTTATCTATAGAATTAAGAAGGATGTTGCAGGAGGGAGTACTTCCCCGGATTTTTGTAATACTACATACTGAATACAATATTTTTTTAAAAATTGCTTATCATTCTTGAGGCTAGTTTTAGAGCGTTCATTTCCTTGTTTTTATATTGAAAATTGCTGAAACATTCATTAAAAAGAGCTATATTCTTATACAAAATAACGATAAAAAGAAAAAATAACCTAATGCAGTGCTCTTTTTCCGTGAAATCTTCTTCTTGCGAGAGAAAAACCGAAAATTTATAATATTTGCAGTAAAAACAGGAGAAAAAGAGTGGAGGCGAATTATGGTTAGTTTTTTTGTATGTCTTTTTATTCTGATTATCGGATATTTTACCTATGGTAAGTTCGTAGAGAATACCTTCGGTCCGGATGACAGAGAAACGCCGGCAGTACGCATCAACGACGGTGTAGACTATGTTGTAATGCCGGAGTGGAAGTTGTTCCTTGTACAGCTCTTAAATATTGCCGGTTTAGGACCGATTTTTGGAGCTTTGACAGGTGCTGAGTGGGGGCCGGTTGTATTTTTATGGATTACCTTCGGTACGGTTTTTGCCGGCGGTGTGCATGACTATTTTTCCGGAATGCTCAGTGAGAGATCAAACGGTGCATCCATTTCCGAGGTTACCGGTAACTACTTGGGACTCGGTATGAAGAATCTGATGCGTGTATTCTCCGTAGTGCTTTTAATTATGGTAGGTACCGTATTTGCTGTAGGCCCTGCAGGACTGATTGTGACCTTGATTAAGTCCGGCGGTTCTGCAAATGCTTTACTTACTAGTAAAGAAGTTTGGCTGTGGATTATTCTGCTTTACTATTTAATTGCAACGTTCTGTCCTATCGATAAGATTATCGGAAAGATTTATCCCGTTTTCGGTATTTGTCTGATTGCCATGGCAGTCGGAGTGGGAATCGGTATCTTCTCTCACGGTTTTGTGATTCCGGAGATTTTTTTCAGCATTTTAGAAATGAGCATCCGAGCGGTCTTCCGATTTGGTCTTTTATGTTTATTACTGTAGCCTGTGGTGCTATTTCCGGTTTCCATGCAACACAGTCTCCGCTTATGGCACGCTGCATGAAGAGTGAGAAGCAGGGACGAATGGTTTTCTATGGTGCCATGGTTGCAGAGGGTATTATTGCGCTCATCTGGGCAGCAGCAGGCTGTGCAATTTACGGCGGTGCGAAGCTCTTGGAAGCCGGTGGCGGAAATTCCACCACGGTTTATGACATTTGTAAGACTACAATGGGATCCGTGGGAATGATTCTTGCTATGATGGGTGTTATCGCTTGCCCGATTACTTCAGGAGACACGGCTTTCCGTTCCGCTCGTCTTACTGTTGCGGACTGGTTTAAGATTGACCAGAATGATTTCAAGAAACGTGGTCTTTTGACTCTTCCGATTCTTGGTGCCGGTGCGGTTATTTCTCACTTGGATTATGCGATTGTTTGGAGATACTTCAGCTGGACCAACCAGACACTGGCTATGATTGTACTTTGGGCGGCTTCCATGTATCTCTATAGAGAGAAGAAGAATTATTGGATTACGGCAGTTCCTGCAGTATTTATGAGTGCAGTTTCCATGACCTATTTCTTCTGTGCACCGGAGTGTCTCGGCGCCTTCGGATTAACCACTGCTGTGGCTTATCCGGTAGGAATTATTCTTGCGGCACTTTTCCTCATTCTCTTCTTAAGAGCAACGAAGAAGCCGGTTTCCGGAGAAGCTAAGGCATAAGAAATTGGAACTTGCTGTTTTTAAGGCTTTCTTTTAAGCATAAAATGCATAGCAGAAGCATGGTTTACAGGAAATTTAAATTCAATGGTATAATTTTCACCTCGCTTTCTTTAGAGGAAGCGGGGTATATTTTTCTTTATCTATAGAATTGTATTCGGATAGAAAAGTGATGAGATATTGTTTCATGGTATAGAAAGGTGAGTCTATGAATTTTCCCCTAAGTGAGAAAAAAAGTTGGAAAAAAAGATATTTTTAAAAAAAGGATAAAAGAGAGGCACTGCGTATCGGAGCGATAGGAATCGGAGCGAAAAGCCCTCTATTTAAACTCCTTTTATATTGACAGGATGTACTACATACCGATAGAGGCGGTAGAGCGTGTGTATAAACGTGTTGCCATGAGTAAGGGCGGCTTTTCCGGAAAGGGAATCTTTGCAAGCTTGTCTTATCTTGTTGTGGAGTATGACGGAGGAAAGGAAAAGGCCTGCCTCATTCGAAAGGAGTGGAGGGTGGATGAAGCCCTTTCTGAAATAAGGAAACGTTTTCCGGCAATTTCTACCATGAGCAAACGTGCGGAAGAAAAGCTTCGTGCAGAGGAAGCGGAAGAAAAAGCGAAACTCCTTCCGAAGCTTTCAGAAGAAGCGGAAGGAGCCCTTTCGGAAATAGAAAAGGCAGAGGCGATTTTACTAAGACGGGAAGATTTATATCAAAACCTTGCCGTGCAGGCAAAGCGGGAAAGAATGGTACAAAGTACAAACCCCTATTATGGACATTTTGCTTTGCTTCTTTTTCTGGGAGCGGTATTGTGTCTTTTTTCGGCATTTTTCCTTTATAAAAATGGAGAGCAAAGTCTTGCAATCGTCCTTCTTGGTTTTGCTTTGATGCTTCTTATGATGGGACTTCGCGTCCGACCGACCGGAAAAAACAATCGAGAAGCGGTGAAAAAGGAGTATGAAGAATCGATTCGAAAAATGAAAGAATATCTGCCCGGAGACTTTCCTCTTCCTCCGCAGTATGCCCATCCTTTTTGTCTGGAGTGGATGCGGCAGAGTATTCTGGAGGGTAAGGCAACAACCGTGCGAGAGGCATATTTTCTTCTAAAGAAGGAATTAAAAGAGCTCGACAGCACAAAGCAGGTTTCTCAAAAGGTCTATGACCGCATTGTCGTGATTAAACCGATGTTTTTGGCGGCGGAATATCAAGATTAATTTTAGGCATGGAAAGAGCCAAATCAACCCTTGCGATTCTGATTTTCATGGGGTAAAATCAATAGATAGTTTTTTAACAGGATATATTCTAAGGAATATATAGGGAAAATGTGTTTAAAGAAAAGACGAAAACGCTTTTTAATAGAGGGGGGACTATGGCGGATAAGAAATTGGTGGAGCAGATTACTTCCAGAGAGGAAGATTTTGCGCAGTGGTATACGGATGTAGTGAAGAAGGCGGAGCTGACCGACTATTCTTCCGTAAAAGGCTTCATGGTAATTCGCCCTGCAGGCTATGCCATCTGGGAGAGAATCCAGTATGAATTGGATACCCGTTTTAAGACTACCGGTGTGCAGAACTGCGCGATGCCCTTACTTATTCCACAGTCTCTTTTAGAGAAAGAAAGCGAGCATGTGGAGGGCTTTGCTCCGGAGGTTGCCTGGGTAAGCTACGGCGGTTCCAAGAGACTGGAGGAGAGACTCTGTGTTCGTCCGACCTCTGAAGTACTTTTCTGTGATTACTATTCCAAGGTTGTAAAGTCTTATAGAGACTTACCCCAACTTTTAAACCAGTGGTGCTCCGTAGTGCGCTGGGAGAAGACAACAAGACCCTTCTTAAGAACGAGAGAGTTCCTTTGGCAGGAGGGACACACCGTTCATGCTACAGCGGAAGAAGCGGAAGAGAGAACCCTCCTTATGTTGAACATCTATGCGGATGTTTTGGAAAATGAGCTTGCTATTCCGGTAGTAAAGGGCAGAAAGACCGACAAGGAGAAGTTTGCCGGTGCTATTGCGACCTATACGGTAGAAGCACTGATGCATGACGGACAGGCTTTACAGTGTGCGACCTCTCATAACTTCGGAGACGGCTTTGCAAAGGCCTTTGATGTGCAGTATTTAAGTAAGGAAAATAAAATCGAAACGGTTCACCAGACTTCATGGGGAATCACAACCAGAACCATCGGTGCACTGATCATGGTCCATGGAGATGATTCCGGACTTGTCATTCCGCCAAGAATTGCTCCGGTACAGGTTGTTATCGTGCCGATTCAGCAGAACAAGGAAGGAGTACTGGATAAGGCCTATGCTTTAAGGGATGAGCTCCAGAAGGCAGGAATTCGTGTCAAGGTGGATGATTCCGATAAGACTCCGGGCTTTAAGTTTGCGGATGGAGAGGTGCGCGGTATTCCGCTTCGTCTGGAAATCGGGCCTAAGGATATCGAGAAAGAACAGGCTGTACTGGTAAGAAGAGACAATCGGGAAAAGATTGTAGCAGAGCTTTCCGGACTGACCGCTGAGGTAGAGAAACTCTTAAAAGCGATGCAAAAGGATATGTACAACAGAGCGCTTGCCTTCCAGAAGGAAAGAACCACCGATGCAAAGAATCTGGATGAGCTGGTAGCGTCCCTCGATAAGAAGCCGGGCTTTGTACGGGCTATGTGGTGTGGATGCAGAGATTGTGAGGATAAGCTGAAGGAGTATTCCGGCATTACCTCCCGTTGTATTCCTATGGAGCAGGAAGAAATTTCCGATAGCTGTGTTGTTTGCGGAAAGAAAGCGACAAAGATGGTTTATTGGGGAAGAGCCTATTAAGAGAGTTTTTTGAGGGGCTGTAAAAAATTAAAATAATTTTCTAAGCAATATAGGTCTGAACTTGGGGCACGCTCTCGCTAGCTTTCGCCACGTAGCGGATACTAAGCGAAAAACTGCGTTTCTCTTGTTTTTCGCAAGTACCGACGGGCTCAGACTACCCCGCATTCAGACCTATATTGCAAAGAATCTCTTTTATTATTTTAATTTTTTTACAGTCCCTTTTTCAGTATATAATGGCGGAATAAGCAAGGGGAAAATGGAGAGTGGAGGGAGGAATGATGGAAAAAAAGGTGCTTTTGCTGATTAACAGCAGTAGTGGGCAAGAAAAGGGCAAGACTCTTCTTTATAATATTGTGGAGGAGTTTGCCAAGAAAAAAATTATGAGTTGACTGTTTTTCCGATTCTTCCAAAAATCCAAAAAAACTGAATACAGAAAAACATTGTGCATAAATATAGAGATAGATTTGATCTTATCGTTTGTGTCGGAGGAGACGGAACCTTGCACTATCTGGTGAACAGCCTGATGGTGGAGAAGATACAGACTCCGATTGGCTACATTCCGACAGGATCAACCAATGACTTCGCGGCTTCTCTGGGAATTCCCAAGGACCTTAAGGAAAATATAGGAGGTATCGTCAAGGGAGAGCCCTTTCAGTATGATATTGGGAAGTTGAATGACTTGTATTTTAATTATATTGCGGCATTCGGTGCGTTTACCAAGGTAAGCTATGGAACCAATCAGGAATTAAAGAACAACTTGGGGCACATGGCTTATATTCTGGAGTCGATTCGTACGATGCCGGAGAATTTGAGTAAGAGCTATTCTTTGAAAATCACATGGGGGGATTCTTCTTTTTCGGGTGAATACATTTTTGGTGCTATTTTCAATTCCCGCTCCGTTGGAGGCTTTACCGGTTTCCCCGGAAGTTCTTTAGAAGAAAAACTGGCTGTGGATTTACAGGATGGAGAATTTGAGGTTTTACTGATTCGTGCACCGAAAAATATTGCGGATTATGGGGAGATTATCAGTACCGCTCTTAGCGGAAATATTCCGGAAAACAATCCACAGGTACAGTTCTTTAAGACTAAGAACCTTAGTATAGAGGCGGAAGAAGAGCTTGAATGGACGCTGGACGGAGAGTTTGGCGGAGCTTATAAAGAGATGCATCTGGAAATCCTGAAGCGTGCCGTATCCGTCATGCTTCCAAAGAAGGATAGCATGGAGAAAGAATAAGCTATCGAATTATAAAGTCATGATTTGAAACAGTAAATAATCTTGAGGTATGAACAAGAGTGAAGATTACTATGCCAAAGGGAGCGGAATTCATTATCCGTTCCTTGGAAAATGCGGGTTTTGAGGCCTATATCGTGGGAGGCTGTGTCCGGGACGGAATTCTCGGGCGAGATCCCGAGGACTGGGATATCACGACCATTGCCAAGCCGGATGAGATAAAAAGAATTTTTTCACATACCGTGGATACCGGAATTGAACACGGGACGGTGACCGTTCTTGTGCCGCCGGAGGAAGTGGAGAGAGGGATTCGGAGCTTTGAAGTGACGACCTATCGGATTGACGGAGAATACACGGATCACCGACATCCGAATGCAGTGTCCTTTACAGGCTCTTTGGAAGAAGATCTGGCAAGAAGGGATTTTACGATTAATGCGATGGCGTATCACATGGAGAGAGGAATTATAGACCCTTTTCACGGACAGGAAGATTTGGAAAAGAAAATTGTTCGTGCAGTAGGAAAGGCGAAGGACCGTTTTGCGGAAGATGCCCTTCGGATGATGCGCGGAATTCGATTTTCCGCACAACTTGATTTTTCTTTGGACGAAGAGGCTTATCTGGGAATCGAAAGCTTAAAGGAAAGCTTGGAAAATGTCTCCAAAGAGCGTATTGCAGTGGAGCTTTGGAAGCTTTTGGCCAGTGCACATCCGGATAAGGTGGAAATGTTTTTCTCTACAGGACTTGCCCCCTATATTACGGAGGATTTTCCGAAGATTCAGGAAAGCGGGATTCCCAAGTTGCTTCCCTTTGCTCCGGTAGAAAAAATTGTTCGATTTGGCCTGTTTCTTCGTAATGTACCGGATCTGGCTCGAAAAATTTTAAGAGATTTAAAGCTTGATAGAGAGAGTATAGAGGGAGGCAGCCATTTTGCAGCTTTATTTTCCGAAGAGGAAGTGGAGAGCTCTTATGCTTTACGAAAGCGTATCGCAAGATACGGCTTAAAGATGGTTCGGGATTTTTATGAGATGCGTCTTGCGTTGCTGCAGCAGGATGAAGAAGAGTTGTATTCTCCATTGGAAAGCGATTTATTGGAAGCGAAAAGACGAACGGGAGAAATAATCATTACAAAAAAACAAGCTGAATCCATTGTGAAAGAGCGCCTTTTGTGGATTACTAAGGTGGAGTCGGAAAAGAATTGCGTGTCTTTGTCCGAGCTTATGTTAAGCGGAAAAGACCTCATTTCTTTAGGTGTTTCTCCGGGAAAGAGGATGGGAGAGATTTTACAGCTTGCCTTTGACCGGGTTTTTGCAAGAACCGAAGGAAAATGAAAAAGAGAAGTTGATTTCTTATCTACAGGAATCAGGACTCTTAGATAGCTGAAAGCAGCTGTGAAATTCTTTGTATCATCCTATTTCGTTGTTAGAAAGAGGCGTATTTAATATTGGAAGAAGCGTATTGATACGGCTATAAAATATTACTTATAATTTGGCGGAAGCCTCTGCAATTTTGAGGAATAAAGTAGTAGAATAAGAAAATAATGAGTAGCGGAGTATTATGGCAAGAAAATGGAGGTTTAGTATGTTGGACTACAAAAAAGAGTATGAGCGCTGGGAAAAGGCGGATTTATTGGATTTTGACCTGCGTAGAGAGCTGGATCTGCTTTCCGGAAAAGAGGAAGAGATTAAAGAGCACTTTGGCGTAGCACTGGAGTTTGGTACGGCTGGGATTCGCGGCACCTTGGGTGTGGGAACCAATCGCATGAATATTTTTGTGGTTCGACAGGCAACGGAAGGCTTGGCAAGATATATCCTGGAGGAAGGACTGGAGAAGCTGGTGGCTATCAGCTATGATTCTCGTTTAAAGGGCTGGACCTTCGCAAAAGAGGTGGCTCAGGTTCTTGCTGCAAAATGGAATCTCCGTTCGCCTTTATGATGCTTTGATGCCTGTTCCGGCACTTTCCTTTGCGACAAGATATTATCATTGCAGTGCAGGAATTATGCTCACAGCTTCCCATAACCCTGCAGTATATAACGGTTACAAGGCGTACGGCAGTGACGGTTGCCAGATGACGGATGAAGCGGCGGATAAGGTTTATGCCAAGATTAAAGAGACGGATGTCTTAAGCGGTGCTAAGACCATGTCCTTCTCCGAAGCGGTAGATCAGGGATTGATTCGTTTTGTAGAAGAGGAATGTAAGGAGGCTTTTTATCAGTCCGTGCTTTCCCAAAGTGTGCATCCTGGCGTGTGCAAGGATGCAGGGCTTTCCCTAGTTTATACCCCGCTAAACGGAACCGGTTTGGAGCCGGTTACCCGGATATTCCGAGAGCTCGGCATATCCGATGTTACGATTGTGCCGGAGCAGGAATATCCGAATGGATACTTTACCACTTGTCCTTATCCCAATCCGGAGATTTTCGAAGCGATGGAAAAGGGACTTGCTCTTGCGAAGGAGAAAAATGCGGATTTGCTTCTTGCGACAGATCCTGATGCAGACCGTGTGGGAATTGCCATGCGAACGGAAAATGGAGAGTATGAGCTTGTTAGCGGAAATGAGATGGGAGTACTCCTCTTAGACTATATTGCAGCAGGAAGAACGGCGGAAGGAACACTTCCGAAGAATCCGATTGCGGTCAAGTCCATTGTCAGCACACCGCTGGCAGACAAGGTGGCTGCAGACTATGGAGTGGAGATGCGCCACACCTTGACCGGATTTAAGTGGATTGGAGAGCAGATTAAATTCTTAGAGGAGAAGGGAGAACAGGAACGCTTCCTTTTCGGTTTCGAGGAAAGCTACGGTTACCTTTCCGGTACAGCGGTAAGAGATAAGGATGCGGTTGTGGCTTCCATGCTCATCTGTGAAATGGCTGCCTATTACAGAAAGAACGGCTCTTCCATCAAGGCTCGATTGGAAGAAATATATGCAAAATACGGTTATTATCTGAATGCGGTAGACAGCTTCTCCTTCCCGGGACTTTCCGGCATGGATAAGATGAAGGGGATTATGGAAACGCTTCGGAAAGACAGTCCGAAAGAATTTGCCGGTATTGCCGTAAAAGAAGCTTTAGACTACCTGGATAGTGAAAAAACAGGACTTCCGAAGGCAAATGTGCTTCTTTATACTTTAGTGAATGGGGAAAGCATCATTGTCCGTCCCTCCGGAACAGAGCCGAAGATTAAGGCCTATTACACAACCTTGGGAAAGACAAAGGAAGAAGCAAAAAAAGAGAAAGAGAAGCTTGCAAAGGCATTGCAGCCTATTTTCAGCTGATAAGGAGAGTCTTACAGCGGAAAGAGACAGTAATTGGATAATTGCTTTTGTAGTAAAGAATGAAAAAAGGGGGAAGAGTCACTTTGCGAGAGAGTATACGAAAAGAGGAAAGGAAGGAAAAGGGAAGAGACAAAACAAAGAAAAGAGTGAAGGAGCTCGACAGTTTTAAGGGATTTCTCATCTTTTTGGTTGTACTGGGACACTTTCTTCTTCCGCTTAGTGATAGCCCGTATCCTCTGTTTAACCGTAGCTTTTATCTGATTTACAGCTTTCATATGCCGGCATTTCTCTTTCTTTCCGGCTACTTTGCTTATGGAAAATGGAAAAAAAGAGGGACGAGTTTTCGTTCCCTCTTTTCTTATCTTCTCTTATATATATTGATGAAATTCATGTTACATCGTGCTGACATCCTCTTCTATGATGTACATACGACTTGGCCGGATTTCTTTTATGAATCTTCTACACCATGGTATCTTCTTGTCCTTTTCTTTTTGGAGCTGACTCTCCTCCCTATGGAAATTTTTCGTAGAAAAAAGACGGGAGAGCAGGTCATCAGCTTTTATTTTTTTTATGCTTGATTGTACTCTCATCCCTTTGTCCTTTATGAAAATCGGCGAAGAATGGAAGGATTTTCTGGCTTCAGACAGAATTCTGGGCTTTGCCCCTTTTTTCTATCTGGGAATGCTTGCGAAACTCGGCGATTTTTCTTTTCAAAAAATACATAGGACCCCTTTCGTATTGGGATTTTGTTTTACCCTGATTATAATTCTATTTTTGCCAAAACTTCTTCCCTATACCCGCGTTTTTTACGGTACCTGGGGCTACCGTATCGAGGGCGAAGCGATTCTGCCTTTCTTTAAAAAACACCCGACCCTGATAAGAATTGCTTTTTATTCCTTTTTCCCTTTGCATTGCTTATTTCTTTTATGGGCTTCTGATTTTTCTTCGGCAGAAGAAGGAGAGTATTCAACCGGAAATTACTTCCAGGGGAAGTCAGATTTACTTTGGAATGGAACGAGTATTTCAGGATAGAGAGACTTTTCTTATGAAAATGGGTCACTATTCAATGCCGATTTATGTATTCCATCGCCCTTTCCGAGATGCTTTTTTTTGCCGGAGGACTGGAACAGCTGTTCTGGCACGAGGGAATCCCTTTTTGGCTGATTCTTCTCTTCTATATCTTTTTGCTCCTCTTATCCTTGCTTCTTCTTTTTGTATTAGGGAGAAAGACGCTGGACAATCTTTGCCGTTTTCGTTTTACAGGATGAAAAAGTCCGTAGAAGAGATGTTTTGCAGTATAAAAAAACGAGCAGGGTCATTCCTGATGGTATATTTATCTATCTGTAGAGCGGTTTTTATCAACCCGTTTTGTCCTATAACCCGGTTTTTTTATCAACACATTTTGTCCTATAAGCTTATATTCAAAAAAGGTGCTCAGATGGGAATCTGAGCACCTTTTTGTTCTGAACGAGAGTCGTGCGCAAAGCATGCTGTATCTCGTTTGTACTGTTTCTTTATAGCCCTTTTGCTTTCATTTATTAGTCTTTCTTATCTTCGATAACAAGACTTCTTAACTTACCGTCCATACCCCAAAGGATTGCAGCAACAACAATTAAGATTGCAGCAATACCGAAGCTGGATGTAGCAAAGGGGATCTTGGAAATTGCGTTATACAGTGCACCGTAGGAAAGTCCTGCAATAAAGATTGCACAAGTCCATACCGCCATCATTGCGGAAAGCAGTCTTTTCGGAGCAAACTTGGAAATGAAGGAGTTACCAAGCGGGGAGAAGGTCATCTCACCGAAGGATAAAACAAATCCGAAGAGAACTACCCAGAGCAAGTTTGCAGGCTGTCCGCCTCTTGTAATATCAGCAAAGGCAAAGATTCCAAAAGAAACTCCCAAAAGGCCGAGACCTAATGCAGTGTGCTTAAAGATAGTCAATCCGCCATTCGGTCTTCTTGCATCCATCTCCCAAAGTATACCGAGAATTGGGCCGAGAGCGATACATACTAAAGCGTTCAAGGAATCGAAGAAGGAAGTCGGAACCTGGAAGCTTCCAATCTGCCAGTTCATACGATACACTTCTTTTCCTGCTTCCTGAATTGCAGTTCCCCAGTAATCATAAACCGGAAGATAAGCCATATACCAGAAAATCCAGAAAATAGCGGAGAAGGCGGATACGAATACGATAGCTGCGATTCTCTGCTTCTCAATCTTGGTGAGCGGCTTTTTCTCCACTGTTTCAGAATCTGCTGCGCTTGTATCCTTCTTTTCATTCTCTTTGAAGGGTCTTGCACCGACTTCGCCGAGAGATTTCCAAGAACAAACGAACAAAACAGCGTTAATCAACATAGCAACGGCACAAACCAAGAAACAGATTCTGTAACCGTAGCTTCCTGCAATCAATCCGATAGAAGTTGTTCCGATAAAGCTTCCCAAGTTAACCATGGAGTACTGTGTGGAGAATGCTTTGTCGAGCTCCTTCTTATCGGAGAAAAGAAGGCCGGTGATAGAGTTGGTCTGTGGCTTAAAGAGACCGGTTCCGATGGATACAAGACCGATCATGAGAGCCATTCCGCCTAAGCTGTGTGCGTTAAAGCCTACAAAGTAACCAAGGCTCATCAGAGCCATTCCGATTGGAACGAGGTACTTTGCACCGAAGAAACGGTCGGAAAGAACAGATCCGAAAAGTGGTGCCAGGTAGGTAAAGGCAACGAAAAAGGACTGATAAACCGCATTGGAACCATCCGTGATGCCTAAGCCGCCCTTAGCTGCTTCCAACGCAATAAACTGGATGATTAACCATTTTGCGGAGTAGTAGCTGAAACGCTCCAAAGTGAAGGCGAAGTTACAAAAACCAGAAGCCTGCTTTGGGATTCGCTTTTTGTTTGAACTGTGTTGGTCATTTGAAATCCCCTCCTAAAAAGGACTTAAAAAAATTAGTAACAAGGAAAAAAACAACTTCTTTTTGTTGCAAATTCCTTCCCCTATCTTTCTTTATAATTGTTTACAAAAAAAGAAAGATATTAGTTCGAGTTCTGTAATTATATTCTTTTATCTTTCAGGATTCAACGGGGAAATGCGGAATAATGTTTATTGTATCGCTAAAAATAAATATATTTTTATTAATTCAAGTACTTATATTAGATAAATTAATATTTGCCAAAAAGAAGAATTAAAAAAAGCCGGCAATAAATTTATAAGTCTTGATTTTCTAATATATATTTCTAAAAACATTTTTTTACTCAACAGAGATTTTTTTCACATCCATATCCTTCGGAAGGATAAAGCTTAAAAAGAAGGGCTACTACGAATACTACCGCAACGACGTTGGCACCGAATACGATCTGCACAATGGACGGGAAAATGTGCCAAATTTCAGCTTCCGTGCTGGCGGTAAAGCCTACACCGATTGCCAAAGAGAGGGAAGCAATCACGATATTTCTCTGTGAAAATCCGCAGGAAGCAATCATTTGCATACCGGAAACAACGATGCTACCGAACATCATGATGGTGCAGCCTCCCAATACACACTGGGGAAGGGAGGAGAAGAACTGTCCTACAGGAGGAAGCAGACCTGCGAGCATCATGGCTGCAGCGCCGGTTGCGATAGTGAAGCGATTAACAACCTTGGTCATGGCAATGAGCCCGACATTTTGTGAGAAAGAAGTAACCGGAGCACATCCGAAGAGAGAAGAAATGGAAGAAGCATATCCGTCACATGCCAGTGAACCGGAGATTTCTTTTTCCGTAATGTCTCTATTGAGTCCCGATACAACCATGGCAGTGGTGTCACCGATGGTTTCCGTTGCGGATACCAGGAAGATGATGCAAACGGAAACGATAGCCCCGAGATTAAACTTCGGCATATAAGGAAGAATCTTCGGAAGAGAAACGAAGCCCTTGGAAAGTAGAGTACTATAGTCCACCTTTCCGACAAAGATAGATAGAATGTAGCCGACTACAAGGCCTGCCAAAACGGAAAGCTGCTTCATATAGCCTTTTACAAAAATGCTCCATATGATGCAGGTTAGTAAAGTAATACTTGCAATGGCTAGGTTTGTTGCGGAACCGAAATCTTCGGCATAGCCGCCTCCGAAGGATCTGGCACCCACCGTAAAGAGAGAAAGGCCGATAGAGGTTACTACGGTTGCGGATACGATGGGAGAAATCAGTTTCTTCCAGTATTTTTGCCAAAAGTCCCAGAGTTCCTTCAAAGATGCCGCCTACCAATACGGCGCCGATTACGGTCGGATAGCCATAATTCGCGGCAATGGTTGATAAAATGGTTACAAAGGTGAAACTCACACCCATAATGATGGGCAGTTTTGCGCCAACCTTCCATATAGGAAAGAGCTGGATCATGGAAGCGATTCCGGCGACGAACATCGCGTTCTGAATCAGGGACGCAATCTCCTGTTGGGAGAGTGCGGGCTGTGCGGCTCCCGCAATGATGGTAATAGGAGCCAGATTAGATACGAACATGGCAAGTACGTGCTGCAGGCCGAAGGGAATTGCTTTCCCGACAGGGACACGGCCATCCAGGGCGGTAGATGTTCTCCATAGAGACATTTCCTGCTTTTTCTTGACTCATTTTTCCTCCTTTTTGTTGGAAAAGGAACGATCCCTCTTCCGTAAATATGAAATATTTATAAATTTACTTAAGCTGAAGTGTAGCACTTGGTTAAAATAATGTCTATCTTGGAGAAAAATGGAATTAAATTAAAGTTTGAAATAAAAAAATATTTGTATTTTTGCACAAAAATATAGCAGATAATAAGGGGTATATTTCAGAAAGTAGAAGTAATAAATCGAATTTGTAAAGGAAGGCATAGAAAAGGGAAGAATATAGAGAAAGGAAGGGAAAAATCTAAATAATTTTTTTGGTATATAATGCATGATAAAAATCTAAAAAAATACTGTTTATTTTTTTGTGAATAGACGCTAGAAAAAAACAAATTTTATACTATATTAAGGAAAGTTAGGAATTTATATTCTTTTTAATTAAAAGAATAGGATAGCCCATTCATCAGTTTGTGAAATAAAAAGCTTAGGATAGATTGCTTTTGGTAGTCAGGAGGTCAGGAGGATTTCTATGAGAGAGGTAGGACAAGACAAGATTCGAGTAGATGCCTATGGCAAGGTAACGGGTGAAGCAAAGTATACTGCGGACTTGGAGCCGAAGAATATTTTGCACGGCAGGGTTTATCATTCCACGATTGCAAACGGTTTGGTAAAGAGCATCGATACGACAGAGGCGGAGAAGGTTCCCGGAGTGGTAAAGATTATTACCTGTTTTGATGTACCGGATATCCAGTTCCCGACTGCCGGACATCCTTGGTCCGTAGAGAAGGCACACCAAGATATCTGCGACAGAAAGCTCTTGAATCAGAGAGTTCGTATCTATGGAGATGATATTGCCTGTGTTATTGCGGAGAATGAAGTAGCCTGTTCTCAGGCGCTTCGCCTTTTAAAAGTGGACTACGAAGAGTACCCTGTTATGACGACCGTGGAGGAAGCCTTAAAGGAAGGGGCAACTCCTTTGCACCCGGATCTCCGTAAGGACAATGTCATCGTTCATAGCCATATGACGATGGTAGAGAAAGATTTTACCTTTGAAGAAGGGGTAAAGAAGGCGAAGGCGCAGTACGGAGAGGACAATGTCGTAGAGTTTTCGGCGGTCTATGATACACCGAAGATTTCCCACTGTCATATCGAACTTCCGGTTTCCTTTGCTTATGTGGATGTCAACGGAAAAATAACGATTGTATGCTCTACCCAGATTCCGCATATTGTAAAGCTTTACGCTTCCATGGCACTCGGGGTTCCCGCAGGGAAGATTCGCATTATTAAGCCCTATATCGGAGGAGGCTTCGGAAATAAGCAGGATATGCTCTATGAGCCGTTGAATGCTTATATGTCCATGCAGGTTGGCGGTAGACCCGTTCGCCTTGAGATTTCCAGAGAGGAAACCATTTACGCAACAAGAACAAGACACCAGATTACAGGGCACACGAAGGCGGTGGTGACGAAGGACGGACAGTTCCTCGCAAGAAAGCTGGAGGCTTTTTCCAACAACGGCGGTTATGCTTCTCACGGGCATGCGATTTGTGCCAACTGCGGAAATGTCTATAAGGAACTGTATCAGGATAAGCTCGGTACGGAGGTGGATTGCTGGACGGTCTATACCAATGCGCCTACAGCAGGAGCGATGAGAGCTTACGGTATTCCGCAGTCGGTTTGGTTTACCGAGTGTCAGACGGACGATATCGCAAAGAAGCTGGGAATCGATCCCTTGGAGCTTCGATTAAAAAACTGCATACCGGCAGGCTTTAAAGACCCGCATAACGGCATTACCTTCCATTCCTACGGCTTAAAGCAGGCTATGGAAAAGGGGGCTGAGCTCATTCACTGGAAGGAAAAGAGAGCGGAGTACGATAAGCCGCAGAGCGGAGAAAAGCGTAGAGGGATTGGTATGGCGATTTTCTGCTATAAGACCGGTGTGTACCCCATTTCTTTGGAGACGGCTTCTGCCCGTATGGTACTAAATCAGGACGGTTCCGCACAGCTCTTTATGGGAGCAACGGAAATCGGGCAGGGTGCAGATACCGTATTTGCGCAGATGGCAGCGGAGTCCTCCGGACTTCGATTCGAAAATATTTATATTGAATCCACACAGGATACCGATACAGCACCCTTTGACACCGGGGCTTATGCTTCTCGCCAGACCTATGTTTCCGGTAAGGCTTGTAAGAAGGTGGCGGAAGAGTTTAAGAGAAAACTCATCGACTATGCCGTGTATATGGTGAATAATGCAGTAGAGGATTTCTCTAAGACCGTATACTTAAATGAAGTGACAGCTGCCGCTAAGGCAATCCGGGAAGCTTATGGCTTAAAGGAAGACGAAGAAATCACCAAGGATATGCTGGATGTTCTGGAGTCGGAAATCATCGAGAAGAAGAACGGAAAAGCCGTGCTTCCTCTTCGGATCTTGGCGGACACTGCATTTTATTCTCTGGACAAGTCCGTGCATATTACTGCAGAGCTTACGAACCATTGTAAAGAAAACAGTTTCTCCTCCGGGGTTTGCTTTACCGAGGTAGAGGTGGATATTCCGCTTGGTCTTGTGGAAGTGAAGAATCTTGTACAGGTGCATGATTCCGGCGTGATTATCAACCATGCGACCGCAACGGGCCAGGTACACGGCGGTATTGCACAAAGCATCGGTTATGCCCTCTCCGAGGAGCTTCTTGTAGATGAGAAGACGGGAAGAGTCTTAAACGACAACCTTTTGGATTTTAAGATTCCTACCGCTATGGATGTTCCGGACATGCAGGTGGATTTTGTGGAATTGGATGATCCCACAGGCCCCTACGGGAACAAGAGCTTGGGCGAACCTCCTATCATTCCGGCAGGACCTGCCATTCGAAACGCCATTTTACAGGCTACCGGTGTAGCAATGAACACGGCGCCGATGACTGCCCAGAGACTTACCGATGCTTTCAGAGAAGCCGGTTTAATTGAGACTATTTAAGGGAGGGGGAGCAATGTTCGATATTCAGGAGTTTTACGAGGCAAAGAGCGTAGAGGATGCGGTAAAGGCATTGTCAAAAAATGAAAATGCGGAAGTGATTTCCGGCGGAACCGATGTGCTCATTCGTGTCAGAGAAGGAAGGGATGCGGGAAAAAGCATTGGTTTCCATTAAAAAAATATAGAAGAAATCAAGGGCGTGAAGATGCTGGAGAACGGGGGACCTCTTTATCGGTGCCGGAACAAGCTTTACCCATATTACCAATGACCCTTTGATTCAGAAGCACCTCCTTATGCTGGGAGAGGCGGTAGATACTGTGGGAGGGCCGCAGATTAGAAACATGGGAACCATTGGGGGAAATATCTGTAACGGGGCAACCTCTGCGGATTCTGCAGCAAGTATCAGAGCGCTGGAGGCGATTGTACATTTGGTAGGACCGGAGGGAGAGCGCGAGGTGCCGATTTCCGAGTTTTATACCGGACCGGGAAAGACCGTCAGAAAATGGAATGAGGTCTGCACGGGCTTTAGAATCCCGAAAGAAAATTACGAGGGCTGGAGCGGAAAGTACATTAAGTACGGAAAGAGAAAGGCCATGGAAATCGCTACTCTTGGCTGTGCAGCTATGGTAAAGCTGAGTGAGGATAAAAAGACCATTCTGGATTGCAGGCTGGCTTACGGGGTAGCGGCTCCGACGCCGATTCGTTGCAAAAAAGCGGAGGACAGCTTAAAGGGTGCGGATATCCATGATGAAAAGCGGATGGAGGAATATGTAAAGATTGCTTTAACAGAAGTGAATCCCAGAAGTTCTTGGAGAGCTTCCAAGGAATTCCGTTTACAGATTATTAAAACTTTGGCAAAGAGGGCGCTGGAGGAAGCGATTCGCCGGCAGGGAGGAGAGATTCATGCTTAAAATCATTCATTTTACTGTTAACGGAAAAAAAGTAGAACTTGCCGTAGACGAGCGTGAGTCCCTGCTTGATACTCTGAGAAACCGCTTGGATCTCACTTCGGTGAAGAAGGGCTGTGAGGTAGGAGAGTGTGGTGCCTGTACCGTTTTGGTAGACGGAGAGGCGATAGACAGCTGTATCTACCTCGCAATGTGGGCGGATGGAAAATCGGTCATGACAGTTGAGGGATTAAAAGGCGAAAATGGAGAGTTAAGTCCGATTCAGAGAGCTTTTATCGAGGAAGCAGCCGTACAGTGCGGTTTCTGCACACCGGGGATTATTATGTCCGCTGTAGAGATTGTGGGATCCGGTAAGCGTTACACGAAAGACGAGCTTCGGAAGCTGATTTCCGGGCATCTTTGCCGTTGTACCGGTTATGAAAATATTTTAAAGGCAGTAGAAAGAGCAGTAGAGGAAACTTATTTGGCAACACATAAGTAAGCCGCAGGAGGTTAAAATGGAGCAATATCGTTTTTATTGTAAATGGTCGAGAAGTGGGAACGGAGGAGGATAAGCCTCTCCTTCGCTATCTAAGAGATGATTTAAAGTGCAAGTCGGTAAAGGACGGTTGCAGTGAGGGAGCTTGCGGAACCTGTACTATCATTATTGATGGTAAGGCTATGCGTTCCTGTATTTTGACAACCAAGAAGGCGGTAGGGAAGAATATCGTGACCGTGGAAGGGCTAAGTACTAAAGAGAAGGAGGCCTATGTCTATGCCTTCGGCCGCTGCGGTTCCGTGCAGTGCGGTTTCTGCATTCCCGGTATGGTGATGAGTGCAAAGGCTCTTATTGATGAGAATCCGAATCCGACGGAAGAGGATATTAAAAAAGCCATTCGCGGAAATATTTGCCGTTGCACAGGATATAAGAAGATTATCGAAGGAATTGACTTGGCAGCTAAGGTGCTTCGCGGAGAAGAGAAGATTCTTTCCGGATTGGAGTGCGGAGAAGACTTCGGCATCGGGCAGTCCGCATTCCGTGTGGATGTCCGGGAGAAAGTACTCGGTACAGGAGAATACCCGGATGATGTGGAGATGGAAAATATGGCCTACGGCGGTGCAGTGCGTACCGAGTATCCGAGGGCGAAGATTTTGAAAATCAATACGGAAGCTGCGGAAAGTCTCCCCGGAGTACTTTGCGTCTTAAAGGCGGAGGACGTTCCGAACAATAAGGTCGGACATATCCAGCAAGACTGGGACGTTATGATTGCCGAAGGGGACATTACCCGCTGTATCGGAGATGCGCTTTGTCTGATCTGTGCAGAGACTCCTTCTATTCTGGAAGCGGCTAAAAAGCTGGTGAAGGTTGAGTATGAGGTCTTGGAGCCGGTGAGAAGCATAGCGGAAGCCAAGGCGGAAAATGCCCCGAAGATTCATCAAAACGGAAATCTCTGCCAGCAAAGACATGTAAGTCGTGGAGATGCGAAGACAGCTATTGCGAACGCAAAGTATGTTGTGACAGACAGCTTCTCCACACCTTTTACAGAGCATGCCTTTATGGAGCCGGAGTGTGCTGTTGCCTTCCCTTATAAGGACGGTGTAAAGGTCTATACCACCGACCAGGGGGCATACGATACCAGAAAAGAAATTTCCATTATGATGGGCTGGGATCCTTCCCGTATTGTAGTGGAGAACAAGCTGGTCGGCGGCGGATTCGGCGGTAAGGAAGATGTTTCCGTACAGCATATTGCAGTGCTTATGGCTTTGAAGGCGAACAGACCTGTAAAGGTCAAGTTCTCTCGTCAGGAATCCATCAACTTCCACCCGAAGCGTCATGCCATGGAGGGAACCTTTACTCTGGCCTGCGATGAAAACGGCATTTTCCAGGGGCTGGATTGTGAAATCAACTTTGATACCGGAGCTTATGCTTCTCTTTGCGGTCCGGTTTTAGAGAGAGCCTGTACGCACTCCGTAGGCCCGTACACCTATCAGAATACGAATATTTTGGGATATGGGTATTATACCAACAACCCTCCTGCAGGAGCTTTCCGAGGCTTCGGTGTTTGTCAAAGTGAGTATGCTTTGGAAATGCTGATTGACAGGCTTGCGGAAATGGTGGGAATCAGTCCTTGGGAGATTCGCTTCCGTAATGCCATCGAACCCGGAAAGGTGCTTCCGAACGGGCAGATTGCGGATTGTTCCACGGCACTTAAGGAAACGCTTCTTGCGGTAAAGGATGTTTATGAAGCCCATCCCGGAAGAGCGGGCATTGCCTGTGCTTTAAAGAATGCCGGAGTCGGTGTAGGACTTCCGGATAAAGGTAGAGCGAGAGCGGAAGTGCTGGACGGTAAGCTTAGAGTCTATACCGCAGCTTCCGATATCGGACAAGGCTGTCGTACGGTATTTACCCAGATATTACAGAGTGAAACCGGCCTTCCCATAGAGAAACTCAGTATTTCCAGAGGATCCACCGAGGATTCCCCGGACTCCGGAACGACCTCCGGATCCCGTCAGACGCTGATTACCGGTGAAGCGGTTAGAGGACTGGCTGCCGAGGTTAAAAAAGATCTTGATGCAGCAGGAGGGAAGCTGGAGGAGCTGAACGGAAAAGAATATTTTTACGAGTTCTTTGATCCGACGGATAAACTCGGTGCGGATCTCCCGAACCCGAAATCCCATGTAGCTTATGCTTTTGCAACCAATGTGGCTATTTTGGATGATGAGGGAAGAGTTACGGATGTATATGCCGCTCATGATTCCGGAAAAGTTATGAATCCGGTATCCATTCAGGGACAGATTGAGGGCGGTGTACTCATGGGAATGGGCTATGCCTTAACCGAGGACTTCCCCTTAAAGGACTGTGTTCCAGCAGCAAAATTAGGGAACCTTAGGACTTCTGCGCGCAAACCAGATTCCGGACATCCATGCCATCTATGTGGAAAAAGATACACTCCTCCCGTTTGCACGTGGCGCAAAGGGAATCGGAGAGATTGCAAGTATTCCTATCGCTCCGGCAATTGCGAACGCATACTATGCCTTTGACCATGAGTTCAGAACGAAGCTTCCGTTGGAAGGAACCTTCTATCGGAAGAAGAAATAAGGTATTTCTAACAGAATAAGTATTGGAGAAGCAGGTTAAAATCGAAAAGTACTTCTATTTTCGTCTTGCCTGCTTCTCTTTTTTTGTTTTTTCACAATATCAAAAAATTTGATAAAGGAATGATGCCTTTTTATTCCTTTTTATTACCTAAAACGGCTATTTAAGAGGCTCAATCGCCTCAAAATAGAATGAAACCTTATCCGAATATGAAGTATAGAAAGAAAGTATGTTCTGTGTTATAATGCCAAAAGTCGAAGCTTTAAGCGTAGAAGAAGATGGAAACAATACTGTTGCTGGAGCTTATGTGACGGATACCCGTGATAAAAAATAATTCTTTTCTCATTGGAAGAGATATGTAAAAAGGAGAAAATATGGCTAGTAAAGTGAGTAAGGCCCCGGTAGTAGCGCTGGTGGACCATGAGGAGAAGCTGAAGGCACTGGATGCCGCTTTAACAAAGATAGAGAAGGACTGCGGAAAAGGATCCATTATGAAATTAGGAGATGCCGGAGTCAATAAGGATATCGAAGTGGTACCTACAGGCTCCCTTTCCGTGGATATTGCACTTGGTGCGGGCGGCTTCCCCAGAGGCAGAATTATAGAAATCTACGGGCCGGAGTCTTCCGGAAAAACCACATTGGCTTTGCATGCCGTTGCAGAGGTACAAAAAAGAGGCGGCATTGCAGCGTTTATTGATGCGGAACATGCTTTAGATCCCCGCTACGCGCAGGCAATCGGTGTGGATATTGACAATCTATATGTATCTCAGCCTGACTCCGGAGAGCAGGCTCTTGATATTGCGGAAACCATGGTTCGTTCCGGCGCAATGGATATTCTGGTTGTAGACTCCGTTGCTGCACTGGTACCCAAGGCGGAAATCGATGGAGAAATGGGAGACAGCCATGTGGGGTTACAGGCAAGACTGATGTCCATGGCACTTAGAAAACTGACAGCCATTATTTCGAAGTCCAATTGCATTCTTATTTTCATCAATCAGCTTCGTGAAAAGGTGGGCGTAATGTTTGGAAATCCGGAGACAACAACCGGAGGAAGAGCGCTGAAATTCTATGCTTCTGTGCGAATCGATATCCGAAAGGGAGAGTCTATTAAGGCGGGAGAAGGAGAGTTTAGCGGAAACCGTGTAAAAGGTAAAGATTGCGAAGAATAAGATTGCTCCTCCCTTTAAGCAGGTGGAATTCGACATCAGCTTCGGCAGTGGTATCTCCAAGGAAGGAGAGATTTTGGACCTAGCAGTAGAAAAGAAGATGATTGAGAAGAGCGGAGCATGGTTTGCTTATCAGGGCAATAAAATCGGACAGGGTAGAGAGAATGCCAAGACCTTTTTGAAGGATCATCCCAAGCTTATGGCGGAGCTCGAAAAAGAGCTTCGGAAGGAATACGGTTTAAAAGAGGATCCGTATCTGGAAGCGGTAATCAATGCGGTAGAAGAGGAAGAGAGCGCTGTGGATACCTCTGCTCAGGAAGCTTAAAGAACCAGAACGATGCTTTTTTTTCTATCAGAGAAGGAGTAAAAAGCCAATGAAGGAATGGGAAGCAAGCATAGAAGTACATAATCCTTTGGACAGAGCTTCCTCTCTTCGGAAGAAAAGCTTTTGCAAAGATGTAAGGAACGCAGTCTCTATCTTCTTACAGGGACAGCGAAAACGGAGAGGCGCCTCAGAGAAAAGTTAGAAAAGTCCCGGCGGTATCCGGAAGAGATTATTGCAAAAACAATGGCTTTTTTTAAAGGAATATGAATATCTGAATGATTATCAATATGCTCTTCGTTATCTGGAAGAAAACGGTGGAAAGCGTTCCCTTCGCGATATGAAGGCAAAGCTCTTCCAACGAGGGGTGGATTCTGCGTCTTTGGAAGAAGCGATAGAAGCCTTTCAGGAAAAGCAGAGAGAAGAAGAGAACAATCCGGAAAGGGTGGCTCTCCTAAATTGCTTGGAAAAGAAAAAAAAGTCTTTAGACCTTACAGATCCGAAAGATAAAAAGAAACTCTATGCTTTTCTTATGAGAAAGGGCTTTTTCTTATGACTTGATTCGGGAGGCCTTAAGCTTGGAGGAAGAGTTATAGGAAAAAGTGTTGACATAATCAATTTAATTGTATACAATTGTTTAGATTCCAAGAGAAATCTTGCAGTTCACATAGATTTCGCTTTTGTAAAGGGCAAGCAGGGCTTCACAGGATTTGCCGAAGGCAATGAAGGTGATGAAAAAAGGATGATAAGATTCTTTTTGCAAAGCCCGATTCGTTTTGATTGATAGAGGAGGTTAAGCTATGTCAGCACCAAGTGTTACAGCAAAGGATTTTTGAAGAGAAGGTTTTGAAGGCAAAGGAGCCGGTTTTGGTGGATTTTTGGGCTAGCTGGTGTGGACCTTGCCAGATGCTTTCCCCGATTATCGGAGAGATTGCGGAAGAGGCAAAGGGCTTTAAGGTTTATGCAGTTAATGCGGATGAGGAGCAGGAACTTATGGTCCGCTATGGCGTGCGTGCCATCCCGACCCTCATCGTGTTTAAGGACGGTCAGGTATATAAGCAGAACACCGGCTTCATTCCTAAGGAACAGGTTTTAGAACTTTTTAAAAATAAGAGCTATGGTCGAAGGCATAAAAAGGACGGCTATGGCCGTCCTTTTTTGCGAGATAGACTTTGTTTCGAAGAGGGAGAAAATATGTTTGATTTAGTTATTATCGGAGCAGGAACTGCAGGGCTTTCCGCAGCGATCTATGGACTTCGTGCAGGAAAATCCGTTCTGGTTTTGGAGGCCTCCACTTATGGCGGACAGATTATCAATACTCCGGAGATAGAGAATTATCCTGCTATACAGAAGATTTCCGGCTTTGAATTTGCTACGAATCTTTATAATCAAGCTAAAAGCTTGGGCGCCGAGGTTCGTATCGAAAAAGCACTTTCCATAGAAGAAGAGGGAAAGTATAAGCTTGTCAAAACCAAGGACAATGTTTATCAGGCAAAGACAATTATTATCGCAACAGGGGCAAAAAACAGGACCTTGGGAATAGATAAGGAAGAAGAGCTTGTAGGGAAGGGCGTTTCTTATTGTGCGACCTGTGACGGGATGTTTTATAGAGGAAAGGTCGTTGCGGTAAACGGCGGTGGAAATACTGCGGTGGAAGATGCTGCTTTCCTTTCCGGTTATGTAGAGAAAGTGTATCTGATTCATAGAAGAGAGGAATTCAGGGCAGATAAGGCTGAGGTGGATCGCCTGATAGCACAACCCAATGTGGAATTGGTTTTAAACTCCACCATTAAAGAATTAAAGAGCGACGAGAGCGGCCTTACCGGAATTGTAGTGGCGGATAAGGAAGGCGGCGAAAGAGATATTCAATTGGACGGACTTTTTGTTGCTATCGGACAGGTTCCGGACAACGGGGCTTTTGCGGGACTTGTGGATTTAGACAGTAAAGGTTATGTTTCTGCGGGGGAGAATACCTTAACGAGAACGGCGGGAATCTTTACAGCGGGTGATTGCCGAACCAAGGAAGTACGTCAGTTAACAACAGCAGCTTCTGATGGAGCGGTTGCGGCATTGGCCGCAGTGAATTACATTCACGAACATGAATTGTAAGTAGTTAAGGGTTGATTGAATCGGAATGAGCAATATTGCCCCATTTTATAATAAGGGAAGGAAAGAATAATGCAGGGAGAATATGAGGCGTTAAGATTGGAGAATCAGCTTTGCTTTCCTCTTTATGCATGCGCCAAGGAAGTAACCAGAAGGTATAAGCCTTTTCTGGATCCCTTGGGTTTGACATATACGCAGTATATTACCATGATGGTGATGTGGGAAAAGAAGGAAGTAAGAGTAAAGGATTTGGGTGAGGTCTTGTATCTGGACTCCGGTACGCTTACTCCGCTCCTTAAGAGATTGGAACAGAAGGGCTTGATTAGCCGTTCCCGTTATCAGGAAGACGAAAGAGCGCTTTGTGTACGTATTACAGAAGAGGGAGAGAAGTTGCGGGAGACTGCGAAGTCGGTTCCGGTGGGTATGCGTGCCTGTATTCCGTTAAGTGATGAAGAAATGCTGGTTATGAAGAAGCTTTTAAGCAGGACACTGGATGCTATCGAACAGAAGGATTAGCTTCAGGGAGAGATAAGAAGCTGTGAAAAAGCGAGTTTATGAATATCTTTTATGTAAGATGGGTCTGAAAAAGGGGGACTATGATTGTGCCTCCATTTCGGACCCATTCTGCTAGACGGCGGAGTATGAATAGAGTAAAGATTTTCTCGGTTAAAATACGTAGACAGCTATAATAAAGAGTGAAAATTTGTTAAAATAGCCTGAAAGATTGTCGATACATAGAAGAGGAGTAAAGTATGGAAGATTTGGATTACCTTGTAGTAGGAGCGGGACTTTTCGGCGCCGTATTCGCACATGAGGCGAAGCAGAGAGGAAAGAAGGTCCTCGTCATCGACAAGCGGGACCACATCGGAGGCAATGTATATTCTTATGAGAAAAATGGGATTATGGTTCACCATTACGGAGCGCATATTTTCCATACAAACAATACGAAGGTTTGGAATTATTTACAGCAGTTTGCGGAATTCAACCGTTTTACGAATTCCCCAATAGCCAATTACAAGGGAAAAATCTATTCGCTTCCTTTCAACATGTATACCTTTAATGCAATGTGGGGAGTCATTACACCGGAGGAAGCCGCAGAAAAGATTGAAGCGGAAAGGCGGGAGGCAGGCATTACAGAACCGAAAAATCTGGAAGAGCAGGCGATTTCTCTTGTCGGAAAAGAGATTTATGAGAAGTTGATTAAGGGGTACACGAAAAAGCAGTGGGGAAGAGCCTGCAAGGACTTACCGGCTTCTATCATTCGCCGTCTTCCGGTGCGTCTCAGCTATGACAACAATTATTTTAATGCGCTTTATCAGGGAATTCCTGTAGAGGGTTATACCGCCATGGTAGAGAGGATGCTGGAAGGGGTTCCGGTAGAGCTTTCGGTGGATTTTCTGAAAAAAAAAGGCAGAGTGGATGAGTAGGGCAAAGAAGGTCATTTTCACAGGAGCAATCGATGCCTATTATGACTACTGTCTTGGGGAGCTGGAGTATAGAAAGGTTCGTTTCGAGGTAGAAGAGCTTTCGATTCCGAACTTTCAGGGAAATGCAGCCGTAAACTATACGGATGAAGAGAGTCCATATACGAGAATTATCGAGCATAAGTGGTTTACCTTCGGAAAGGACCGAGAGGGAAAGGAAATTCCGACGACCATCATCTCCAAGGAGTACAGCGCGGAGTGGAAGAAGGGGGATGAACCCTATTATCCGGTTAATGATGAGAAAAACCAGACTCTTTATGAACAATACCAAGCGCTTTCGAAGAAAGAGGAGAAGCTGCTTTTCGGGGGGCGACTCGGTGAGTATAAGTATTACGATATGGACGCGGTGATTGCTGCAGCACTCGAGTTTTCCGAAAAAATACTAGGATGAAATGGAGGAATCCGATAAAAACGGAGGGGTTCAATAAAACGGGCATTTCGTAATGGTGCTGAAAGGAGGGGAGATGAAAAAGTCTTGGCTTAATGGGAAGAGTTGCGGTCAGCTTCTGTGTCAGTACACTTTTGCCCATTTTCCTCTTTTTCCTCTCCACACAAGGTCTTACGACAATGGAGCAAAAATATATTTATTCTTGTGATTGCCGGTATTTTTTTCTTGTGGCTTGGATTTATAACGGAATAGTTAAGCCGATTGATACTTTGAAAAATGCCGCCAGACGAATCGAAGGCGGGGACCTGAACTTTACCCTGGAAGCGGAGACGCATGACGAATTTGGGGAGTTGACGCAAGCTTTTGAAAAAAATGCGTATCAAGCTGAAGCAGAATCAGGAAGAGAAGATGCGGGATGAAGAGGAAAATCGAGAGTTGGTCAGTAATATTGCACATGATTTAAAGACTCCGATTACGGCAATTCGAGGTTATGCAGAGGGATATTGGAAGGCGTTGCTTCTACAGAAGAAAAAAAGACGGAAGTATCTGCAAACGATTTATCATAAGGCAGTGGAGATGAATCGCCTGATTGATGAGTTAAACTATTATGCGAAGATAGAAACCAACAGGATTCCCTATCATTTTGTACGTCTGCCCGCACTGGAATATTTTCAGGACTATAGTGTGGAAATTGCAGTTGATTTGGACAGTATGGGCTTTCAGTTCGGTACCGATTTTTGTGGAAGACACGGTGGAGGTCGTTGCGGATCCGGAGCAGCTACGGAAGGTTTTAAACAATATTGTCTCCAATGCCGTAAAAATATATGGATAAAGAAGAGCCGAAGATTCAGTTCAGTCTTTTTGGATGCAGGTGATTTTTGTCGAAATTGTTATAAAAAGACAATGGGAAGGGAATAGAAAAAAAGGATTTACCGTATATCTTTGAACGGTTTTTTCGCTCGGACACAGCAAGAGGAACGGAAACAGGGGGCTCCGGCATAGGCTTATCCATTGTAAAAAAGATTATAGAGGACAGCGGGGGACGTATCTGGGCCGAAAGTGAATTAGGAGAAGGAACAAGCATTCATTTTGTGCTCAGAAAATACTTTATGGAGAGTGGTACGAAGTCATAGCAGAGTTTGATTCGGAGAATCATTTCTTTTGCCAAAGGAAGGGGAAATATATGGATGAGAAACAGAGAATTTTAATCGTGGAGGATGATGCCTCTATTGCAGAACTGGAGAAGGACTATCTGGAGCTTTCCGGCTTTTTAGTGGATATGGAAAAGGACGGGGAAAAGGGGCTGCAACGGGCTCTTAGCACGGACTACGATCTTCTGATTTTGGATCTTATGCTTCCCGGTAGGGACGGTTTTTCCGTCACCCAGGAGCTTAGAGCAAAAAAGGATATCCCTATACTTTTGGTTTCTGCCAGAAAGGATGATATTGATAAAATTCGAGGACTTGGACTTGGGGCGGACGATTATTTGACCAAGCCTTTTTCCGCGAGTGAACTGGTGGCGAGGGTGAAGGCGCATCTATCCCGCTATAAGAGACTTAGAGACAGCGGAAAAGAAGAAAATGAAATCATAGAGATACGCGGACTGCGTATCGATACAACGGCAAGGAGGGTTTTTGTAGACGGCAAGGAAGTCAGTTTTACCTCCCGTGAATTTGACCTGTTGGCCTTTCTTGCAGCGCATCCGAACCGGGTATTTACAAAAGAAGAGCTTTTTCCAAGAGATCTGGAAGATGGACTCAATCGGGGATATTGCGACGGTGACGGTGCATATCAAAAAGCTTCGTGAGAAGATTGAAATGAGTAATGCGGTAAAACCGCAGTACATTGAAACAATCTGGGGCGTAGGCTATCGATTTAAAGCATAGAAATATGAAAAAATCCGGATTTATCCCATTCGTCCCTTTACTTAAAATGCCCTGTCGTATATAATTCCGCTTAGTGCCTATTTGCCTATTTTTTTAGGGAAAGCACGGGTTTCAAACAGGAAAATGTACATCATGTACAGCATTCAAACTTATCTTCTTTACATTCATTTGTAAGAGAGACATATAAGGAGGTTAAAGATGGCAAGAAAGTGGGTTTACCTCTTCACGGAGGGTGACGCAAGTATGAGAGAGCTTCTTGGCGGTAAGGGAGCAAACCTTGCGGAGATGACCAATATCGGTTTACCGGTTCCGCAGGGCTTCACAATCACAACAGAGGCTTGTACACAGTACTATGAGGACGGCAGAGAAATCAATGCGGAAATCATGGGACAGATTGAAGAGCATATCAAGAAGATGGAAGAAATTACGGGAAAGAAGTTTGGAGACCATGAGAATCCTCTTCTTGTATCCGTTCGTTCCGGTGCAAGAGCTTCTATGCCGGGTATGATGGACACGATCTTAAACCTTGGTTTGAATGAAGATGTAGTAAGAGTTATCGCAGAGAAGTCCGGAAATCCCAGATGGGCTTGGGACTGCTACAGAAGATTTATCCAGATGTACTCCGACGTTGTTATGGAGGTTGGAAAGAAATATTTCGAGGAACTCATCGACAAGATGAAGGAGAAAAAGGGCGTTAAGCAGGACGTTGAGCTTTCCGCAGAAGACCTTCATGAGCTTGCAGAGCAGTTTAAGGCAGAGTATAAGGAGAAGATCGGTAAGGATTTCCCGAGCGATCCGAAGGAACAGCTTTTCGGTGCTATCAAGGCGGTATTCCGCAGCTGGGATAACCCCCGTGCAAACGTTTATCGTAGAGACAACGACATCCCCTATTCTTGGGGTACAGCCGTAAACGTACAGTCCATGGCATTCGGTAACATGGGTGACGATTGCGGAACCGGTGTGGCTTTCACAAGAGATCCGGCAACCGGAAACAAGGGACTTTTCGGTGAGTTCTTAACCAATGCACAGGGAGAAGACGTAGTAGCCGGTGTTCGTACACCGATGCACATCAATGAGATGGAGCAGAAGTTCCCGGAGGCATTTAAGCAGTTTACAGAGGTATGCAGTACTCTGGAGAAGCACTACAGAGATATGCAGGATATGGAGTTCACCGTTGAGCACGGAAAGCTTTACATGCTCCAGACCAGAAACGGTAAGAGAACCGCACAGGCAGCACTTAAGATTGCATGTGATTTAGTAGATGAAGGAATGCGTACCGAGGAAGAGGCAGTTGCCATGATCGATCCTCGTAACTTGGATACCCTTCTTCACCCGCAGTTTGATCAGAAGGCATTGAAGGCTGCCACTCCGCTTGGAAAGGGACTCGGTGCATCTCCCGGAGCTGCTTGCGGTAAGGTGGTATTCTCCGCAGACGATGCTGAAGCTTGGGCAGCTCGTGGCGAAAAGGTGGTTTTAGTACGTTTAGAGACTTCTCCGGAGGATATCACCGGAATGAAGGTGGCACAGGGTATCTTAACCGTTCGTGGAGGTATGACTTCTCATGCAGCCGTAGTTGCTCGTGGAATGGGAACTTGCTGTGTTGCCGGTCTTGGCGATATCGTTATGGACGAGGCAAACAAGAAGTTCACTCTCGGCGGAAAGACCTTCCATGAGGGAGACTGCATTTCCATCGACGGAACTACAGGAAATGTATACGAGGGACTTATTCCGACAGTAGATGCAAGCATCGCCGGTGAGTTCGGTCGTATCATGGGATGGGCTGATAAGTACAGAAAGCTTGCTGTTCGTACCAATGCCGATACATCCTAGTGATGCAAAGAAGGCAAGGGAGCTTGGCGCTGAAGGAATCGGTCTTTGCCGTACAGAGCACATGTTCTTCGATCCGGAGAGAATCTTCGCTTTCCGTGAGATGATTGTTTCCGATACAAAGGAAGAGAGAGAAGAAGCTTTAGAGAAGATTCTTCCTTTCCAGCAAGGTGACTTCGAGGCTCTTTATGAAGCTCTTGAGGGGAACCCCGTTACCATTCGTTTCTTAGATCCGCCTCTCCATGAGTTCGTACCGCAGGAGGAAGAGGAGATTGAGAAGCTGGCTAAGGCAAAAGAATAAGTCTGTTCAGGAAATCAAGGACATCATTTCTTCCTTACATGAGTTCAACCCGATGATGGGACATAGAGGACTTCGTCTTGCTGTAACTTATCCGGAGATTGCCGTTATGCAGACCAAGGCGGTTATCCGTGCAGCAATCAACGTGCAGAAGAAGCATCCGGATTGGAAGCTTGAGCCGGAAATTATGATTCCGCTTACTTCCGAAGTAAAAGAGTTCAACGTTGTTAAGAAGGTTGTTGTTGAGACTGCTGATGAGGAAATCAAGAAGGCCGGCGTGAAGCTTGCTTACCAGGTAGGTACCATGATTGAGATTCCGAGAGCTTGTCTCACCGCGGATGAGATTGCAAAGAATGCAGACTTCTTCTGCTTTGGAACCAATGACTTAACACAGATGACTTTCGGTTTCTCCAGAGATGATGCAGGAAAGTTCTTGAAATGCTTACTATGATAGTAAGATTTTCGAGTCCGATCCGTTTGCCAAGCTGGATCAGGTCGGTGTAGGGAAAGCTCATGAAGATGGCTATCGACTTAGGAAAGCCGGTTAATCCTCACTTACATGTAGGAATCTGCGGTGAGCACGGTGGAGATCCGTCTTCCGTTGAGTTCTGCCATAATATCGGCTTAGACTATGTATCTTGCTCTCCATTCCGTGTGCCGGTAGCACGTCTTGCTGCAGCACAGGCTGAGATTAAGAATCCGAGAAAGTAATAGAATTACCCGGTTAGAGGGAGTTGAGTTTGAAGGAGTCGTGGAACCTCACGGCTCCTTTTTCTTTGACAGTTTTTCCTAGAAATACGGGAGAAGCATGGTATAATAGCCGTTATGAAATAAAGGATTGGGGCTCACAAGCTTAAATGACAAGGACAGGTGGATAAAAATGAACAGAGAAAAAAAGAATGGTTTGCACAAAGTCGGGATTTATATTGTAGTGTCGGGTCTTACTCTTTTGACTCTCTCTTCCTGTAAGCCGACATACGGAACTAAGGAAACTCCGGTTATGACGACTGCGGCGGCGGATGTGGACATTCCTATGGATTTTGACCAGATTCATGATGATGTTTTGGATGAGATGAATCCGAAGGATTATCCTTTTGTAAAGAACTTAAACATTTCCGGAGATAATGCATCAAAGACCGTAGAGGTCCAGGTGGAGATTGTTGATAATGTAAGTCAGGAAGCCCTGGCTGTCTTTATGGATGAACTGATGAAAAATATTGCAAATGAAGCTTTCATTCAGGACTTCCGCTATACCAAGTCCACGGATACGGAATATGGCAGCTTTTTCCGGAAGTATGCCGTACATTATATCATTACAAAGGGAGAGGAAACGGTAGAGGATGTTACGGTAAGTCCCGGAGAGAAATTTCCTTTTAAAGCATAAATCAACAACATGGAGTGACTGAGTATTCATGGAAAAAGAATTGAAAAAAAAGAAGGACGGATTTCGATTAGAACACTGGCATATTGTGGCCTTCGGACTTATGATTTACGATGCCTTGGCACTGGGGATTTCTTATCTTATTGCCTTGTGGTTACGCTTTGATCTGCGGTTCTCGATGATTGATCCTCCATATATAGAAGCTTGGAGGAGATTTCTCCCCATTTACGTCCTCTTTTTCTTTTGGCAGTTTTTTTGGTATTTGAAATTATATAAGAGTATATGGCGGTTTGCCAGTTACTCGGAGCTGCTTCGAGTCAGTTTGGCAACCATGGTCAGCTCCCTCTTCCACATAGTAGGAATTACCATACTTTTTCGCAGAATGCCGGTTTCCTATTATTTTATCGGAGCATTGCTTCAGTATTTTGCGGTTCTGGGGATTCGCTTTTCCTATCGCTTTATTCTTCTGATTCGGAAAATCAATTCCAAGAGAATACAGTCGCGTATTATGGTGATTGGGGCAGGGGCAGCAGGACAGATGCTGGTTCGTGACATTCATCGTGCCGGTGAAGTGGGGGGCGACGTGGTATGTATTATCGACGATAACCAAAACAAGTGGGGAAGACTGATTGACAATATTCCTGTTGTAGGAGGAAGAGAAAGTATCTTGGAAGCAGTTGAAAAGTTTGCTGTCGATAAGATTTTTTTGGCTATTCCTTCTGCTACGGCAGAACAGCGTCGTGATATTTTAAATATCTGTAATGAAACCAGTTGTGAACTGAAAAACCTCCCCGGTATGTACCAGTTGGTTCTTGGAGAAGTAACGGTTTCCGCGATGAGAAATGTCTCTGTAGAAGATCTCTTGGGTAGAGACCCTATTCGTGTGGACTTGGAGGATGTTTTTTTCGTTTTATTAACGGGAAAACCGTACTGGTTACCGGAGGTGGAGGAAGCATCGGATCGGAGCTTTGTAGGCAGATAGCGGCGCATAACCCGAAGGAACTGATTATCTTTGATATCTATGAAAACAATGCTTACAGTATTCAGTTGGAGCTGAAAGAGAAATATCCCTATCTGCGTCTTACGGTATTAATCGGTTCGGTCAGAGATTCCCGTCGTATGTTCCAGCTTTTTGAGGAATATCGTCCGGACATTGTTTATCATGCGGCAGCACATAAGCATGTTCCTTTGATGGAAGAAAGTCCATGCGAGAGCATTAAAAACAATGCTTTGGGTACCTACAAAACAGCTTATGCGGCACTGACGCACGGCTGTCAGCGCTTTGTGCTGATTTCCACCGATAAGGCGGTCAATCCCGCCAATATCATGGGTGCAAGCAAACGTCTTTGCGAAATGATTATCCAAGCTTTTGATGCCAAAATAAAAGCAGGAAAGGCGGAAGAGATTCCGCAACTTTATACCCATAAGGGAATGGAAAATGCGGATAAGGCCGGAGATGGAACTGTATTCCACAATATTCATACGGAGTTTGTTGCGGTTCGCTTTGGAAATGTTTTGGGATCCAATGGCTCTGTAATCCCTATTTTTAAAAAGCAAATCGAAAAGGGTGGTCCTGTTACAGTAACCCATCCGGACATCATCCGTTACTTTATGACTATTCCGGAGGCGGTAAGCCTTGTACTGGAAGCGGGAAGTTTTGCAAAGGGAGGAGAAATCTTTGTCCTGGATATGGGGGTCTCCGGTAAAGATTGATACTTTAGCTCGAATCTTATTCGTCTTTCCGGTTTTAAGCCGGATATGGATATCAAGATTCAATACACCGGACTTCGCCCCGGAGAAAAAACTGTACGAGGAAAAAGCTTATGGCGGAAGAGGGGCTGGAGGATACGGAAAACAGTCGAATTCATATTGGTAAACCCTTGCATTTCGATATTGATGCGTTTTTGAAAAAAAGATAGACGGACTCATGCAGTGTGCCTATAAAAAAACAAGGATACGGATGTCCGGGAAATGGTACAGGAAATTGTGGAGACCTATCATCCGGCAGAAATTCACTAGAGCAACACCCGGAGGGGCTGTAAAAATCAAAAATAATTTTCTAAGCAATATAGGTCTGAACTTGGGCACGCTCTCGCTAGCTTCGCCACGTAACGGATACTAAGCGAAAAACTGCATTTCTCTTGTTTTTTTCGCAAGTACCGACGGGCTCAGACTACCCGCATTCAGACCTATATTGCAAAAAAATCACTTTATTATTTTGATTTTTACAGCCCCTTTTTAATTAAAAAAGGTTATAAAATAAAAAACTAGTCGATTTGCTATATGTGGAATATTTTTAGACGAGAGGAGTGTCTATTTAAGTAAAAAAAGAAGCTGTCCGGATGTCAAAGCTCGGAGGTCTTATTCCGTGATGATTTTATAAGATATATTGAGGAAATCATCGAAAAAAATATTTATTAAACAGCATAAAAAAATTGTATGTGGAATAGTTTTTGTGCGACATTACAATAGAGAAAGAATTATTACTGCTTGCGTGATGTATATGCTATTTAGGAGGAAAAATAAATGAATATTGCTTGTGTGGTTCGCTTGGGGAATGATTCGGACATTGAAAAAGAGCTGAAAAATCTGGTAAGACTGGGTCTTCATAGTTGTCAGCTTATTTCATGGGACAGAAAGTTTTACAATTCAGAAAAGAATGCACAGAAAGTGAAAGAGGTGACTGCAGCTTTAAATGTGCAGATTAGCGCTTTTTGGTGTGGATGGGAAGGTCCGAAGTTTTTCCAATTTCTTCGAGGGACCGATGACTATGGGATTGGTTCCGGAAGCGTATAGGATGGAGAGACTCATAAGCTTTAAAGGAAGGATCTTTCTTTGCTAAGGATATTGGAGTTTCCGATTTGGCTACCCATGTGGGATTTTTACCGGAAGATCCTAAAGATCCAAAGTATGCAGGCACAATTTTGGCGCTGAAGGAATTGATGAAGGTCTGTGAAGCTAACCAACAGTATTTTCTATTCGAAACAGGGCTGGAGACACCGGCTACCCTTTTGAGAGCGATGGAAGATGTCGGATCGGAATTCCTTGGTGTCAATCTCGATCCAGCAAACCTTCTCCGATATGGTAAGGCCAATCCGATTGATGCGGTAGAAATGTTTGGAAGCAAAATCCGCGGGTGTACACGGAAAGGACGGATTCTATCCGACTTCCGGACAGGAGCCGGGAGAAGAAGTCAGAATCGGTGACGGAAGAGTGAACTATCCTTTATTTTTGAAGAAGCTGCAGGAAGTAGGATATCAGGGGGATATCACAATAGAAAAAGAAATTACCGCTGAAAAAGATAAG
>BNJT01002250.1_pt1 | contig 77140 bp, 99 predicted proteins | sample 8540491 | NCBI WGS metagenome assembly BNJT01 (sample SAMD00202455, study PRJDB9452) | human saliva metagenome | host: Homo sapiens | reverse complement strand
TATCTTTCCTTTCTAAGAATGTTATTATATATTCTATTTTTCACCTCTTATATTTGTATGTGAAAAACATTATACTATAAAAATTTTTATTTGTAAAGGAAATTATTTTTGTATATACACAAAAATATTTTATACTATACTCAAAACCTATTTTTAAATTAAACTGCTAAAATTATATATAAATTTAGGGTTTGAGTAAAATAATCATAGCTTTTGATTTTTGGTTTTTAAATAAGCCTTACTATAATACTAAACTTTATAACTATACTCGAACTCATTTAAAAATTAAACTGATAGAAATTATATAATTTAGGGTTTCAGTAAAATAGTCATAATTTTTGAGTTCTGTTTTTAAACTAGTTTTACTATAACAACAAAAAGAAGCAAAAATCCTAAAAATTCCACTTCTTTAATACATTAAATATTTTTTTAAAAAATAAAAATTACATCATATTTACAGGATCTACATCAATTGTAACCCTAACTTTCTTTTTCCCTTTCCCGAAATTTGCTCTACACATATAATTTTTTAATTTTTCAAGATATTTTTCTTTCAAATTTAAAAATATCTGGTATCAGTATCTTCCATTTATTTTGTAAATCGGAGATTTGAAAGCATCTGAGATAAAAATCATTTTTGAGTTAAATTCATAGATGCATTTACATTTCTCATAATCTCTTCACGCAAAAATTTTGGCTTTTTCTGTTACTAAATTTTCTTCCGTTGCTGAAATTATCAAAATTACAATTCGTCCAAAAAGGCGGATAATTTAACATTTTTCGCATAATCATCTCATTTTTGTAATATCCTTCATAATCACTTTCAATTGTATTACATCATTTTTCGCCATTAAAAAGTCTGAATAATCACTTCTCCATCCTTTTCTCCACGTCCTGCACGCCCTGAAGCCTGTGTCAACAGCTGAAAAAGTCTTTTCCGAGTACTGAAAGTCTGGAAAAATTTAGGATTATATCAGCATTAATTACCCGACTAATGTTACGTTTGAAAAATGCAGTCCCTTTGCAATAATCTGTGTTCCGAGCATTATGTCGTATTTGTGATTTTTAAAGTCGTTGTAGGTTTTTCATAATTCTGCTTTTGTCTTTATGCTTTCAGAGTCTACTCTTACTATTCTTGCCGATGGAAACGCCGTCGCTAATTCCTCTTCAATTTTTCCGTCCCAGCGCCAATTTGCCTCATTTTATGCCCACCACATTCATCACACGTATTTGTCAAAGCGTTTTTCATATCCACAGTAATGGCATTTGAGACTATTATCATATTTGTAATAGTTTAAAGAAATACTGCAGTTCGGACAAGTTGGAATATTTCCACAATCCTTGCATTTCAGCAAATTTGAAAATGCCTTTCTGTTCAAAAATCAAGATAACCTGCTCATTTTTGTAAAGTCTGAGAAATCCTATTTAGCAATTCTTCTGAAAAATTTTCTGTTGTTTCATTCAAATCCACAATTTTAAATTTTGGCAATTTAGCATTCTTATACCTTTTGTGAGCTCAATTAATTCAATATCGCCCCTGCTGTGCCTGATAATAAGTTTCAAAAGATGGAGTTGCTGAACCTAAAAATCACTTTTTATCTTTTTCACTTTTTACAATTCCAGCTTCTTCCAAATTATCATTTTTCTCTAATTCATTATTTTTTCAAGTTTTTCATCTTTTTCAAATTTTCGTTTTGCAAAAATGCCCTTTTTATCGCCACATTTTTTTACGTGATACCGTGGATTATTCTCCTGTTTATAGGTATTTTCATGCTCCTCATCCACAATAATATATTTCAAGTTCTGAATAGGTGCAAAAACCGCCGATCTTGCTCCAATCACAATCGCCATTTCTGTATGAAAGTCCACTCTTCCCGCTTTTCCTTGTCTGTAAGTTTGCTATGAAGAATAGCCACTTCATTGTGAAATTCCTCCTCAAGCCTTTTGTATCATCTGAACTGTAAGTGAAATTTCAGGTACCAGAAAAATACTGCCAAACCCTTGTTTCAAGGCTTCCTTTATCAAGTTAATATAAATTTTCCGTCTTCCCTGAGCCAGTTATCCCCTTTTAACAGAAAAATCTGATTTTCACTATTTTTATCGTATCCACAGCCTTTTGCTGCTCGTCATTCAAAAATAATTTCCTTTTTCTACAATTTCACTTTTTTTCCTTTTCTCTTTTTGAAATTTTTAGAATTTAAAATAACTTTTTTTGAATGGAAATAATCTTTTTCATTTACAGCTCTTTCCACAATTTCGCTAGAAAAATTCTTTTTCAAAGTTGCGATGGTAACTTCCTGACGTTTTTTTCATATATTCGTTAAATTTTTATTTCCTCAATTTTTTCCCACTCCAAAGTTTCATTATTTTCGAAAATTCCCTTTTGAAAAATGGCTTTTTAGAATAATTTAACTTCAATGCTCCTGGATAAACTGCCTTTATTACGCTATAATAATCACTTATATAATAATTTTTTATCCACCTTATAAGCTGCATAATATCGGATGGAATGGATAAAACTGGGGCGGCATCCTTAATTTTTCACTTTTTGAAATATCAAACTGAATCTGATTTTCATTAACAATTTGCTACGATAAGCCCCCATTTTATCCTTTATTTATAAAATTGACAATGCACCATTGCCCAATTTTATACTTCTCTCCGATTTATACGTGTATATTCCTGATTATTTTCCACATAAATTTCATAATAATACATTTTACCCCTTAACATTTCTTCCTCAATTAATTTTTATAAAAATACTTTTTACTCCAGCATTATCTGTATCTTCGTCTGTTTATCAAGTTTAGTCCCTTTTTCAGGAAATTGAAACAATCTTCCACTTCCAGTAATCTCATATTGTGAAAATTTCCTTGTGGATAAATTGATAAAAATTCTCTAAGACTAATTCCTGTCAAATCAGGCATAATATTTTTTTCAAAAATCCTTCTTAATTTTTCCTAAATCCTTTTTCACTTCCTGCTCAACAAATCCTGTATTCTTAACAAGCTGTCTTAACTTGACCATTTGGTTTGAATTCTTTTTATGGTTAATTAATTTTTGCAATACATTTCTTGCTGACGGTAAAGCAACTTCTGAACCATAAATAAAGTTTCCCTTTAGGCTCATTAATCGTTATTAATATAGCATATTTAGGCTTTGTCTACTGGAAAAATGCAAAAACGAGCTGACATGTAAATTTTTTATATCCTCCCTTTTTCTGCTTTTTGAGCAGTCCCTGTTTTTTCCACCAATACGATAACCAGCAATATATGCATCTTTACCAGTTCCTCTAGTTACACTCGCTTCCATATATCTTCGGCTTAATTTTGAAAACTTCGTCACTAAACACTTTTTCTTATTACAACAGGTTTGTTCTGTTTGACAATATTTCCTTTCACTATCTTCCACTTTATCCACCAAATAAGGTTTATAACTTCCCATCATTAATAACTGCATTTAATGCCATCATTATCTGAATCTTGTCATTGAAATCCCTTGTCCATAACCCATTGTTGATTTTTCCTACCTTGTTTAATTTTTGGATTCAACAAGTTTTTAGTTGATTCAAAATAAGTGTCTATACCTGTTTTTGTTCCTAATCCAAGATTTGAAAAATAATTAAGAACAGTATCATTGTTCAGCATTTGTATTATTTTTACCATTATTACATTTGAAGATTTTGCAATTGCATCAGCTAGACTCAACCTACCTTTTACACTATTATCATGCTCTCTAAGCGTTCTATCGTCTACTCTTATCGAACCATCTGTATCAAGCTTTGTATTTTCATTAATGTTTCAAGACCCATTGCAACTGTTATAGGCTTAAATATAGACCCTGGTTCAAAAAAATCTGTAATAGTTCTATTTTTATATTTGATTTATCCTCCGATTTCGGATACGAAGACATTGCAATCACTTTACCAGTTTCCACTTCTATCAAAATTCTATTGCTGATTCTGCCTTATGATCCACATAAGCCTGTTCCAGTTCGCTATTAAGAGCATCCTGCATAAAAACTGTCAATAGTAAGGACAAGATTATTACCTTCTTCTTCTTCTTTCCTGTCTTCTGATTTCTTCATTTTTCCAAATTTCATAATTTCCTGCAATGCCTTTTTGGAACTTTTTCTAAGACCCGTCGTAATACCTGTTTTACCTGAAAGCTCTTTATCGTAATACTTTTCAATTCCGTACATACCTCTGTTTTCTTTATTAACAAAACCTACTGTTTCTTGAAAAAGCATTATTTTGAACATAACTCTTGTAAACATTGTTTCAAACGTTACATCCTTTTATATCTTCTTTTTATATCCCTCTTTTTAGAGTTTTCACATTTTTAATATCATTATCAATTTCAGCTTCAATAGCTATTTTTTGTATTATAAGGAATTATATAATCAATTTTTCAGATATTTTTCTGTTCATTTTTACGTTTTAAAATACTCATTTTTATATTTCTCAGTTTCCAGATTAGGAATATATGTTTTTCAACATTTCTAGCACTGTATTAATATTTTTCTTCAATCTGCCGGATCAAGATTAATAATAAACTGCTCATTGTCATAAGCTAGAACCTGTCCATCACTTGTGGATATTTTTCCTCTTTTAGCTTTTAGTAAAGCTTTTTGATGAATACTGTTTTTCTCCTTCATCTCTTAATTTGTTTCCACCTTTTGTCTGAATACTGTAAACTCTTTTCCGAGTATTGCAATAAACCCTATAGTTGTAAACAAAACCAATAAACTAAATCTTCCTCTGAATGTATTTAAATATTTCAAAAATACCTTCAAAAAATTTTTCAGTTTCCTGATCTTTCTATTCTTTTTCTATATTTGACTTTTGCCCTGTCAATAATACTACTTTTTATTACCCTTTTTTCATTTTTCCTCCTAATTTAACCAATATTAACCTTCAAGTCTTGCTAAAATCATTTCATTAATCATTTGTGGATTAGCCTTTACCTTTAGGGAAAAGCCTCATTGACTGTCCTACTAAGATATTTTAATGCGTTACTCTTTCCAGCCTTATAATCTTCCACAGATTGAGGATTTTCAGCCAGCACCTGCTCTACAATCTTTTTCAATTTCTGCTGTTGTCTGTAATTTGCACAAGCCCTTTTTCCTTTACGATAATTTCAGGATCTTTTATTTTCTGAAAGCAATATTTCAAACACATCTTTTGCAATTTTTGAACTAATCGTATTAGCTTTTATCAATTTAATTAATTTTCCAATATTTTTCAGGCTCAACAGAAAATTCCTCAATAGAAATATTTTTCTTTTTAGCACACGTAAAATTTCTGTCAATACCCAGTTTGCCGCAAGTCTTGCATCATCTGAAACTTTACAACTTCCTCATAATATTCAGCCAGTTCCTGCTCTGATGAAAGAGTAGCCGCTTCCCATTTCATTCAATTTATACTCATTAATAAATCTTTTTGCCTTCTCATCTGCAAATTCAGGCATTTTATCCTTTTACATTTGAAAGTCTTGATTCAGTAATGATAATCGCTGGCAAGTCAGGGCTCTGGAAAAATATCTATAGTCCATCGCTTCCTCTTTGCTTCTCATCGAGCTTTGTAACTGCATTTTCCTCATCCCAAAGTCTTGTTTCCTGAACTACACGCCCACCATTTTCAAGCACTTCAATTTGTCTGTTTGTTTCATATTCAATCGCCTTTTACAACCGCCTTAAACGAGTTCAAGTTCTTAGTTTCGTTCTAGTCCCAAGTTTTGTTTCACCTTTTTCTAACAGAAACATTAGTATCGCATCTAAGTCGATCCAAGTTCCATACTTACATCGCTGACTTTTGTATATTTTCAGCCTATCCTTCAATGTATTCAAATAGGCATACGCTTCCTCAGCATTTTTATCTCAGGCTTTGAAATAATCTCGATTAACGGTACAGATGCTCTGTTATAATTTAGCAAAGTTTCAGAAGCTGTATGAATACTTTTCGCCGTATCTTCCTCAATCTGTATTCTTTCAATCCCTGACACTTGCTTCCTTTCCCACTATTTGTCGTGATTTTTCAAAACTCCATTTTCAGCATAAGGCTTAAAAAACTGTGTAATTTGATAATTTTTTGGCGAATCAGGATAAAAATAATTTTTCTATCAAAATAACTCTCCCTGTTTATCTCGCACTCAAGTGCAAGTGCCGCCTTTATCGCATAATCCAGCACCTTTTCATTCAACTTCGGCAAAGCCCCAGGCTCGCCCTGTACAAATAGGACATACCGCAGTATTAGGCTCTTTATTATCATAATCCGTATCACAAGAACACCATACTTTCGTATTCGTTTTCAATTGACAATGCACTTCTAGTCCGATGACTGTTTCATATTCCATACTCATTTTTAATTTTTCCTTTCTTATTTTTAAATTTTTAGATAAATTTAACATTTCCTGTCTTCTTTTTAAAATATTCAATAATCATCTCATTTATTTCTTCATTTCTTTGATTTTGAATTTTATCAATTATTTTTTTCTATTAAAGCAGAAATTTCTTTTTATTTTATTAACAAATTCGTTATACTTGTCTCAAATTAATATTTATTTGCCACAATTTATCTTTATTAACTTTTTCTATATCTGATATTACAATTTTTAAAAGTTTTTCTCGATGCTTTTTAAGATTATTTATATAACCAGACTTATCTTCTTTTAGGTATTTTATATATAGTGCTGGAGATATATCTACTAATTTAGAACCATTTCCTGCAAATTCATCCATTAACATATCCGTTAATATTACAGTTTTTATTATATTTCTCTGAAACTTTATTACCCTTCACTTCTTCTAAATTATGTTTCATCAAGATATAAACATATGCTTTAAATTTTTATAAAAATTGTTATATTTTTATTTCTGTTTCTTCATAACTTGCAACATATTGTTCAGATAATTTTTCCCTTTTCATAATTATCTTTTTGATATTCTTTTCTCATTATAATACTTTTACTATATCTTTCATAACAGCCACTTTTTATCTAAAGAATCAATAAAAATCTTGAGCACTATTATCCAAAATCTTTATAATTATTTTCAGAATCTATCATACTTTCAGGAACAATTGTTTTTATAAAAGTTTTCATAATAATCCTTACCAGATTCTACCATAATAAACTCATTTAATCCATTGGTTTTGAGAATTTATTATTTTTATCTAAAAAGTTGACGTATAAATGTATAAAAAACCATCTGGATTTATTTCGACGTATATACTAGCACCATATTATTGTAAACATCTATTTTATTGAGGTTTTGAACAATATTTTCTATTACCTTTTTAGCAAGATTTTTGTCTTTAATTGAAAAATCAATTTCAGGAACTTCTTCATAACTTTTAGCCTATAATAACACCTTGATTTTCGTTATTTTTCATAGTTATTTTTCCCACAGCTTACTAAAAATACAGATACTCAATATCAAAAATAGTATTACTCTTATTTTCTTCATATTTCCTCCACTTTTTAAAGTTCTGGATATTCTATCTCTCACGTTCCTTCTCAAATTTATTTTGCCACATTAAACAATAAATCTTCCTAAAAATAATTTCCAATCAGCTGTATTCCCACAGGAAGTCCATTTACAAAGCCACCTGGCACTGATATTGCAGGCAATCCTGCCATATTTACCGAAACTGTGTAGATATCTCAGCCAGGTACATTTGAACAGGATCTGTATTTTTCACCTTTTTAAATGCTGTTGTCGGAGAAACTGGTGTCAAAATCAAGTCGACTTCTGAAAGAACTCGCGAAAAATCATCTCTTATTAATCTTCTAACTTGCGAAGCCTTTTTATAATAAGCATCATAAAACCCTGAACTTAACACGTAATTTCCAATCATAATTCTACGCTTCACTTCATCTCCAAAACCTTCTGTTCGTGATTTTACATACATTTCCTCAATATTTTCATCACTTTTTCTAACTCCATATCTCACTCCGTCATATCTTGACAAGTTTGAAGCTCGCTTCAGCTGATGAAATTATATAATAAGTGGAAATTGCGTATTTTGTGTAAGGCAACGATACTTCCTTCACTTCTGCTCCAAGTTTTTTCAATGTTTCCACAGTTTTATCCACAACTTCCTTTATCGACTTATCCAGTTCATCTGAAAAATATTCTTTTGGAAGTCCAATTTTTAATCCTTTTATATCATTTTCAAGCAAAGATAAATAATCTGGGACTTCCACATCCCAGCAGTTGTCGGATCATTTCATCATATCCTGAAATTATCTGCATAACTCTTGCCAAATCTTCTGAACTTTTTGCCAAAGCCCCAATCTGATCCAACGAAGAACCAAAATGCCATAAGCCCATATCTCGAAACTCTTCCATAAGTTGGCTTTATTCCCACAGTTCCAGTCAAGCTCGCAGGCTGTCTAATACTTCCACCAGTATCTGTTCCCAAAGCAACAGGTATTTCACTAGCCGCAACTGCAGCAGCCGATCCTCCACTGCTTCCTCCTGGTACTCTTTTCCAAATCCCAAGGAGTTAGATGCTGACTTTATTGACGAATTTTTCATTTGAAGATCCCATCGCAAACTCATCCATATTAGCCTTCCCAACTATTACTGCTCTAGCTTCCTTTAACTTTTTCACAACAGTCGCATCATAAACTCCCACATAATTTTTCAAAATTTGCGAAGCTGCCGTTGTCAAATCCCTCTTTGAAACAATATTATCCTTCAACGCCACAGGCACTCCAAAAAGTCCTGTATTTTTCATAATTTTTCTTCCTTCTTCGTTATTTTCTTCATCAATTTTTCGAGCCTGTTCCAATGCTTTCTCCTCAAAAATATTAGAAAAAAGCCCCAACCTTATCTTCAACTGCTTTTTATTCTATCTAAAAATTTCTTGTAACTTCTTCTGAAGTAATCTCTTTATTCTTTATCATTTCAGCCAGTTCAGCTAGCCGTTTTTGTATAAATTCATTTTCCACCTTTCCAATTTTTCTAATTATCCGCATTTTCTCCAACAACTTTTTGGTACAATTATAAATTCCTCATCCTTATTAGGCGAATTTTCTAAAATTTCCTTCTTAATTCCGGCATCCCTAACTTTATCTTCTCTCAATTTATCTTTTAAGTCCAGCACATTAAAAAGTGGCTCTACATCAGTCGTATCAACTCCATTCAACTCTTCCATATGCTCAAATATTTTATTCAAATCCACTCCTAAATTTTTCAATTTCACTTTCCGAAAAATTCCAATTTAGAAAGTGCTGCTATTTTTAAAACGTCTTCTTTGTTTAACATTTAATTTTTCCTCCTTATTTTTAAACTGCTTATTTACATTCCAGTCTGTTTTCACTAAAACATCTACTATTTCTTATTCATAAACTCATAATAATATCCTAAACTCTATGCCATTATCGTAAACTTCACATTATGAAATTTTTACAAAAATTTTTTTATATTTGATTTTCTATATAAATTTTTACAATTTGTTTTTCTTTATCAAATATCCATTTCTAATTTTTAGGATTTTTAACACCATCACTTGTAAGTAATTCATATTCTTTTAAAAACCCTGTTACCTTTTGCAAAATAATTCCTTCTTTTATTAATAGAAAATCGATACTCCTTTTTCATTATTTACTAAAACTTTTACTTCATTTTTCTTTCAAATTTGACATTATTGAAGATGGAACTGATACTATCCTCGCTCTTATATCATTAGAAGTTATCATCTTTTCAATATAATTCTCTTCTTTTAATTTAATTTCTCACTAAATTCTTGTGTTTTATTCCTGTTTTTAAAAATATATCCATTTGTTCTGAACTAAAAACAGGTTTGAATACAAAACCTATTTCGTTATCAATACAACTTGTTATCAAGGATTTTCCATCAATTAGAATAACTAATTTAGATATATCGTCTTTTTGCTACTTCCTTTGCTTCTTTTGTAAATTCCCAGTTGTTATCAATATTCCTTTATATCCAAATGGTATAGTTCCTTTTTAATTCTCTTACTGATTTAACGCTAATTTTATTTTTAGGTTTATATCTTTTTAGCTTGAATATAATAACGCTCTACATCAATATCACTAAAATCACCAATACCTTTTACGAATAGCTTTTAAATCTATTCCTCCATCTCTTGATCTTTGAGTAATTTCAACCTCATCAAGCCCAATTTTTAAAAGATATTCTCTTTTAGAAAAATTTTCAAAAAGCATATCCTGTTTCCAAAAATATTTATAAAAATTTTTGTAATTCTACAATTTCTTTTTCTCTTAATGTATCGCTTATTTGCATAATTTTAATTTCTCCATTAAATTTATTTAGAAAATATTCCAAAATCTCGTCAAAATCCCCAAACTCAAAATTCAATTCCATTTTCTTCACAAAAACTTAACTGCTCTAGTCCCTTTTTCTCACAAAAAGCAAAATCAGCCACTTCCAATGCCTTTGTAATCAGACGGACCATCGCCTACGAAAATAAGTTGTGTAGCCCTGTTTTCTTATAATTTTCTACAGCTTCTTTCTTGTCAACACTGTCATAGCCTTCCTTGTCCAAAAATGGATTTTCCACAGTAATTTGGTTTTTATCAGTTCCACTAAATTTTTAAATCATTTGATATAACTTCGCTATCTGGCAAGTTTATACCATATTTTGAAAGTGTTCCTGTACGTTTAGCCTTGCACCTGCACTAACAATTTTAAATTCTGCTCCGCTTTTTACAAAAATCTATAAAAAGTTTCATCAATTGTCACATTTTCCTGTAAAGTCTGGATATACTGCTCTTTTGTGATATTTAGAGAACCTAGTCCATATTTTATAAACTCCCTTATAGAATATTCTCCAGCTCTGTATCTTTTTCGCAGTTCTTGTTTAAATTCAGGCTGATGTGTTTCAAGCAAAACATCTGTCGAATCTTTTTTACTGATTGTTATATCAAAATCTATTAAAAAGATTGATTTTTATTATTTCCCAATGTTTTTCCTCCTGCCAGAAAATTTTATAAACTTTTTCAGATATTTCAATTTCATCTTCATTCAAAGCACGATATTCTCCCACTTGCAAATTACCAAGCGTAAGTTCTCCCACTTTTAATACGTTTTAATGAATTAACATTATATCCCAATGTTTCCAGCATTTTTCTTATCTGTCTGTTTCTTCCTTCAAAAATTGCAATTCTAAGTTCCTTTTTGTCAATTTTCTTAACTTTTTGCTGGTGCAGTTCTTTTTCCGTCAATTACAACTCCATGTTGCAGTGCCTCAATATCCTTATCTTCAATTTCACGGCTAACTTTTGCAATGTAACTTTTATACAATCGTGGATGCATTACGTGATTGTAAACTTCGCCATCATTACTGATTATAATTAACCCTTCTGTCATAAAGTCCAATCTTCCATAAGTGAAAAAGTCTGGCACGTGATTTTTATAAAGTCACTGCAAGTCTACGCCCAAACTTGTCTTCATTTGAACAAAAGTAACTCTTTTTGGCTTGTTTAAAATGTAATATTCGTATCTTGTATTAAGTTTTACTCTTTTCTCCATCAATTTCTGATCACATCTTCAGGCTTCACGTCCATTCCAATAATCGCCTCGTGCTTATTTACGGTAACTCTTCCTTCATTTATCAGTTCATCAGCCTTCCTACGTGAACAAAATCCCTGTTTCAGCTATAAATTTATTTAATCTCATTTTATTTACCTCTTTATTTTCTACTCTTTATTTTTCAATTTCTTCTTTTGCTTTTTGGTTCCGAATCTTCTTCTGAATTTAATTTTTCTTTCTCAGCTTCATCTTCATTTTTCTGCCTTCTCATCTTCTTTGTAAAGCATCTCAATTTTTGAAACTGCTCACTTCCTGGTAATTCTTGTTTCCCACGAATATTCAGATAATTATAAAAATCATCTGTTACTTCGTACAAATTCGGTGTTCCAGCCGTCCGTCCAGAAATATAAATTAGTTTTTCTTTCCAACAGATTTGACATAGTCTTATCCACACCAACACTTCTGATCTGCTCTATTTCTGCTTTTAGTTATAGGTCCTTTATATGCGATGATTGCCAATGTTTCCATTGCTGAACGAGATAATTTCTTTAATTTCATTTCTGGATTAAAAATCGTTTTACATCAGAGCCAAAAAGTGGATTTGATACAAGACATACGATTCCATTTTCAATTTTTACATTTATTCCTGTATTTTTCCGCTTTTCCTTTTAAATTACACAATATTTCCTCTATTTCAAAAGATTCCATTCCATAAAAACTGTGCTAGCTCTTTTCATAGTAATCATTTCTTTTGACATAATTGCCTCAATTTTTTTCTTTCAATATCATTGATTTTATTTTTATAGTTTCTTCTATATCTTTATTTTTCTACATTTTCTTTCTATTTCAATTTTTTATTTTCAAAATTTTTCCATATTCTACCATTTATCTTCATTATTTGTCAAAGTTAATACTTGCATTTATTTGGATTAATAGAGAATTCTCCTTTAACTTTGTTTCTCAGAAAATTCCCCTAATTTCTATATTATTAAATTAATATTCGTATGCATCGGTGAAATAATGACATTTCTTTATACTTTATTAAAAGTCTGTCAATACTTCTGCAATTCCTGTTACTACAGCATGAATTGAATCTTCTCCCAACTGTCACCTTTCAACGATAATTCCTCTTCATTCTTTCTTTCAAAGATTCTGATACTGCTCCACCACCAGATAAGAAAATTCCTGTTTCATAAATATCTGCCGCTACTTCAGGTTCGATTTCCTCTATCGTAAGCCTTACTTCGTCAATAATCGCATCAATATGTTTTCTAATTGCCCCATCAATTTCAGATGCTTTTTATTTTTCATGCTTTTTGGCAATCCAACTCCCTAATTCACGTCCTCTAATTTCATATTCAAAATTAGGATCTTCTTGACTTATTGTATTCACTTTTAGTTCTTCAGCTGTTCTTTCTCCAATCAACAAATTATATTCATCTTTTACAAATTCCATAATATCTTCATTTAAATGGTCTCCAGCAATTTTAACTGATTTTTGATAACGCTGCTCCACCTGATACAATAAATGCAATTTCTGTAGTTCCTCCACCTATATCAACAATCAAATGTCCCTTTTTGGCTCAAACAAGTCAATTCCATACACCAATCGCAGCCTGCTATTGGCTCTTCAATCAAAGTAAACCTCTTTGGCTCCTGCATCTTTTTACAACTTCAATTACAGCTCTTCTTTCAACTTGTGTAACTCCGCTCGGAACACATATTATAACTCTCGAACTTTGAAATTTATCTTTTTTATTCTATGTAAAAATTCTTCAAGCATTCTTTCAGTAATTTCATAATTTGAAATTACTCCATTTTTAATGGACGAGATAATTTCGGTATGTTTTAGCAGTTCTTCCAATAATTTCCTTTTAGCTTTTTCACCCGATATGTTCCAATTCTTCCGTTTTTGTTAATTGCTACATAAGTAGGCTCATCTACTTGAATTCCTTCACCTTTTACATATACAACTGTATTCGCAGTTCCCAAATCAATAGCTATATCTCGTGTACCTCTTGGCGTTATATTTGTCTTAAATATATCAAAAATTTTCATTTATTCTATCTCCTTTCATTTTATTTTTACTTTGTATAGTATCTTTATTTAATTATAGTCAATCCACTTTTACAAAACTCAAGTAAACAAAATATTAAAAATAATGTACTCGCTATAGATATAGCCTAAATCTTCTACTTCCATTTGTAAAAATTGATTATATTTGTATTTCATTATTAACGTATTTTACCATTTTTCAAATATACTCAAAGCAACTTTAAGACTGAATTTTCATAATATACGAATAATATTGCAAAATTTATTCATTTTTTAATCAATTTCATTAATATTATCTACCCTATTAATTGGTCATCATAACTGATAATTCCATGTTCCTTCAACTGATCATAAATTCGTGAAGCTCTGTTAAACCCTACTTTTTAGTTTACGTTGTAGACATTGAAATTGATACTCTCTTGTTTTATAATATTTACTGCATTTTCAAAAATGGATCAATATCAATTGTTTCTGTCTTCAATTTCTTCTAAAATTTCGTTCTGTATTTTTACTTTTTAGCGAGATTTTAGGTATCTGTTAAATTTCTAACTTCTTCATCTGAAATATATGCACCTTGAATTCTTTGTCCAGCTTTTGAAGTACCCATTTGGCAAGTAGCAGCATATCTCCCTGTCCCATAACTTTTCTGCACCCAGCTGTATCAGTATTGTTCTCGAATCAATTGTGATCTTAATGCAAAAGAAATTCTGCTTGGCAAGTTTGCCTTTATCATTCCATGTTATAACATCTGTAGACGGACGCTGTGTAGCTACAACTAGATGGATTCCTACAGCTCTAGCCTTTTTGTGCGATTCTCGCGATAGACTCCTCAACACTTCCAGATGCAACCATCATCAGATCAGCAAGCTCATCAATTATTATAACAATATAAGGCATTTTTCTACATAACTTAAAGTCCATTGTAACTTTTTATATTTCTAACGCCATTTTCCATAAGCTTTCTTGTATCTGTTTTCCATCTCGTTAACTGCCCATCTTTAAAAGCTATTGCAGCTTGTTGTGATCTATAATTACTAGGTACAAGTAAATGTGGAATATCATTATATGAGCATAAGCTCTACCATCTTTGGGATCTACCATTATAAACTTTCACTTCATTTTCAGACTTTAGAAATCAATGTAGAAATTAATGTATTTACAGCAACAGACTTTTCCTGATCCAGTCTGTCCTGCATATCAGCAAATGTGGCATTTTAGCAATATCTATAAATTTATCTCTGCCCAACAATATCTTTTTCCTAATATTACCTCTTAATTCTCCACTGTCCAGCTCTTTTATTTTTATAATATTTGAAAAATGAACTAGGTTCCTTTAATTTTATTTGGAGTTTCAATTCCAATAGTATTTTTCCCTGGAATTGAGCTTCTATACGAATACTTTCAGCTGCTAAATTCATTGCTATATCATCCGAAAGCCCAGTAACTTTTGCTCACTTTACTCACCTTTCTGGAATACTAATTTCATATCTTGTAATAGTTGGTCCGTATTCATAATTTCACAACTTTTTGCTTCAACACCGAATTCCTTTTAGAAACATTTTCTAAATGACTCACATTTTCTCTTATGCTTTTTCTATTTTCCTGCTTTCCTTTTTCAAATCCATAGGTTTTTGATTTAAAAATTTCTTAGAAATTGATTTTTCACAACATCATCATATCCTTTGTTATTGTCAAACATCGCATTAACTTTTTAATTCTTCTTCAAACCCTTTTTTCTACAACTCTCTGGATTTTCAAATGCCTCAAGTTTTGGGATGCTGAAAAATTTGGATCCATGTTTGTGCAGAATTTATCTTTTAGATTTCTCTCTTCTTAAATGGTGTTACTACATCTCTAATTTAGGGTTCTCTTTATCACTTCTTTCTCAGCCTGTCTATCTTTATTTCTACCTTTTCTATTTTTCTATTTTCTTCTGATACTTCTTCTTTTTATCTTCGGATAATATCTTTCAGAATCTGCTGTAGAGTCTAATGTTCCCTCTATCTAGTTTCAGAACTTTTCACATTTTCTGATGCTTTACAATACTTTTCCAATGTTGGTTCTAGACTTTTTACACTCATTTTTCTGTTCATTTGTACTGTTTACTTATTTTCATATTTTGTCAAATTATTCATGAATCTTTTTCTTTCTCTTCAAAAAGTTCAATCCATTCTTTTTCTTTTTCAGCAAGTTCTTCTTTTGAATAAACTTCCGTCTTTTGTAAAATTATCCTTTTGGCTTTTTAGCAATTTCAAAACTTAATTTTTCGTCTTCTAGATTGTATAATTTTTGCTTTTTAACATTTCTCTTTGATAACGCTTATAATCTGTCTTTTTCAAATTTTTCTGCATATGCAGCCTAATTTTTCTTTTTTTCTCTTTATAGTCGTCACTTTTGTAATATTTCTATTATCTCTTTCAAAGTTCATATCCAAGCTCAATCAATCCTTAATTAACCAAATCCAAAAAGCTATTACTAAAATTATCAAAACCAATTAACATCCCTTTTGTAAATGTAAAACTCTATAAACGAGCATTGAAAGCAAGCTCCAAGAATCCCACCACTTCACGGCTAAATCCTATTTCTAAAAGTTGTCTTCCAGCCTCAGTAAAATTATCTGCCAGGGTTTTCCCTTTGACAACTAGAACCCTTATTAAACCATTCGCCCAGCTTAGAAAATAATCCAATAAGAGCTGCAATTTTTCCCCTGTGTTATATCAATACCAATCATAAAATAAAATTATTCCATACACAAACAATAGCCATTACCGCTATAAACCTGTCATTTTCCAAAAATAATGTAATACCGCTCAATATATAAGAGATATTCTCTCCAACGTATCACTAAGCATACTTGATTTATTCTAATACAATACTAATATAAGCAGCAAACCAAATTACACCTTCGATTTTTCTTTTATTCATCTTACATCCTTTCTAAAAATTTCTATCTACTAAATTGTTAATTTTAAATTCTACCATTTGATTTAGCAAAATTAAATTGTGATGTAAAAACAATCCCTACTTTTGATGGATTTTAATAATATCATACATTATACTATATCAATTTTGTCATATTAGTGTAATTCTGCTAATTTTCTTTATTTTATAACGAAATTTGGTTTGATTTTAGTTATTAAAGACTGTAAAGCATAATAAGTTATTTGCCAAGCTATAGCTTTTTACAACTAAAAGACATGGTTTCAGCCATAGATACAATATTTTCAGCAACAAGCAATCAACAACATAAATACCCTCATCTACTTTTAATATACGTGTGTATAATGCCATACAAAAGATAGGAATTTTTATAATAAAATTCCAATTATGGAGGTAAATATGAAAAAGATAGCAATTGCACTCTGCTCATGAGCGTTCTTTCATTTCGTGCAAATGAGAATATTGTAGAGAAAGATAAGTGTTACTGAATGCAGAAAAGAAGTTATGCCTGATTTGGCAAAGATTAACTTAAGATTGAGGAAAAGGGGAGTAATTTAAGCCAGACAACCAATGAGGGTTACTAAGAAGATTGAGAAGTTTAAAAGTGAATTGAGGAAAGCTTAGGAAAACATCAGCTTGAGAATTTGGAAAACAAAGGCGTTTTACAATAGGAAAGGAAGCGAATATCAAGATGATGAAGATATTCTGGATGTGAAAACTGTTCCAGACAGACTCATCACTGATAAAAAGCCGACTTATTATGGTGTGACAATGTCAATGCTAGTATACAGATTTTAACAAAATTTCAGCATTGATTGACTTGGAAAGATGGAAACAATTTTACAAAGTATTCAGAAAAATTTTGATTTGTAAAATACATTTGCATTTAATATAAATGAAAATGGGAACGAAGCAATGACGAGGCTTTAAATAAAAGCATTTAATAAGCTTAATACTTCTAGAGCTGATTTCGGCTGGAATCCCTGAAAGTGATATATTATTTTGGCAGGCGATTATCAAATAAAAGAAATTATACTCAGAAAATAAAGGTACAGATGTTTACTATGTTATAGATGAATTCGTGCTTACGACATATAAAGGAACTTAATACAATAATTTCAATTGCTGATGATAATGGAATAAATATAAACGGCTCAGTGACTTTGACTTGTCAGACAAAGACAGAATTGAGTCAGAAATGTACAAAGATGCCTCTATAATCAGACAAAACAGAAGGCAGAAAGCATCTTTAGATCCAGTAAAATGAAATTAGAGACACCGATTATTGTGAAAAGAGTGAAGATGGAGATTTCAGCATGATTTGACTAGAATTGACTCAGGTACTAGGAGTAAAGTATGGAAGTGGCGGCAGCACTTTCGGTAGCAGAATCATTCAAACGCAAATTTCTCAGCTATTCAGGGACAACATCTTTTACGAAAGGATGGCAGAAGCTCAGAGAGTTGACTCTACTCCAAAACCATTAAAACTTGTGCAAAATATATCATGTTATGTATGAAATGAAATAACAAAATAGTATAACTTTATATTTAGATAATTATAACACACTAAAAGGTGACATCTCTTAATTTTAGAGAAATTCAAATTTTAGAAAGGAAATTTTGAAAATGATAATAACATTACTTCGATGAGTAATTTTTCGAGTATTACTCACTGCAGATGGCAAAGTTACTGGAGAATACAGGTTAGAGGTGTTTCAGGAAATTTCACCAAATTCAGCAAAGAAATTGGGACTTACAATTCAGACTGAAAAGCTGAAAAGAAATTTGGATAAGGCAAGTGCTGAAAAATTCACAGTCTTTGAAAGAGATACAAAGAGACTGCTTGCAGACGGGTACAAAATATAATAAGATTAATTCGACAGGATACTCCACTTATGAATCATATAACTGGGATACCGTAGCTGAAAACAAAGGAAAGAAGGAATATCAGACAAAACTTTTCAATAGAAGTTGACAGACTCTCTCTTGATACATTTGAAAAACTTTATGAATGTCCTTGCCACAGATTTATTCTCTTTAAACCTTGAAGCAAAATGGTACCTACTCTTTTCACTGTCACATCACAAAAATGCAACAAACAAAGAGCATACCAAATGCACAATGTCCAAATTTAATGAAATACAGCAAAATTAAATAGCTGGAATTCCAGCAGGAATAATAAAAATGCGAGGTTACGGCAATAAAGGAAATCAATCTTGAAAAACGAACAAATAATAGAAAAATATTCAGATAGTTTCATACATGAAATTGAAGTTGAAACAAGAGATTTAAAAATTTTAGGAAATATAATAAATGTAGCACACATTGGGAATTGGTACAACAGGACAAAATCGAATACGACATCGACAACAAGCAGCAATTAGAAAATATGAACTTTTATGAAAACATGCCTACAAGGAAGCCTTTGAAAAAGCACAAATTATTCTTGGAAAACACGAACTTGAACTTAAAATCCCGTTACAACACGGAATAAGTCATATGAGCGTTATCAGCCGTACAGATTAGCAGCTACAGTTACTACAGCCACGCAAATTATGAAACTAACTTGGTCCAGCTTGAGCGACAAGGAACTTTTGGATGAATCAGCAAGAAGAAATATCGTAATCTCTCCAAAATTAAATATTTACAAAACTGTCTCACATCGAATTTGAAATGGACTATCTAATAAAAGACTCACTGTATTTATTAGCAATATAGTAGTTTTATTTTCTTAAAATAAACAAAAATTAAGGAAATAATTTTAAAATTAATAAACTATTGTAATTCAAACAGTTATAGTCAAAAGCAGTGATGACTGGATCATAAGGTATAATTAATGTTATTGTTAAAATTGTAAAGGAGATGAAAATGCAAAGTTAGTGTGAAGAAATAGCTAAAAGAAAGTGATAGAAGCTATTGGAGGGAAAAAGAAAATATAAGTTCATTTTGCACACTGTGCAACAAGACTTAAATTATGGTAGTTGACAACGATAAAATTGACAAGGACAAGGTAGATAATATTGAAAAAGTAAAAGGAACAATGTTTAATTCAGGACAGATTTTCAGGTAATATTTGGAACAGGGGACTGTAAATAAAGTTTATAAACTGTTCAAGGACTTGGAGGGAGTAAGTGAATCTTCAGTATCCGATATGAAAAAGAAGCAGCTAAACAAGGAAGCGTTATTCAAAAGAATTTCAAAGAACATTTGGAGATATTTTTGTTCCAATTATACCAGTATTAGTTGCAACTGTTTTATTTATGGGGTCTTCGTGGATTATTAACAAAGGAAAATTTATTAAAATTGATGGGAACAACACCAGAAAGTATAAATCTAATAATGTATACTCAAGTATTAACAGATACAGCATTTATTATTTTACCAGCATTAGTTGCATGGTCTGCATTTAAAGTATTTGGTGGATCACCTGTATTGGGGAATTGTATTAGGTTCTATGTTAATTGCGGTTCTTTTACCGAATGCTTATCAAAGTAGCATCAGGAGATGCACATCCAATAATGTTCTTTAAGTTTATTCCAGTAGTTGGATATCCAAAGGAACAGTTTTACCAGCATTATTCGTAGGTGTGATAGGGAGCAAAAATTAGAACAAAGATTAAGAAAAGTTATCCCAGATGCACTAGACTTATTATTAACGCCATTTATTGTATTTTTGGTAATGAGTACATTAGGGTTTATTCGTTATTGGTCCAGTATTCCACAGTCTAGAAAATTATATTTTAATTGGTACAGAATGGATTTTAAAATTACCGCTTGGAATAGCAGGAATAATAATTGGAGGTATTCAACAACTAATAGTTGTAACAGGAGTACACCATATATTTAACTTCTTGAAATTCAATTGCTTGCAAAGACGGATTCAACCCATTTAATCCATTATTATCAACAGCGTGGCAGGGCAATTTGGGCAGTTCTAGCGGTTGGTATTAAGACAAAAGATGCAAAATTAAGACATTGGCATTGCCATCAGCATTATCAGCAGCATTAGGAATTACAGAACCAGTAATTTACAGGGGTAAACTAATTAAAGGTAAAGGAAAACCTTTCTTAATGGGGCTTATAGGTGGAGCAACAGGTGGATTTTAGCTTCAATTTTTAGACTTAAGGCTTCTGGAATGGCAGTTACAGTAGTACTAGGAATGTTGTTATTCTTAAATGCACAAATGCCTTTATACTTAATTTCGATAATAGCAGCTTCAGGAGTAAGTTTTGCATTAACATATACAATGGTAAAACTTGATAAATAGTAAAATTTTAGCGGGAGTTTTTGAGCTCCTGCTGAAAAATACCAAAAATAAGGAGAATGATTTGTTTATGAGTTTAGCAATGATTTTGTTTATTATGCTAATTGCTGGAAAAGGCGGAAATGAAAAGGCTAATATAAACAGAAAAACATTTGGAAATATATTTGAGTAGATGAATTTTCAGAGTAATGGAGATAAAGTTTTTAATGTTTTATTTTTGTATAGTAGTAAATTTTTGAAACTTTTCGATATTAAAAATCAAATATTCGAAATAAATGAAAAATATATGAGGTATATTAATTATGTCAAAAATATGTGGTAAAATTATAAAGTATACAAAATTGGAATAAGGAGGTATTTTGATGAATTATCAAAAATTTAGTGAACGGAGAATGGAAAAGACTCTAAAAATACAATAACTATTTATTCGCCAATAAATGGGGAAGAACTTGGAACTGTACCAGCTATGTCAAGAAGAAGGTTGACTTGCTATGGAATCTGCCAGAAAGGCTTTACCTGCTTGGAGAGCATTGTCAGCTATGAGAAAAGAGCGGCTTATTTGAATAAGGCTGCAGATGTTCTTGAAAAGAGATAAAAGATAAATTGGGGAGAACTTAGCAAAAGAAGTTGCAAAAAGAGTTAAGTACTATTTCAGAAGTAGTAAGAACGGCGGATTTGATTAGATATGCTGCAGAAGAAGGACTTAGAATCACAGGTGAATTTGTAAACGGTGGAGGATTTGAAGCTGGAAGCAGAGAAAATATGGGGCAGTAAAAGAGAACCAGTTGGGATTGTACTGCAATCGCACCATTTAACTATCAGTGACTTATCAGCCTCTAAAATTTTGCACCTGCATTAATTGGAGAAATGTAGTAATTTTAAACCTCTACAAGGTTCAATTAGTGGATTGTTATTAATTAAAAGCATTTGAAGAAGCTGGAATTCCAGGAGTATTAAACTCTGTAACTGGAAAAAGGTTCTGAAATTGGATTATTTGATTGATCATAAAAAGTGAACTTTATAAACTTTACGGGAAGTACACCAATTGGGGAAAAATTGGAAACTTGCTGGAAATGAGACCAATTATGCTTGAATTGGGCGGAAAGACGCTGGAATCGTATTGGAAGACGCCAATTTAGAAAAAGCTGCAAAGATATCGTATCAGGGCATTCAGCTATTCTGGACAAAAGATGTACTGCTATCAAAAGAGTGCGCAATGAGCTCTGTTGCAGATAAATTAGCTAGCTTGATAAAAGCAAGTTGAAAAACTAACTGTGGGAGATCCTTTTTGACAATGCTGATATTACAACAGTAATTGATACTCCATCAGCAGACTTTATCGAAGGATTGATAAAAAGATGCACAAGAAAAAGCAAAAATATTGACAACAGTAAAAGACTTAATATAGCACGTAGTGACAATGTAACAACTGATATGAGAAATTGCATGGGAAGAGCCATTTGGACCAGTATTGCCAATTATCAGAATAAAATCTGTAGATGAAGCAGTAGAAATTGCAAACAAATCAGAATACGGACTTCAATCAGCAGTATTCACAAAAATTTCCATTGGCATTTGAAATCGCTGAAAAACTGGAAGTAGGAACAGTTCACATAAATAACAAGACTCAAAGAGTACTGACAGTTTCCATTCTTAGGAATCAAAGGTTCAGGAGCAGGAGTTCAAGGAATAAAATACAGCATAGAAAGCATGACAAGAGTTAAATCTATTGTGCGATATATAGGAATTTGAGAGATGTTTTCTTTTTAAGAGAACATCTGAAAAATTATATAAAAACTATTTTACAGGAGGTTTTTCTCATGAAAAAGGTAAAAATGTTTTTAGTATTGGTTCTATCTGCATTAACAGCTGTAAGTTGCTCTTATTTTAAAATTCCTACAGGACAGGAAATATATGCACTTGATACAGCAAAGGAGAATTTATAGATTGCGAGCCTTTAAGATAGCAAGAGATTTTGTTAGTAAAATATATATATAGGAGAAATGTTATGAGCATTATTATTTTTATTTGCTGCATCTGTAGGTGTTTGCAGCAGGGACCAAAGGTTCCTTATACTCATGAGGATTTTTATTCAACAGATAAAGTTCAGAAAGGCTGTTCATTTTGTGTCTGTTGACGACATTAGTCTGGAGGAAAAGGACCGATTAATGTAAAGTTTTGATATTGATGATACATTTGCTTCATTCAAGCGGATACTTTATCTATGGACAGCATTATGCCCAAATTCCAGGAGAGTAAGAGAGGTGCCGTAAGTTACCTGTATAATCCGGGATTCTGGGATTGTGTAGCTGAAAAGCTGGAGATGAACATTCAATTCCAAAACTTAATCTGCAAAGAGACTTGATAAAAATGCACTTGGAAAGAGGAGATAACGTATTTTCTTCATCGGGACAGAACACGGCAATCAAAAGACAAAAACTACACTTCTACCAAAACTTTCCTAAAACATTGCAAAGATACTTTGAGACTACCAAAAGAAATTTACGTAGCATATATACCATCTGACACACCGGCGGGTGGCTACAAATATGACAGTCGTTTCCACACATCAACACAACGTCTCAAATCCACTCACGGTGACGAGTGACGATGATATCCTAGCCGCAAAGAGAATAGGAATACGAGGAATAAGAGTTCAAAAGAGCTTACAACTCTACAAATCCACATGAACATGGTGGCTATGGAGAAAAGAAGTTCTAATAAACTCTGCATAAGTAGAAAATATTATAATATATATTTTCGAGTATTTTATACTTCTGATTTTAACTTATAAAAACTAGTAGATTGATACTGAGATGAAAGTACAGCAGCATTGAATAAAACCCAACGCGGATTTAAAATACGGCAGAAATTGTGAGGCTGTCCATTCATTATTAAATGAGGCACTTTATGTTATAGTGTATCCGTCAAGACTTCCACACAGCCTTGATGCCATATTGCAAACGTTGGGAGGTGGTCTCAATGATGAACTGGGATTTGGCTGTTTGGCAGTTATAATCATTTATGAGTTTGACAGTCCATAGCCAGTTGAATTTACTGTCTTGTTGATCACCAGTACCTTTTTGCCCTACGATTTCAATTTTACTGGTGGGTTTTTATTTAAATTTTCTATTTTAGTAATATTTGAATAGGTTTAAGCAGATTTTGAGTAGAAAAGGAATTAAGCAAAATTTTGTTAAGAAAAACATATCAAAAATATACATCAGAACCCATTTAAAATTCAACTGATAGAAATTATATAATTTAGGGTTTGAGTAAAATAGTCATAATTTTGAGTTTTGTTTAAACTAGTTTACTATAATCAGACAAGTATTTAAAGAGTAATTTAATATGATTATTAAAATAATAAAACTTTTCTTCAAGGTTGAAATATTAAAAATATGTTTTAAAAATATAGTAAATAAAATTTTAAGGAGGCACAAAAATGAAAAGTTTAAAGAGTTTTCTTTGCAATATCAAGTTTGTTGATACCAGTAATAATTTTATTAATTTTGGGTTACTATTGCAAAATGTTCCAATGTTCCATTATTTCTTGGTTCGATAGGAACAGTTTTTTGTAAGTCTTCAGCTGGTCTGCTTAGGTTGGATTCAGTTTGCTGGTGTACAAGTGGTTACTGGTGGACTTGCACCTGAAAATTTGGCATTATACCAGTTGGAATTTTGATTGCTGTTGTAATGGGAACATTGACTAGGTTTAAAATGAAAAATTGTATTTGTAAAATGAAGCGTTGCTTGCGTTAATATTGGCGATAGTTAGTATTGGTTCATCTACTCTAATAACAATTTTTAATGTGGTGGAATCACACCGAATGCAGCTGGAGTTTAACTTCATTTTGTAAAACAAAGGGATAAGCTTAAAGTTGCTGCAACTTTATCTAATTTTTATTTCAAAATTGGTGATGAAAGTAATAACAGTTATTGTGCGATGTTAATTGTTAAAAGTATGTCTGATAGATATTTGATTAAATTTAAGCATGGAAAGAAACTATATTCATGAACAAAATAAGTGGAGAAATAAAATGATAAAAAATTTTTAGAAGGAGCTGTATCCGCTTACAAAGTTATATTTTGCAATATCACTTATAATTTCAGCATTTTAATCCCAAATGGCTTTTATGGCTATGTGCTTGTTATAGTTTTTGGAATTTTAGCAAGTTTTATGGAAAGAGCAGCGCTTATTTCAAAGAGTTTTATAAGTTTATTTTACTGACTTTAGTTATGTTGCTGCTAGAAACATTATTTTACTTCAAATGAAATTTAGCAAAAATTGGGTTTTACAATTTATAAAGCTGGATTAGCTGTAAAATCACATCAAAGTTATAGGCAATCGTGGCTTCAGTTACATTGCTGACTCTTATAACTTCAATAAAAGGATTTACAGTAGCTCTTGAAAAAAAGGAATAAATCCTAAATTTGCATTTATCCTTTTTTAACTTTTCAAATAATTCCTGAAATGGGAAAACAGGCTGGCGTAATCTTGGATTCACAGCGTTCAAAGTGTGGAAACAGAAGGAAATATTTTTACAGCGAGAACGAGGGCTTTACTGCAGTATTTGTGCCGTGAGTGCTATCTTCTATTTTAAATACTGAAGAAGAGCGATTACGCTGGGCACGTGGGTTTTCAATTGGAGAAAAAGCGGATATTGAATGATATGAAGAAACAAAAATGATAAAATTATAGAAAATTATGCTGGCTATTTTATAGTGCCATGTGTGTGGAGGTTTTATAGGTTATTTCAAAATAAAAATGTGAACTACAAATATCCGCTTGAAGAAAAACAAGCCTTAGAAAATATTAATATTGAGATAAAAAAGGTGAATTTTTGGGCTATAATCGGAAAAATGGAAGTGGGAAAACGACGTTTTGTAATATGTTAAGGAGGTTTTGGCACTGATTTTTATAAAGGAGAGACAGCCCAGGGACAATAACGCTGGAAGATAAAGAACTGAAGAGGATTATTCTCAAAAAGGAACTTGTGCAAGAAAGATTGGGTTTTTCAGAATCGTTTACGCAAATTAGTGGAGTAGAAAGATACTGTTTTGATGAAATTGCTTATGGACTTGAAAATTTAGGTTTATACAAAGAAAATAATTTCTAGAGTTGAAAAAATATTGAAACTGCTTGAAATTGCTTCAATGATAGAAATCCGTACGATTTATCTGGCGGACAAAAGCGAGTAGCACTTGCCTCAATTATCATAATGGACCCTGATATTCAGATTATTGACGAGCCAGCTTCACGGCTTGATCCAAAGGAACAGAAGATATTTTCAAAATTATAAATTTAATAGCAAATGAAGGAAAAACAATAATCTTGGTTGAGCATAAACTTGAACTTCTTTTTGAGAATATGCCCAAAATATACTTGTCCTTGATGAAGGAGAAATAATTTTGAGCGGAAGAAAGCGGAAGAAGTTTTGAATAATAAAATCTTGCTGGAAAAGGGAAATTGGTATGACACAGTATTCTATACTTGCCTATGAACGAAAAAGCGAGAAAAGTTGAGTTTACGAAGAAATTCCTATAACCAAGAAAGACAGTGGAATTATTGAAAAATAAAGTAATAAAAAATAAAATTGTTAAGCAAATCTTAAAAATATTTATTTAAAGGAAAAATTATGAAACAAAAATTTGAAAATAGAATCGTTCTTGTAAAAAGGCGATATTTACCGAATATTCTGCTGATGTGATTGTCAATGCCGCAATTCTTCCTTGCTTGGAGAGGCAGTGGTGTTGATGGAGTACAATTCATAGAAAAAGCGGAAAAGAAATAACAGAAAGATTGTATGAAGAAATACGTGATTCTCCAAGGAAATGCAACGTTGAGGGCTGTTATTACAAAGAGCAGGAAATAGACCATTTAAAAATGTAATTCATACGGACAGGTATATCTGGCAGTCGAGGATAATGGAAACAAAATTGTTTGCAGAAAGACTAGTTTAGCCTATATCTCAAGTTTAGTGGCGGGATAAACTGAAAATATTTCCTTTCAAATATCTCGACGAGGGTGTACAGATTTCCAAAGATTTAGCTGCAAAACGGCTAATAACGCTGTGATAGAATATTTGGAGCGATTTTATAGAAATAGTAAATTTTGTATGTTTTGAAAATGAAAATTTTGAGATTTATCATTACTGGAAGAAAGAGGATTTTATGAAAGAAGAGAAAACTGGATTATAAAAATAGACTGGACTATATTTTATTCCAAACCAAGAATACCAAATTTTAGAAGATTTTGATATTTTTGGATATAATGGTGCTTTTCTCAGTGACAAAAAGAAATGGAGGCTTTAGCGTATCTTCTATTTTAACTTCAATAGTTTTATTTATACTATTTGTCTTATTAAATGGATTGTTTATATTACAAAAGTAAATTTCCTAACATAGAATTTTATGATGATTATTTTGTTATTTTCAAAAAGAGAAAGTATATTATGAAAATTTAAAATATTTTTCTTTAAGGATAATAGATTATTTCAAATGAAGAAATTTTTCTAAAATTTTGTATAAATCTGAGGTGGTAATTGGAAAAAGATAGATGGAAGCGGGTATGATTAGTGACTTATTTTCAGTATTTCCATGTAGATCAAAAGCAGTAGAAAATATTGAAAATGGTGGCGTTAAGATTTTTCCATTTCGAAATCAAGGTTTTGCAATAAATTTTTATTTTCAAGTGAAGAAAGATTGCAGGAATTGACTCAAATTTTTGAAAGTTCACCCAAAATACAATTATCGAATAAATCTGTAACATTTGATAATGAGATTTATAATTGGGAAAATTATAATATTGAATTTGAAATCAGCACAATTACAGTAAGTGATTTGAAAAAAGAATACGATTCTTGAAATTGAAGCTGACAATACAGTAATTTGTCAGGGAAATTTTTATTAAAAAACTTAATAGAAAATTTTGATAAAAATATCCTAAATTCTATTAGAAAATAAGAAAATTTGGAAAGTGGAGATTTTTGATGAAAAGATGCTTGTCGAGGCTTACTAGGAATTATTTTGTTATGTGATGACAATTGTTTATTGCCTATATTGCCTTTTTAAAAATATTTGTTAATAAATACATACCTGAAGCACTGATTTTTTAAGGAATATGTAGTGGCTGGGACATATGGATTAAATGAGGTATGATATTTTTGAAAAATGAAAAGGATAAGAATAGAAGCAGATTTGCACCAAAAGAAAAGAAAGAGCCGTCAAATCAAAAGAATTGCTGTCAGCTCTTTTTCTCATATATTCCGCAATTATAACAATTTATCTTGGAAATGTGACTGAACTGGCATATTTTATAAGTTCCGCTGAGAAAACAAAATTTACAGCAGAGTATTCGATAAATGAAGTTTTTAATCAACGATATAAAAAAATTTATTGATAGTATCAGTAACTTTTTATAATATTTGGGGCTTTTTAGTTTTAGAACAGTTACAGAATACATGAAAGAGGAGAAGAGCTGGAACAATAAAAATAATTAGTAAAGATAATTTAATAGAATTTTTAAAGGAGAGATAATTATGAGTTTTATTACTGTAAAAATTTGAATTTTAAATATCTAATGGAACTGAAAATGTTCTTAATGATGTTTTCTCTTTGAAGTTAAAAAGGGGAGAAAGTTGCGATTATCGGACAAAATGGTGCTGGGAAGACAACGATGGTAAAAATGTTGAATGGACTTTTAAAGCCAGTAAGCGGAGATGTTGTTGTAGATGACTGGAATACAAAGAAATATACTGTTGCTAAAATGAGCCAAAAAGTCGGATATGTGTTTTCAAAAATCAATGGATCAGATATTTCATAACAATGTTTACGATGAAATAGCCTTTGGAGCAAAAATTAAAATATTCTCCTGATGAAACATGGTGGAAAATGCCATAAAATTAACAAAACTTGAAAAATATCAAAAGGAAAATCCACTACAATTTACCGTATTCCATGAGAAAATTTGTTACAATTGCCGCAGTAATTGCAATGGGTTCAGACGTCATTATAATGGATGAGCCAACAGCAGGACAGGATTTTAGAGGAATGAGAGTTTTACATAATTTGATTGACGAACTTCAAAAAGCAAGGGAAAAACTATAATTACAATAACTCATGATATGGAATTTGTAGTAAAAATTTTGACAGGGTAATTGTAATGACAAATGGAAAAGTTATCGCTGATGGAGATAAACGTGATATTTTTTTGGCAATTTGACACATTGGAGAAAAGTATGGTAAAAACAGCCATATATCAGTGATTTAGCTAAGGAAATGGAAATGGATGGAAAGGTTTTTGTCTGTGAAGGAATTTGTGGAAAATTATTAAAAACTATATAGGTTGTCTTTAGTAAAATGAAAAATTATACAAATTAAAATAATTAAGATTTTGATTTTTAAAAATAGATAGAGTAAAAATAGGATTAAGTGGGAAACAATATCATTCAGCTTTTTATATTTTTCGTAGGATTGCTCATTGCCGCAAAACCTTACCTTTGCAATAAGGTTTATCCTAATAATTAAAAATTATGGCAAGATTGCTCCACGCAATAACCTATGGCTAGTCTTCGACATTTTTCTGCACTGACAAAAACTCGCTATGCTCAAACAGTTTTCAGCACAGAAAAATGCTCCGACGGATGGTTATACTAAACTCTGTTTAAAAAATAAAAAAATTATATCTTAAATTACTTGAAAATATTAGGTTTATATCCTTTATTAGAAAAATTTGTAATAAATTCATTGTAAATAAGGTTTTAGTATAACATAATATATGAGAAATTTGAGTTATTCCTAAACCAATTTATAAGCTTTATTAGTTTACAAGATACTGATTAAAAATTTTTATAATTCAATTTCCCTGTTTCTATCAATCTTTTCTAAAAATATCTGTATTTTTCAGCTTTTCTACATTTCTTTTCTTTTTGGCTTTTTGTTTTCAATATTATTATTTATTATAGTTATCATCATAAACAAAAATTTTTCCTGTCCAAAATTGTAGTTTTTACTTCATTTCTTGCAGAAAGTGTTGCAATATTATTTAAATAATAGTCAATTCCTTTTTGAAATTCATTTTTCAACAAAATTCCGAATATTTAAAAATGTAAACTAACTTGTAGGAATAGATTTCTTCATCTGACATTGTGAAATTTATCAGTTTCACTTTTATTGCTCAAAAAGTTTTAGAGTTTCATCTATTTCCAGGCTTTAAGTTTTTACGCCATTGTCATTGGCTTCTTCCTGTAATTTTTATAAGTTTTAAAAAAATAAAAGAATTTGGATATTTTTGTTTTATTTGATTAATAATTTTGCTTTTTCTCGTCTGATATCTTCAATATTTCCATAATAAGTGACTTTCATGCTCCAAATTTCATAATCTGTTGGATTAGCCTTTTCAAAAATATCCATATATTTTTCCATTTCTTATATTTTTCAAGTAAAGGCTTGCCAAATAAGTTTCAACAATTTTTCCCTGCTACGATATAATTATTTCTATCCTTTTTCAAGCAAACTTTTCCAGTTTTTCCAAATATTCCGCTCCATCAATACCGAAGTTTCAAAAAGCATTCCATCGCCAATTTCTTCATCAAGTTTAATAGTTTCTTCAATAATTTCACGTTTAATCCCTTTTTGCACTCAGTTTCTTATAGATAATACTCCTTACACTTTCTGCATTCCCAAAAATTCCAAACGCTAAAAATAATAAAAATAGTCGTTAATTTTTCATTTTATTTATATCCTTTTCTTTTTGTTTAAAATATTTAATTTTTGAGAATAAGTCCCAAAGATTTTTCAATTTTAATTGTTCTGTCAACATCTTCTTTTGTAAGTAACACCTAACTTATAATAATGATTTTCTTTCATTTTCAAAAACTCCATCCGTAGTCTTTTTTTCTCAATTACTAGATACTGTCCTTTCTCATTGGATAAAGTTACTTTTATTTTGGGCTCTTCTATATTATCTGTCCTCTTGTAATCCCACAAAATCTCAAAATAATTTGTAGAGTCCCAAATCCATTTTTCCATCTTCTGTATTTTTCAAGTTTTTCCATTTACGTAAAAGTTCTTTTGCTATTTGAAATAATTTTTCCTAATTTCTTTCAAATCCCTAACATAACCAGCAACTGAAATATATTTATATTAATTAGAGTTATTACAGTTAAACACACTGATATGCAGCCCATCTTTAAATAAAAATTTTCTTTTTAACTTCTCTTTTCGTAAAATTTGCTCAAAATCTCCAGTTTCTCCATATTCTTTTTCATACTCATTTACAAAATCCTTTTTGTTTCCAAAATAAAACTTTAAAATTCCAAAAATGACTATTAACCAAATAGAGATAATATTTTTATTAATTTTCAAAAATCCTATTATAATCGGAATAATCACATACATTAAGCTATTCATCAAAATAAATAGTCGTCTTTTTATCTTTTCCCTTTTAATTTGATACTCATCATAAACATACATATTTTTAATCTCTAATATTAAAAATCGTCTTTTTAACATTTACAATATTAACAAAATTTTTCAAATTAATTTACAAAAAGGGGATAACACAAAAATTTGTAATTGCATAATATTATATATATATAATGAATATATACTTATTTAAAATTACTGAAAAACTAAGTATTTGATAATATTTTTCAGAAAGGAACATAATGGAAAAAGCAGTATTTTGAGAGTTTTGATAATAAAAATTCCTTATTTATTTTTGAGTCAAAAGAGAACGATATAAAAACAATATTGTAATATTTCATGGAATGATAGAGCCTATTGACAGATATGCTGAATTTGCAGAATTTTTGGCTTCTAATGGATATAATGTGTTTGTTATGGAAATTCGTGGTATGGCGAGCTGAAGGACAGTGAGGGTGGAGATTTTGGAAAGGCGGTATAAAAGTCTGTCTTTAAAGATATTGACAACTTTTTTTACAAAAATTTTGAGTAAAGTTGGAGCAACTCCAAAGCAATACAACGATTTTGGGGCATAGCATGGGAGCTCTTATTGGAATACAATGGGGAATAAAAATAAATACAAATACTTTTATTTTGTCAGCTTTCCCTCTAAAAAAACTCAATTAGAAGCTATCGGTGGAAAAATTGCTACTCTTTTTGGAAAGAATTATTTTCAGAAAAAGTTTCTGCATTTAACAAAATTTTTGAAAAATGGAATACATCCTTTGAGCCAAATGCAACAAAATTTGATTGGCTGACAAGAGATGAAATTGAAAATAAAAAATATGAAGATAACGAACTTTGTGGCTATTCTGTAACACCAAAGTCTGGAATTTTTCCACAATGGCATTTATCAATAAAAATTACAAAAATTAGATGAGCACACAAAAATATTTGGCTGTTACGGAACTGATGACAAAAGCAATTGATATTCCATATATCAGTAAAATTTTTAATATATTAAGAAAAGAAAAAGAAGAATAAATATTCTTGAAAAATAAGAACGGACGACATGAATCTCTTAATGAAAACAAATAAACACGAAATTTATGATGAAATTTTAAAATGGTTAAATACAAAAAGATTTTAATTTATAACAAAAATTTAAAAATTGCAAAAATAATAAATTTTTATCAAAAAATATGATATAATTAAGGAAGTTAATTTTTAATAGGAGGAAAAAATGGGCGTATTTGATTTTGTAAAAATATTTAGAGTAAACAAAAGTATCTCAATAGACTTGGGAACTGCAAATATATTAATTTACGATAAGCAAAAGATAGTATTGAACGAACCATCTGTGGTTGCAAAGAGATAGAAAAACTGGAAAAATTAATTGCAGTTGGAAGAGAAGCTAGAGAAATGTTAGGAAAAAAACTCCTGACAGCATCGAAGCTATCAAACCCTTTACAAGATGGAGTTATTGCAGATATTGACTCAACAAAGGAAATGATTACATATTTTATTCATAAGATTTATGGAAATTCATTATTCAAGCCAGAAGTAATGATTTGTGTGACCAATTGAAGTTACAAGTGTAGAAAGAAAAAGCCTTGTTTGATGCAGTAAAAAGGTGCTATATATATTATTGAAGAGGAAGAGCCGCTATCATTGGTTCAGGGCGTAAATATTTCACAACCTGAAGGAAGCATGGTAATTGATATAGGTGGAGGTTCTACTGATATTGCAATTCTTTCACTTGATGAAATTATCGCAAGTAAATCAATTAGAATCGCTGGAAACAGATTTGATGAAGATATCTGTGAGATATGTAAAAAGAAAATACAACTTACTAATTGGAACAGAACTGCTGAAAAATTAAAAAGAAATGGCTACAGCATTAAAAGTTCAGTCGCCTGAAGTTATGGAAATAAAAAGGTAGAGATTTGGAATCTGGTATTCCTAACACTGTAGAAATCAACGCAAATGAAATTTACGAAGCATATTGAAGATTCTTTATTCCAAATTGTAAACTCTACAAAAAAGTTCTTGAAAAATGTCCTCCTGAATTGGCAGCAGACATTTTTAGATAATGGAATTGTAATGACTGGTGGAGGTTCATTAATCAAAAACTTTATTGATATGATGGAAAAAGAAGTTGGAATCAAAGTATTCTTATCTCCAAATCCACTAGATTCAGTAGTTTTTAGGGTGGAGGAGCCGCATTTGACAACAAAAATTATTAAGAACTCTTCAAATGAGAGAAAAATTAATATTTGCTGTTAACAAAAAGAGAAAAAGAGAAAAAATGAAATTACAGGAAATAACTGAAAAATTTAAAAATGAAATAAATCAAGATAAAATAAGTGCAAGTTACCTCTTTTTATGGCGATAAGAGAGTTGACTTGCTTTCTTATCACTAATGTTCTCAAAGATGATTATGACAAAGAATGTGCAGAATGAAGCTGAAAAAAAGAGAAAAAATTAGAACGGATTATTGATAACTTCCAGCATCCTGACATTGAAATAATAAATAAAAAAATAATGAAAAACATAAAAATTGACGAAGTACGTGAAATCATCTATTCATCAATAGAATCTTCTTTTAATTCGCCATATTTATTCTGTGCGGAATTGAAAAATTTACGAAAAGAATCTTCAAACGCACTTTTAAAAATCTTGGAAGAGCCACCACAAAACGTATATTTCATACTTCTATCAAGAACATTAAACATCATTTCCACAATAAAAATCCCGTACGATCAAATTTCATCTATCTGGAATGAATAACGATGAACTGGGAGTAAGCAAGGAAATCTACTATTTCTTTGATGGAAATGAAAACGATATTTTAAATTTAAAAAGACAAAAATCTCTCCTTAGTGATATTCAGTTTCAAATTAATACTGTGGAAGATATTTTACAAATTATTTTTGAAATGAAAAATTACACAACTGGAGAACTGGTTATATATAATCTGGATTTAACGATAAAATATAATAAAAAGTATTCAATTGTTATCACATCGAATACGTTTCTGGGATATTGAAAATGTGTATTTTTATAAATGAAATCGAAAGTGAACTAAAAAGGAAAAAGGAATTTCTAATAAATTTCCTTTCAAAAATTATTATAAATGTAAAACATTCTGTGGAAGCAGACGAATTGAAAACTGATAAATTTGAAAAACAGCATCAGAAACAATGTAAACGTAAAAAGTGTGATTTTTAACTTTTTTTGATATTTTGCAAAGTTTTTAGAACTTATTGAATAAAAATTAATAATAATACTAAATCCCCATTTAAAAATAGGAATATATTTTTATAATGGGGATATTTAATAACTAATTTATAATCATTCAATTAAATTATTTTTAGATATTTTGATTAATAAATATTTTTCTTATATTATTATATCTTTTTATTTTCGTAGGATTGCTCATTGCCGCAAATCCTACAACCTATGGCTAGTCTACGACATTTATTCTGTACTGACAAAAACTCGCTATGCTCAAAACAGTTTTGCCAGCACAGAAAAATGCTCCGACAATTATTTATTGGTATATATAAAGGGCATCAGACACTATGCCTTTATAACCCTGCTTCTCAATTTCAATTTTACAGCAAAAGACAAAACTCGCTTTTTAACAAAAAGTAATTTTAATTTTATAAGGTTATTACCAACTTAAATATAATAAAAATAGTAAAAACTATTATTAAACAAAAATAATCTAATATTAAATCCTGTTAAAAATAGAAAACTATTAAGGACAATCAGAACCAAAGTTCCACATTTCATAGTCAGGACTATACATATCCCTTTCACCATAAACTTCAAAAATTAAAAGAAAATATGTATATGATTTTTCGACTTTTTCTCGATAATTCCTAGTACAAATTTTATAGTTTTTAAAAATTCAAAAACTCCTCAATTGTAGTTTTTCAATCCATGCTCTACATTTGATGTAGAAATAAATTTAGCTATTTCATAATTTCAGGAGTGCATTTTTCTACAGCCACAGGCATTCCCACGTACTCCAACAACGGCTTATCGTTCGCACTGTCACCAACCGCAATCATTTCTTCAGGCTTTTATATTTTCAATTTCTCCCAATTTTTAATGTTTTTCCTTTATCCACATTTTTGTTGGCAATTTCTAGGAAGATTGGTTTTGAAATGGCGATAAAAATAATCGTTTCCATGAACTTTTATTCATGTGTTCTTCAGCTATTAATACTTCTTCTGGCTTTTCCAACAATCATACATTTTGTAGTTTTTATCAATTCCTTTTTCTTCTAAGTTCAGAAAGTTTATCAAATTTTTAAATTTCATATTACATTGACTTACTTCAAATAATACTTCATCTGTTGCTTCTGTTCCATAAACCGTATCTCCAACATACAAAATCATCGGAACATTTATTTTCCCTTTGAAACTTTATAAACGTTTTTCAATATCCTTTTTCCCAAGCCCTTCGTGAAAAAATTACCTCATTTATCTTCATATCAATTAATTCTCCGCCGTTAAATGCCAGCACATATCCTTCGTATTTATCCATTTGAAGTTCTTTTTGCATAATCAAGCATAGCATAACTAGGTCTACTGCTCGCATAGCACAAATTTAACTCCTTTTTTTCTTTCTGAACTTTAATAATTGCCTCAATATTTTCCTTTTGTTATATTATGTTCCTCATCCAGCAATGTTCCATCCATATCAGTCGCAATTAATTTATAATCCATAAAATCCTCTCACTTTCTTTTTATTTATAATAATTTTTACTAATTCATTCAAATCTTTTTCTGTAGTTGCCCAGCTTGTTACCAGTCTTATCACTGTGTGTTTTTCATCATACTTTTCCCAGAATGAAAAACTTACTTTTTTCAATTCTTCCATTTTTATATTTTTCAATTATGATAAATTGCTGATTTGTAGGTGATTCAAGATAAAATCTGTAATATGTAGAATATTTTTAATTTTTCAGATAAATTTATAGTATATTTTTCCAATCCTTTTTGTACAAATCATTTGAAAAATAATGTGTCAAACTGTACTCCAAAGCAGCCTTCCCTTTAGCAAGTAATGCTCCATGTTGCTTTATCCTTGTTACAAAAATTCTTTGGTGTGTTATTTTTGGTAAAAACAACTGCTTCTCCAAGCAATGCTCCAGCTTTTTGTCCCTCAAAATACATCACAAAGTCGTGCAATATCTGGAAGTGTAACATCCGTAACCTTTGCCATAAGACCATATGCCAGCCTTTGCTCCATCCAAAAATAACGGAATCTTATATTTTTACAAATTTCTGAAAATTTCCTGTTAATTCGTTTTTGGTATACAAAGTTCCATATTCTGTTGGATGTGAAATATAAACCATTCCAGGAAAAAAACCATATGTCTGTGATTTTCATCCGCATAAAAATGTCTGTAAATATCCCTTCACTTCATTAACATCGATTTTTCCATTATGATGTGGCAAAGGTCAAAACTTTATGCCCTGTAAGTTCAATTGCTCCAGCTTCATGTACGCTAATATGGTACGTTTCAGCCGCAATTACACCTTCATAAGACTGCAGCATTGAATTTATCACAACTGCGTTAGTCTGTGTTCCACCAACTAAAAATAAATATCTGCATTTTCGACTTCACAAGCTTTCCTAATTTTTGCTTTTGCACTTTCACAATATTTATCAGCCCCGTATCCAGACAAATTCTCAAAATTAGTCTTAACAATCGCATCAAAATCTCTTGACAAGCCCCTTGCGTATAATCATTTGCAAAATGTAACATAAATTTTTCCCTTTCCTGTAAAACTGGTGCTTTATATTGATATTATATCAGGAAATACGAGGAAAAGTCCATATAAAACAAGTTGCTAAAAAAATCTAAATTAAAACATGATTTTACTTTTTAATATTCTAACACAAAATATTGATTTTTGAATTTTTTTGAAGTAAAATATTACAGAATAGATTATCTAAAAAAATTCAGTAATAAAGAAGGGCTAAATTATGAAAAATTTGTTTTAATGCTAATATTTATTTTTAGGGAATTTCACTTTTTGGAGAAATAACAGAACAGGAAGTCGATAGTTTTCTTTTTCGCCTAAAACACAGGTTTTATATTTCCAATCAGAAAGACTGGTTTTTGGACAATATCCAGATGATTTTGACGGAGAAAATACTAAATGGGAAAAAACTTAATTATTTTTATTAATGTTCTTTTTAGTTGGAAAAAATATAAAGATTTCTTATACTCCTATTGATGAAGTTACTTCTTATGATAATCAAGGATATCCTGTATTAACCTATACAACAACAAAACAATATAGTTATCAAAAAGTCGTCAGAAATGAAAATATACCTACTGCAACTTCATATAGCTTTTAATATTATGTTTGGGAGATGATGGATCCAGGTACAGAAATAAAAATGGATATGAGAGAAATCGTTATCAAAGTCCTTTCAGAAAGTGAATTAAATGCTCTATTAAAAGTCTAAAAATGCAAAAAGACTTGATTCAACCACAGATACGAAAAGCATGTAGCTAGATTGGCTGTTCATAACACTAACTAATACTATTATTTTTGGGTACAAAGTATTAGGACTCTTATTAGCAGATTAATATAATTTTATTTAGTACACTCTACTGGGACTTCTCCCAGTCTTCTCTCTCAAAACTTCTCCAAAAACAAAACCATCCCAAAAAGCCACTTTTTCAAGATAGTTTTCAAAAACAAATATTCTAATTTCTTAATTTTATCCTCCAAGATAAGCCTTTTTAATCTCTGGATTTGTAAGCAGTTCCTTTCCTGTTCCTTCCAGAATTATTTTTCCAGTTTCAGAACATGTCCTCTGTCTGCAATTGATAGTGCCATATTGGCATTTTGTTCTACTAACAGTACTGTTACGTTTTCTTCTTTATTAATTCTTACAATTATGTTGAAAATTTCCTGCACTAATAATGGTGCTAGCCCCATTGACAGCTCTGTCTAGCAATAGTAGTGAAGGATTTGACGATCAAAGGCTCTTGCCATTGCCAGCATTGCTGTTCTCCTCCACTCATTGTTCCTGCCAGCTGTTTTACGTTCGGCAAGTCGTGGAAACAGTGTGAACATATGTTCCATATCTTTTTATTTGATCTGTATCGTTTCTTGTAAAACGCTCCATTTCCAAATTTTCCAGTACAGTTAATTCTGTAAAAGATTCTACGTCCTTCTGGAACATGTGCCATTCCACGGCTGACAAGCTTGTAAGCAGCATCAATGTTAGTTACATTTTCTCCGCTTAGAAATTTCTCCTGATTTTATTGGTACAAGCCCTGAAATAGCGTGAAGTGTGGAGGTTTTTCCAGCACCATTTGCACCAATTAGAGAAACGATTTCACTATCTGAAAGTGAAATATTTTTATAGCATGAATTCCACCATAATATACATTTAAATCATTTACATTTAAAATATTCACTTTTCCTCCTTTTTTTGCTAATTTTATTAATTTTTCACTCTTAAATTTTATTCTCTCTAAATAAGCTGCTATAACTTCCTTTATTATTTCTGAATCTCATCAGGAAGTCCTGAAGCAATAATTCTTCCAAAATTCAGCACATAAAGTCTTTCACAAATTCCCATTACCAAGTCCATATCATGCTCGATTAACAAAGATTGCAATTTTTAAATTTATTTTCTTATAAAAGCTGATCGTATTCATCAGTTCTCTTGTTTCATTTGGATTCATTCCTGCTGAGGCTCATCCAGTAGCAATAATTTTTGGATTTGTCGCCAAAGCTCTTGCTATCTCGAGTTTTTCTCTGCTGCCCATAAGATAAGTTTCCAGCTGTAATATTTGCCATTTCAGCCATATCAAAAATATCCAGTAAATCAGTGCCTTATCTGTTATTTCCTTTTCCTTTCCTTCCAAAATCTAGGAAGCCTGAAAAATCGCTTCAAAAGTATTATATTTCATACTGCTATTAAGTGCCAGCTTTTACATTGTCAAGCACTGTTAATTCCTTAAACAGCCTTATATTTTGAAATGTTCTGGCAACTCCCAAAGCAACTATCTGTGGAGTAGTATTTATACTAATCTGATTTATAGAAATATCTCCCATCAGTAGGCTTGTAAACGCCTGTTAGCAAGTTAAATATTGTTGTTTTTCCCAGCTCCGTTTGGACCAATCAACCCAACCAGTTCCCCTTGCTTAATCTCAATATTTACCTCATCAACAGCTCTTAGACCTCCAAAAGATATTCCCAAATCTGTCGTTTTTAATAATGACATATTTTTATCTCCTATTTTTACTTCATTTTTATATTTATCAAAAATATTTAATTCTAACTTTCACTTTTTAATTCTTGTTATTTCTATAATTTCTAAGTTTATTAATTCTTCTCTTTGTTCCTGCAAATGTAAATTCCTTCGTACCAAAAATTCCTTTTGGACGGAAAAATCATTAATGAAATCAATATAATTGCATAAACTAAGTATCTAAACTGCGAAACATCTCTCAATCTTTCATTTAGAAGTGTCAAAATCGTTGCAGCGATAATCGCTCCCCGTAATACTTCAAGTCCGCCTAGCACTACCATAACAAGAATTTCTATCGAGAATAAAAAATCCAAATTTATCTGGTGTCAAAATTCCAATATTATGAGCAAATAACGATCCTCCAACTCCAGCAAAAACGCTGAAAAAGCAAATCCATAAAGTTTTACACGACTTTGGTCCAATTCCTATATTTTCTGCCGCAATTTCATCTTCTCTAATTGACAGAATCTCTTTCCCTTTTCGAGAGTCATTGCCATTGCGATTATAATAATCGAGATAACTACAATGAAATATGTATTTGAAAAATCTAGAATTGTTGGAATATTGTTAAGTCGAAGGTTTGCTCCACCTAAAAAGTCCAGATTTTTGAATAATATATTTTACATTTCTCCAAATGCTAAAGTAATAATCGCAAGATAATCCCTCTTAACCTTAGCGTACTTCCACCAACAAGAAATCCAAAATACAGCCGCAACCAGTCCTCCAAACAATGATACCAGTATTAACTGTAAAAATGTCGGTAAAGTTATAATTTACAAGTATTTTTGAAATAAATGCTGCTGAATATCCACCAATTGCAATAAATCCAGCTTGTCCCAAATTGCTATCTGTCCCATAAGCCCAACTGTTATGTTTCAGCTTACTGCAAATAAAACAAAAATTAATATGTTTTATATATATCCTTTTGTATAACTGAAAGCATCATTTGGATAAAAGTAAAACTTAGGACGATATAAAGTGCAATTATTGAAATAAATGTAACATACATATTTTTTACTTTTAATTTGTTAAAATAGTTCAAATTTTTGCCATTTATATTCTTTTTGTTTCTTTATGCTCTTTTCACTATCTATATTATGCTTTTTACATCTTTTATTAGTTCCATATTCCATTTTCCTCCCTTTCAAATTATACTTTTTCCTTCATATTCTTTTCCAAATAGTCCATTTGTACTAAAATTAGTATTAATATCAGCACACCAAACTACAATAGGACTTTTGCCAAGTTGTAGCTGATGAACCCTTTTACATATGCTTCAAGAAGCCCTAAGACGTATCCACCAACCATAGCCTGAATACTTCCTATTCCTCCAAATACAGCTGCAATAAATGCCTTCAATCCTGGCAGCATTCCCATATATGGCTCAATTTGCGGATAAACAATCGCTATACAATGCTCCACCTAACGCCCCAAGTCCAGAACCAATCGCAAATAGTTATAGCAATAGTTTTATTTACATTAATTCCCATAGCTGTGCTGCTCCTGTATCCTGTGAAACTAGCTCTCGTTGCTTTTTCCTAATTTTGTATTTTTAATAAATAAATTTAAAGCAATCATACAAACTGAAGTAACTCACAATTACAAATATTGTAAGCATGCTGATGCTAAAAATCCTAAATTAATCTTGTATGTTGTTTGATAAAAATGCTGGTAGTATATTTCTGATCAATAACTTTTGGATTTGCTCCAAAATATTATAAGTGCCAAACTTTCTAGCAAAAAACTCATTCCAATTGCTGCTGATAAGTGCCGAAATTTTAGGCGCATTTTCTAATTGGACGATATGCATCAATTACAACTCCCATAATAGCACATAAAATAATTGACAAAACAATAGCCAGTATTAATGGCATTCCATTTGACACAGCGATAAGCGTAGCATAAGCTCCCACCATAAGTATATCTCCATGTGCAAAATTTATAAGTTTAACGATACCATAAACCATTGTATATCCCAACGCAATAAGGGCATAAATACTTCCAGTCTGCAGTCCGTTAATAGTCTGTTCAATAAAGCTCTTTAACATATTTGAAAAACTCCTCATACTTTTTACTTATACGTTTATTTTTCTACTCATATACTTAGGCAACCTTAAAAACTATACTCCTTACTTGTATTCATTAGTATAATCTTAAAGCTGCTTACTGTATATTTACCCAAATTAATTTCTTCTTTTTAGATAAAAAGTTCCAGAGTGTTAGAAGAAAGAAAAACTTCTCCTAACAACCGAACTTTATAATAATTATTATTTTCTATATTATTTCTAGAATTTTTCCTTCAATGTAAGTTTTTCCGTCTTTCACTTCAATAAATGTAACTTTTTCTCAGGATTTCTTTCTGCATCAAATTTTAATGAACCAGTAACTAAAGTACCGTCAAATTTTTGATTGCTTCTCTTATTGCATCTTTTGAAGACAAGTCAGAAACATTTTTAATGCTGTTTCTAAAAATAGTTCCTGTATCATATCCTAAAGCAGCGAAAAATAATTGGATCTATTTTATATTCATTTTGTATGCAGCGATGAATTTTTGTACATTTTGATCAGGATCATCTGGTGCAAACTGACTTGCGAAAACTGCTCCATTAGCAACTTTTCAAAGTTAGTCTGGATTCCGTCCCATCCATCTCCACCCATAAATTGAGCGTTTGTTCCAAGTTCTTTTTGCTTGTGTCAAGATTAATCCAATTGTATTGTAGTAATCAGGTACAAAAATTACTTCAGGATTATATCCTTTTACTTTTGTAAGTAATGCTCTAAAGTCTTTGTCATCAGCAGTATATTGTTCTTCTTTTACTTGAATTCCTTTCTTTTTAGCTTGTTCCTTAAATGCGTTTGCAAGCCCAACAGAATAATCACTTCCTGTATTTGTTAAAACTGTAACATTTTTACGCCCTTTTTGATTTTGCATATTTTTGCAACAACAACACCTTTGATAAGGATCTGTAAATGTAGTTCTAAATACATAATCTTTTCCTTTTTGTTATATCAAATGCAGTTCCAGTTGCTGTAATCATAGGGAATTTTAGCTTGTTGTGCAAGCGGTGCAATTACAAGAGATGGTCCAGATGTAACTTCTCCTACAAATATGTCAATTTTTGTCTCTGTGAAACCATAAAATGCATTAATTGCTTCCTGTACATCACCTTTACTATCTGCTTCTACAATTTCAATTTTTACCATTAATTCCGCCAGCAGCGTTTATTTCTTTTACTTTTCAATTTAAATCCATTTATTGTACTTGTTCCATATTGTGCCACGTTTCCAGTTAATGCTCCTATAACATTAACTTTTTATAACATTCTTGTCCTTAGATGCTTTTTGCTCCACAGCTTAGTACAAATAATGCTAATAATGAAACTAAAATAATATTTTTCATTGTTGTTCTCCTCTGCTATATTTTTATAATTAATTTATAAATTAAAAATTTTTCTTTTAATGTAAGTTTTCCACCTTTTACTTCAATAAATGTAACTGCTTTTTCAGGGATTTCTATCTGCATCAAATTTTTAATTTTCCAGTTATAAGATCAATTCACTAACTCCATTCATAGCTTCTCTTATAGATGAGCCTGTCAAATCTTTTGCTGATTTCAATGCAGCTTCCACAATTTCCACTGTGTCAGTATCCAAAGTGCAGCAAACATTATTGGTTCTTTATGAAACTTAGCTTGGTACTCTTTCATAAATTTCTGAACATTTTCAGCTTTATCTTCTGGAGAAAATTGGCTCGCAAAAATTGCTCCTTCTGCAACTGCTCCAAAGTTAGTCTGAATTCCGTCCCATCCATCTCCACCAAAATATTGAGCTGTTATTCCCAAATCTTTTGCTGAGAAATAATTAACCCAATTGTATTGTAATAATCAGGTATGAAGATAGCTTGCGGATTTTGTCCTTTTACTTTCGTTAAAATCGCTTTAAAATCTTTATCATCATTTGTATATTTTTCTTCAGTAATAGTTATTCCGTCTTTTTAGCTTGTTCTTTAAATGCGTTCGCAATTCCTACAGAATAATCATTTGAAGAATTTGTTAAAATTGCAATTGATTTTACACCTTTTAGCTTTTGCATATTTTGCAGTAGCAGTTCCTTGATAAGGATCTGTAAATGTAGTTCTAAATACAAAATCTTTTCCTTTTGTGACATCAAGACTTGTAGCAGTTGCCGAAATCAAAGGTACTTTTGCTTGCTGTGCAAGTCCTGAAATAGCTTGTGATGTAGCTGATACAACTTCTCCAATTACAACACTCACTTTATCCTGTGAAACCATTTTTTAAAATGCATTCACTGATTCCTGAACATCTCCTTTACTATCTGCAATGACAAGCTCAATCCATTAATTCCACCTGCATTATTAATAGCATCTACTTTAAGTTCAACACCTTCTTTACTGCTAGTTCCGTATTGTGCATAATTTCCAGTAAGCGGTGCAATAACTCTATTTTTATAACATTTCCATCAGCTGATTTTTTCCCACAGCCAACGATAAATGCCGTGACTAACAACATCATCAGAAATATTTTTTTCATACTCTCATCATCCTTTCTCTCTTAAATTCTTTGCATCGTCAAAGCATTGTTAGAAAAACATATAATAAATATCAAATAAAATACTATTACTATTAATCTAAAAACAAACTTTCACTTACTTATGTCTAATATTATATCATAAAAAGGGTAAAGAAAATGAAATTATTTTTAAAAAAATTTATTGTATACTCAAACTTTTTAATAAAATCAATAAAAATAAAATCTTCACAATCACCAAAATTATTAATATAAACTGATATTAATTTTGATAAAAATATTTTTGCTTATCTAATTATTTTTCACTACCACCATATCGTGGTAGCAAAAAAATACTATCTATTTTTATTGATTAAATATTAATTTCCTAAATTGAAATCATAACCTACACCAAAGAGATACTCTTCTGTAGTTAGCATTATATTTAGATTTAACACCTAAAAAGTCCTTCATATTCATATTTTACCTTTATTTTTCTTTATACATAAGTTCCACATTTACGTTGTTGAAGTTGATTCCTCCACCTACACCGTAGTAAAGTCCACCTTCTGCTTTTATATTTACCTAATCTACTCATAATCATGATCTCCATTATTGAATGAATATCCTAAGTCACCTTTAACATAAGGTTTAACAGTAGTTTGTGTATCAAATGTATATTTAGCTGTTCCATATACAGGTATTGAATTATAGTTTTTCAAGTTTTGTCCTGAAACTTTTATCTTTCAAATCTTTGTGGGAATTGGAATGCAGTACCTCCACCTAATTCTAATCCTGGAAAGTTACTCATTTTCTATATTCAACTCCTACTTCTCCAGAACTGTTTTTAGTTTTTGATTTTTGTAGTTTTTCCATAATGGTATTTACCACCTAAATCTAATCCACCTTTTTGCTTCAATTCTTTTCCAGCATCTGCGAATGAAGCTGCTCCTAAAAACTAAAAATAAACCAATTAATGTCTTTTTCATAGTCAATCACCTTTCTTTTCTAAAATCTCCTTTGCGATTTTTCTCTACAAATAAATATTTATCATTTTAAAAGCACACTACTTCTAAATGATAACTAATTATACAACATAGCTCTTATAAATATGTTTATATATATATATTTTTTTCTTTGAGTAATAATATTATAACTGACATCATTCCAAATTTAATCAGTAAAAATTTATTATGGCTAATGAATTATATTCTTTTAGAACTTTTCAAGTGTATTAATATATATCAATTTATATTTCCAAAAAGAAACTTCTATTCTGTTATAAGAAAATACAATTTATTATCTCTAACAAATTGTATTTCATATAATAAAATATATTTTTGTTTTAAAAATGGTGCCTAGACGCGGAATCGAACCACGGACACAGGGATTTTCAGTCCCTTGCTCTCACCGACTGAGCTATCTGGGCATAATGGCGGAAGTGACGAGACTCGAACTCGCGACATCTTGCGTGACAGGCAAAGCACTCTAACCAACTGAGCTACACCTCAAATAAATGGTGGTCACAACTGGGCTCGAACCAGTGACCCCCTGCTTGTAAGGCAGGTGCTCTCCCAACTGAGCTATGCGACCACGTACTTTATTACTTGATAAGTATATCATATATTATTTAATATTTCAACTCTTTTTCAAAAATTTATATCAATATTCAAAAATTCTCAAAATTAAATTGATAAAAATTATTTAGTAATTTAAATAATATATTTTTATTTCCTTTTCTAAAATACTACCAATATATTTCTCTTCCATATTTTTCCAAAAGCAGATAAAAATTCTACCTTCATCATTTGTTTTTAATTTGATAAAACTCTACCCGTTTTTTTAAAAGTTTTATTCACTTCCTTTACTAGTTCTCTAAAAATCAAAGCCTATTGTTCGCTGTAAAAATAGAATATTAACTTACTTTTCATCAAATGTATATTCACCAATAACAAGATTCATTTCAGGGAAGAAGTTTTTAACAATTTTTACACTTAAAATATGCATCATCAGCTTTTTATCTAACTCAGATAATTTTTCTATTTCCTTTTTTTGATAATTTTCTTTTTAACTTCTCTAATTTTTCAAATCATTCTGTTCATTATTTTTCTTTATTTAATGCAACTCCTAAAACTATTCCTATCTGTTCTCCACGGATTGTGTCTACAAGAACATAATCCCTTTTTATAATTCTCTGTTTCATTTATCATAAACGGATAAACTTTTTCGTTTTTTTCTAAATTTTATATTTATTATATTCATAATATCCCACCTTCTAAAAAACTAAAATATCCTTTTTCTCGCTTATTATCAAATGATCAAAGCAAACGTATTTCCAGACTTTCAAAAACTTCCTTTACTTTCTTTTGTCAATAAAAATATCAGATTCTGATGGTCTTAAAGAGCCTGATGGATGATTATGTACTAAAATCACTGCTTTTTGCATTATATTCTAAAATTTTTACTAATTCACGAATATAAACTGTACTTTTATCAATAGTCCCATAAAATAGCTCCTCTTCCTTCAGCAAATTCATTTTGAGGTATTCAGAAATAATACTTTAAATACTTCAACATCTCTATTTAAAAGAGAAAATTTTAAATAATTCAATAATTTAATATTACTTGACAATGTAATTTTTATTATGTACTTTTTATAAAGTTCACTTTCTATAATTTCAAATAAAAAGTTTAAAAATACAATTGCTCTCTCAGTCATATATTTATTTTTTTCGTAATTCTTCTTCCGGCTGTTTTTAAAATCGTATATAAATCACCGTATTTCTTTTAAGAGGCTCTTAGCGATTCCTCTACAATTTTTTTCTAATAACTATATAGGTTAACAACAATTCTAAAAGTTCATAATCCAAAAACCTTTTTGTCCCAGTAGATACAAAAACGCTGCCTTTAACCTTTTCTCTATGCCCTTTTCTCCTGCTCTTCAGTATATCTTGTTCCAACACTAACTCTCTTTTTACTCCCCTCATTTTCCCCAAAAATGTTTTTATATTTATACTTGAATAGTTTATCATAAAACGAAAAATAACAATATTATAGTATTAATTGAACTAGATAAAAATTATTTATTAAGTGTATTGATGAATTTGTTATAATTATTCTGTTAATATTATTAGTATATTAATCTTTTCATATATCACAACTCGAAGAAAAATTGGTCATAAAAGGCAGTCCATATACCTCTTTCTCATGGGCTGTTTTTTTATTTACTATTTTTCTAAAAAATAAAATTTATACAAAATAAGGAGCCAATAAATTTAGCTCCCTATTTTTATATACTTTCATGGATAATATTTTTCGGGTTATTCTATAGTCTCCATCTATCCTAACTTTTTCGCAAAATCATTCCCTTCTTTGGCTTTTATATTTAGTTTAATTTTTCCCGTTAGAACTTGTTCTGAATGTTCTTCCTTCTGTTACCAGATCTATAAACCTTTCATCTTGATAATGCGTCTCAAATTCCAAAATTTTTCCCAACTCATTAAAATGAATTATTTATTACAAACTATTATGGAATGATCTTCAATCTACTCTTTCATAAACAATTAAAGTCTTTTTCATTATCAGCATAATTTCTCTAAACTTTACCATAGACAAGTGTTTTATTTTCTAGACTTATTCTTATTAATTTTTATACTATCTCAAATAAATCACTGATCAACTTTTTGCTGATAAACTTCATTTTTGGTTAATATGTGATGGATTTTTCATCATCATACAAAATATTCCTTCCATAACATCGGTTTTCGGCAATATGGGATCTGTTGCTCCCCACATTCCTACTTCATCACCGTAAAATAACATTGGTGCTCCAATGTATGTCATTTGGAATACTGAAATTAATTTTAGTATATCTTTTGGCTTGATTTGAAACTGTTTCGCCAGTCTATTGTTGTGTTTGGATGATAATTTGAAGCTAAATCTGGACGAATTCCATTATACCCTTTTTCCAGCTGTTTTCCTTCTTCCAAATTTCTTCCAAGTACATCATTTACAATTCTTGAATAAAGCCTGTCGGTATCATGTGAACCGTTTAAGTTCTGACTTGCCTGCAATGCCTGATATGGATACCAAGTTCTTTTTTTCTCTAAGTTCATTGAAAAAGTCCTGTGCTTTCAGTTTATATCTTACTCCACCTTCATCGACTTTGATTTATGAAAGAAACCAATAACTGTTTTTAACCATTCATAATTCATTACAGTGTCAAATTTATTTCCACCATTAATATCGCCTGCAGCATTTCCCCAAAGTTCAGCAGTTATGTATGAATCTTTTCTTGCTACCCTTTTACAACCTCACGCCATTCATTCCAGAAATTCTGATTTTCAAGACAATTTTGGCACATCAAGTCGCCATCCGTCAATTCCATCATCTTCCATCCAGTTTTCACTTTCTTTTCCGTCAGGCCCATACATCCATTTTCTTGTAATATTGAAAAATATATTCCTTATATTCCTGATTAAACGAGTTAAATTCAGGAAGTGAATCAAATCCTGCCCAAGCATTGTAAAGCAGTTCTTTTTCTATTTGCAATTAAGAGTTTCGAAATGCCTGCTCCTTTCACTCATTTCATCTGTTATTGGGACATGTGCTCTCCAAAAATCCGTAAATTTATACCAGTCCTTATATTTAGAATTTTTCCCCATCCAGCAAGCACCATATTAAATGTCCAATGCTCACTGCTGCATATGATTGAAAAACTCCCGTCAAATATTACACGGATACCATTTTTATGAAATTCCTTTATCAAATCAACCATTATCAAGTCTGATTCTGTCCAATCCATGTTGATGGATCTTCTGTTTCCCATAGCCATTTTTTTCCCACGGTTTTATCACCATTCAGATTTACTTCCAGAAGTTTTAGCTCACTGCTTGTTGAAGCTTTGTTTCTAAAGTACATCCACATACGACTTATTTCCATATTTATTTGTTTTTATTAATTTCCACGCCATGAGTTTTTCCACTTGTCTTTATTGTCCCAAAGTCTCAGGTGAAATATGTCTAAAGTCATTTGCTCCATATTTATGGTTTTGGTATGATAAAAAAATACTGGATTTAGCCATACTGCATTAATTCCCAATTCCTTTCATATATGGTATTTTTTCTTTTATTCCTGTAAATCTCCACCATACATTCTAGCATATTTTCAAGCTGTAGTCAATTTCACGCTCTCCCAGTTTTTCCCAAATTACCTGTTCCCTAAAAGTCAGCAGTCCAACTGATTTCTGTCAAACTGACTACGCACATTATTGCTTTTTCCCATTTATAATCTTCGATAAAGTTCTGTCTCATGAAGTCTGTTAGGCTTAAAATGCTTCAGGTCCAAATTCATTAAAAATAGGATCGTTATAGTGATTTCCATTGTAAAATCTGTCTGGGAAAAATATTATACTAGATTGCCTCTTTTGCCCAGTTTGGTACATCAAATAGCTGTATATCCTTAGAAGTTGTATTTACAATTAATCTCTTTTGGTTTGCTGTAACTCAATGTTTTTCCGTTAAAATAGGGCTCTTGAGCCATTATCTTCAAGAATAAAATAATACAAAAGCTTTTTGGCTTCTTTACCAAAAATTTATTATTCTTTCAAAATAATCGAAATCCGTTTTGTCTTATCCTGATACCTTTCCAGCTCATAAATCATCTCATAATTATCTTCCTCATGTAGAACTACACTAATGTAGGCACGTTCCACATCATTCATCTGAGTTCTTATTTTAAACTCGTATTCATTATCTGAAAGCTTGTTAAAAATATTGCAAAGCTGTCATAATTATGTACTGATAGCCTTCAAATTAGTATTTTTTTGTCAATTGCTTCATATACAAATTTTCCAGTTCCCAAAATCTCCTTGAGGAAACAATGCTCCATTTTTCTCAACTAACTAATTTTTATTTTCATTCTCAGGATACCATTTTCCATCAATCAGATATTTATATTCATAAACTCCCTCAGGTGAAGCTCAATACTACTTTATAATTTGTTCCTTCAAAAGTGATGAATAGGCTCTGTATCAGGCTTCCAGTTATTAAAGTTCCCTGCAATTTCAACTTTATCTGCCTTTTCCAATCCAAAAATCAGCAATATCCAAAGTTCATCCTGTAAAATTTCATTTTTGTGAATGAAAATCGTCTTTTTAGAGGATAATACTCTACATAAATATCTATTCCTTTTTGAAATCCAGTTATTGACTTTGGTGGCAAGTCTTTCATCCACCACAGCCTCAAATCTTTTTGCAAAATGGAGCTGTGTGATTATAAGTTACGCCACTTATAACATCTGCTTTCCTCATCTTTTATTTCAAAAAATAGCTTCCTGATCTCGATATTTTCCCATTTATATATAAAATTTTCCCAATTTTGTTTTCAAGTTCTCTTCCTTTATAAAATTTATTATCCTTATAAATTATAATTTTATAACCCATTTTTATCTCCTAATCTATCTGCTCTTTCCCTTAATCTAATTCAAAAACACTTTATATGCTCTGTATGTTTCATACAAATCTGCTTTTGATGAGATTTCAAATAAAGAGTGCATTGATAAAAGCGCAGAGCCCTGCGTCTACCGTTCTGATTCCATAGTAAGCCAAGAACTTAGCAACTAGTTCCTCCACCACCTTCATCTACTTTTTCCAAAGCCACCTCGACTGATATTTAATCTCATTTTTGTCAAATATTTGTCTTATTTCCTGAATAAATTCTGCATCAGCATCGTTTGCCATAACTTTTCCACGGCTTCCTGTATATTTTTGCAAATGCCAGTCCATAAGATAGTCTTGCTGCATTTTCCACATCATGAGCTGACTTAAATACAGGATTTAACGCAGCCGTAACATCTGAGGACAAGGCTTTTTGAGTTCCACAAAGTTTCCCTCAATATCTGATCATTGTAATTTTTTCTGTAAGTGAAAGCATTTTCCCAACAACATATTCAGGCAATGTTGACTTCAAGCTCGTAGAACCTTCACTTCCAATTTCTTCTTTATCTGTCAAATAAATCATAACAGTTTTCTCAGTTTCCTAACATCAAGCAAGGCTCTAAGCGAAGTATATGCACAAATTCTGTCATCTTGACCATATCCTCCAATCATGCTCTTATCAAGCCCCACATCCCGCAATTTTTCCAGTCAGGCACAACTTCCAGCTCTGCTGTAAAGAAAATCATCTTCTTCTATTCCGTAATCTTTTTTCAATTTATCAAGTACAAACTGCTTTATTTTTTTATTTACATTTTCATCATTTAAAGGCATATTTCCCAAATAATAGTTTTAGTTCTTCACCTTTAATAACATCTCTTGCCTTTTCTCTCATCCTGCACATTGTAAGACAGATGAGGTAATATATCAGGCATACTGAATACAGGTTCATCATCATTTTTCTCCAATTGAAAGTGTCACTTTTTTTCTCCATTTTTCAAAGAAAACAACACACATGTAATGCAAGTGGAGTTGCAGCTCATTGATATTTTTTTAATTCCACCATAATAATGCGTGTTTAATAGTGCAAATTCTTCTTCTTCCATTATCGGATTTGGCTTTAAATCCAGTCTTGGTGAATCTACATGGGAAACAATCATATTAATCCCGCTTTTTTTATATCATTTCCGACAATTACTGCAATGATATTTTTATTTCTGTTGTTAAAATAAATTTTTATCTCCCTTTTTTTCAATTCACTTTTCATTAATATTGACAAAAGCCATCAAGTTCCTTTTCTGTCAAATCCACAAATTCTCTCTCAGTTTTGGCAGAATCCAAATATTTTTTTATAATCTTCAGCAAAGTCAAAAATCACTTTTTTTTGTTCATCTGTATAATTTTTTTCCACAAATTTTCCTTTTTGTCATTTTCTACATCCTTTCCAAAAGTTCACAAAATATACAACAAAAAGATGGCTACTTGAAAAATGTCCCAAATCAGCCACCTTCTTTCCAAACTAAATTAACTTTTCAATTTATCAAATTTATTAAAAATTTACTAGATTTTTCAAAAATTAAACTAGATAAAACATAATGCAAGATATTTTAGAAATATCCCAGTTAAAATACTATTTAACTTCGTTCAATTTTTTTCCAATTCTTTTTCCAGCTTCTTCGTATCCAGGTTTTCCTAATAATGCAAACATATTTTTCTTGTATGCTTCCACTCCTGGCTGATCAAATGGATTTACACCCCAAAAAGGTATCCACTTACTCCACATGCTTTTTTTCAAAGAAATAGAATGTATACCCTAAAATGATAAGGGAGTAGCTTCAGGAATGTTTTTACGCCTAAATTAGGTACATCTCCGTCAATATGTGCCAAAATTACTCCATCAGTTGCTTTTTATTTACATAATCCAATGTTTTCCCAGCAATAAAGTTTAGTCCGTCAAGGTTATCCTTGATCACTTTCAATGACAAATTCCACTTCTGGTTTTCCAATAGAAACTACTGTTTCAAAGAATAATCTTTTTCCTTCCTGAATATATTGTCCCAATGAATGCAAGTCTGCTGAAAAAGTCTGCCAGTTGGGATACAATCCTTTTCCATCTTTTCCCTTCAGATTCTCCAAACAATTGTTTCCACCATTCTGCCAAATAATGAACTCTTGGCTCATAATTTACCATTAATTCCAAGTCTTTCCTTTTCTATGCAAGATATTTCTCACAGCCGCATATTGTAAAGCCTGATTTTTCATCCATAGTTTTGTTTGCAAAAGTCATTCATTGCATCTTTTGCTCCAGCCATCAATTCATCAATATTAATTCCAGCCAGACGCAATTGGTAAAAGTCCTACTGCAGTCAATACAGAAAAATCTTCCTCCAACATTGTCAGGTACAACAAAAGTTTCATATCCTTCAGCTGTAGCAAGTGTCTTTTAATGCTCCTTTTTCCTATCTGTTGTAGCATATATTCTTTTTGCAGCTTCTTCTTTTCCATATTTTTTTCTTCTAGCATTTTTTTGAACACTCTAAATGCAATCGCAGGCTCAGTTGTAGTTCCAGATTTTGAAATTACATTTACTGAAAAATCCCTGTCTCCAACAACTTCTATTAAATGTTGTAAATAAACACCGCTCATATTTGTTCCTGCAAAGTAAATTTCCGGAGTTTTTCTTTTATCTTTTGGTAAGTTATTGTAAAAGCTGTGTGACAAAAACTCTATTGCAGCCTTTGCCCTAAATAAGATCCTCCAATTCCTATTACTACTAAAACTTCTGAATCATTTTTTTAATCTTTTTCAGCAGCTTTTTATTCTAGCAAATCTCATCCTTGTCGTAATTTTCAGGCAAGTCAACCCATCCTAAAAAGTCACTTTCCTGCTCCACTTTTTGAAGTCAGTACTTCATTTGCCAATTCTACATACGGTTTAATCTGTTTCAATTCATTTTCATTAAAAATTTTTTGCAAATTGATAATTAAAATTCAATTTTTCATTTTCTTTTTCTCCTTAATATATATTTTATTTTCCCTCAGATTTTCTTAAAAATCAAAAAATCCCTGTTTATTTCACACATAGTAATCCAACTTTAAAATCAAATAATAATATAACAAAACTCTTAAAAAGACCAAAACTTATAAAATTATAGTCAATAATTATATCCCATTTTAAAGTAATTTTTATTAAACTATTTTTCAACTAAGTATAACAAAAAGCACTTTTTCAAATTTTTCTAACATATTTTTAGATTTTTTTAAAAATCTAAAAATTTTATCACATATGTCCAAGTTTCTCAAACATATTAATTTTTCAATTCAATCCTGTTTTTAACTTGAGTTTTAAAAAAGTTTTTACTGTTATTCCCTTATACTGAATTAATCAAGATTAAACAAATTTAACATTCTAACAAAACTATCATAATTTCAAATTTAACTTATTCGCATTTTGTTAAATTTCCCTTTACTTACAGTCCCCTTCATATTAAACTTGTCATCAAAAATATGTCAAATCCGCAACATACCCTTCCTTTATAAATCCATATTTTTCATCCACAGCTACAGCCTCTGCTGGATAAGAAGTAGCCATTCTAAGTGCTTCTCTCAAGTGAAACATGAACCTTTTTCCACAAGATTTTTACTCCTTCAATCATAACTAGAGCTGAACCTCCCAAAGTTCCCTTTCTGGCGAAACACATTTTTCCATCTTTATATAAAACTCTATTTCCTTCAAACATAAATTCTGTCATATTCTCAGTTCCAGCAGACTAACAGCATCTGTCACAAGATAAAGCCGATCCTTTCAATATTTTTCTTAGCAATCTCTACAGAAGCAAAATCCATGTGAAGCTCATCAACTATTATCCCACAGTTTGTAGTGTCATTATTGAATAAAAATCCTACAACTCCTGGCTCTCTTGAATCCAATGCTCTCATAGCATTATACAAATGCGTAGCACAGTTAAAATAGTCTTTCTTTTTCCATACATTCTTTATACGTTGCATTCGTATGCCCCACAGCGATATTAATCCCTGCTTTTTAATATTTCAAGATGTTCGACTTTAGCCTTTTTCAGGTGCAATTGTTATTATTTTTTGTAGCTTCAGATCCTGCATCCGCTATTTTCTATCATTTCATCAGATAGGACTCTTATGTATTCAGGACGATGAATTCCTTTTTCTCAACACTTATATAAGGTCCTTCTATGTGAAAGCCCCAAAACTCCAATTTCCTCCTTATCTTTTATTTCCTTCATAAGATTCAGAGCTTTTTCTATTTTCTCATCTGGAGAAGTTATAAGCGTTGGCAAAAACGAAGTACATCCGTATCTCTTATTAGTTTCATTCATTATCTCAAGTGTCTTTGCGAAATATCATCATTAAACAGCATCCTCCACATCCATTAAGCTGCAAATCAATAAATCCTGGCGACAGAACCATCCCTTTTGCATCAACCACTTCCTGATTTTCTAATTCTTTTTTTCATCAATCAATGAAAAATCCGTTACTTTCTTTATAAATTTTCCTTCCAAAACAACGGTATCTTCCTCAATAAACTTTTTCCCATCAAATATCTTTTGCATTCTTTATAATCATCTCAATAATTCCTCTCTATTTTGCTAATTCTATTAAATATTTTTTTATATTCTTCCAAATCCAAATTGCCTCAATTTCTTTAAAATACCTGTACGTCTTAACTTTTATATCTGAAGCTGCCATCTCATCAATTACCAGTACAGCTCTTCTATGCAGCTGCAGTCGAAATTGTCCAAAGATGATTTACTCCGCCTTCTACACCATGATAAACTGCACGAGCCTTTTTATAGCCATTTGCAAGAATCATAACTTCCTTTGACTCCATATAGTGTTCCTACACCTATTGTCAAAAGCCAATTTTGAGTACTTTTTCGATATCATTGTCAAAAATCTAGAATTTGCCAAGATTGTATCATAAGTCAACTCTTTATCACGTGTATGTGAAGAAAAGTGAGGATCCCAGGCTCATTAAATGCTATATGTCCATCCTCTCAACTCCGCCTAAAAATAGATGTATTCCACCAGCCGCTTTTATTTTGTTCTCATAATCTTCACATTCTTTTTCCAAATCTTCGAACATCCATTCAGAATATTTATATTTTCTTTTTTTATATCAATATATTTAAAAAGTTCTCATTCATAAAATAATGATAACTTTGGGGATTTTCTGGCTTTAATCCCACATATTCATCCATATTGAAAAGTTACAATATTTTCAAACGACAATATTTTTTCATTATATAAATTTATCAATTCCTTATAAGTTGCAAGTGGCGTAGAAACCAGTAGGAAGCCCTAATACAAAAGGCTTTTTCCTTTGTAGGTTTAAATTTCAATATTTTTAGCTATTTGGTATGCTCCATTTTGCAACTTCATCAGCATTTTTCAGAATAATTACACGCATTTAATTCACTTCCTTTTAATAATTTTCAAAATTTAGAATTTTCATTAAAAACAAACCTATTATTATTATATATAACTCAATTATGTCAAGTAATTATATTCTAAATTGCAATATTAATTTTCTACATTTTCAAAATAAAATTAATTCTATACAAAAATCTTTTCAAATTGTATTGAATAATTCAGATATTTTTGGTATTAAGTTTATAATTACAGATTTTATCAATTTTTCTATCTTTATCGCTAATATATCAATTAAAAATTTCTCTTAGAAGATTTCTGTCATTATCATCGCAGCCTCTTTTGCTATGAACAATAGAATCTACAAAATAGAAATCTTCTCTATTTCTTCTGGATGAAAATTCCTTTATCCCTATTTGTTGATAATTTTGGAGGATAATTCCTCTCTTTAATTCCTTGCCAATAATTTGATTAGAATACTCTATTTTTGCATAACCCTATTTTCTATCAAAATTTATCACTTATTGGGAGCCTTTTGTATCGGGATTTAACTGAGTATCTAGAAAAGCATTCACTATCGATTCTTTTTATCTCACTATCTATTAAATATTCAAACAATTTTAGAAATTTTGCAATTTTTCTTTTAACAGAATTCTAGATTTATCATTTATGGTAAAAATATTTATGTCTCTTGATATATTACTTTTCACTAATGTTTTTGTGATTATTAACATTTAACACAAAATTATCAAAAGGTTTTCATGTATCACAATATATTATACAATCTTATGATTATAAAAATATTTATCCTTCATACACTTTTTAAATTAGACCTGTTCAATAATTATATTAAATTTGAAATTACGGTGAGATAAATATTGCTGAGAGGAATAAAAATATCTTATTAGAGATAAAATATAAAGTTGCCGAACAAGTCTATTGTTAATTTCTCTTATGCTATTTTAATACTTTCAAAATTTAAAATTTTTCTACATATCATTTATCTCATATTATATATATTATATCCAAATAGCAATGTAGCCTCTTACTCTTTTCATTTCTTTTGCTATTAGTAAATATAACCTGTTCGATTTCTGTATATATAGCCAAATTTTATTCAAATAGTATTTTTTATAATCTATTTCTAAATTTCCAAACTCGTTTTTATTGCTCCAGTTTAAGTATAAAAGTTTCAAAATAAATTTAAAATATATATCATATTATAAAAATGTATTATTTTAATCAATTCTATTTCAACATTTTTCTTAATTTCTATATCAAATTCAAGTTACGTAACAAATTCATTAAAAACATATTTTCTAACAAGAGGTAATACTAAATCTTGTAAAAAGAAACTAGTTAAGATGAAAAGTTTTAAAATTTTACTAACATAAGTAATTTTAGATTTATAAAATATCTAATTCAGAATCTCTAAAATAAACATACTCTAATAATTCATTTTTCTAGTACCTTCAATTTTAACAGAAAAACATATCTCTATCTCCAATAATTCTAATATTTCCAAAATATAAATCAGGACTACACCAATAATCTACTACAAAACTCTTCATAAATAAAATTTCAAATATTTTTCATATTCCCCATTTCTGTATCTATAAAACTCTATACAATGACTTCCATGAAAATTCCATAATATCAAAATATTTTAATCCATACTAAGAATTATTTCCTCGGAAAAATAAACTTTTCACAATCTTTTGTAACTGTTATGTTTCCATTTTCCACTATAATTCCATTTCATTTCTGAATTTTCAAGACTTTTGTGCTTTAAAATAAATTCTATTAACACTTTTCATTATATCATACACATAATTACAATATTATTATTTTCATAATTCACCTACAACTATTTCTTAAATCTTAAAAATAAATTTACTATATCTCACAACACAATTTAACTAAATTACATTTTTAAGTAAAAAGCTAAATAAAAACAACTATTACAACTTTGTTTTATATATAATATAAAAAGAAGAAGCTCTTCAAAGTACTAATGATTTCAAAAAGCTTCCACAACTTTTTAAAAACTGCTTTATCTATATCAATTAAAATAAACATAATGTTTTTCCCAAAAGTTTAAAACAACTGCTCAAACTCTAAAAAGAAATTTAATTTATTTCCTCTTTATCTTTTTCAAAGACTACTCATTGCTCCAAATCCTTATCTTGTAGTAGATTTGTCCTAATAATTAAAAATTGCAGGAAAAGAATTACTATACAATAACCTCTATATCCAGTCTACGACTCTTCACTTATCAAAACTCATTAGCTTATATATTTTAGCCACATAAAAGAATGTTACGACAAACTATTTATACTGAAATATGTTTTAAAATTTGAAAAGTATTAGTTTTCATACTCTTTTATTTAGAATAGTTTTAAATAAGTCACTATTTTATTAGTCTTAGAACTATTTAATTATATTCAAAACAAAAAGCTCATGACTTAGACGAACGCAAGCTAATAGGTAATGGAGACATAAAATTTTACTTTAGAAAATGAAAAATACGAAAATCCTTTAATTGTACTCAGAACCTATTTAAAATTGAACTGTAGAAATTATATAATTTATGGTTTGAGTAAAAGATCATAATCTTTTTGAGTTCTATTTTAAACTAGTTTTACTATAAATTCACTATAGTTTACCTATGGAAGAGCTGTATAATGAGCACTTTCCGAGGGAGGAAATTAGATGATAAGGGAGTATAGAGAATGGCGTCCCCAGTTGGACCCGGAACCAACAGTACTCGATTGACAGTCAGATTACTCTCAACCAAAGCTGAGCTACGGAGACGCAAAAGCAGAAAAAGTTTGGCGGCTTCCTCATTTTCCCGGGACGAATCCAAGTATCGTGAGGCGCAGGCAGACTTAACTGCCGGGTCTCAGTAACGTGACCGGGTGTATCCTGCCGCTATGATCACCAAACTTTTGAATATAGATTGCACTGCCTAAGGCAATGGGAAATAAATAGCATGCCACAGACTACAGCATACGTAATATTAAGTGCCAGTCCAGCTGAACGCATTGCTTGCTGCGCTTGCACCGCTATCATCGACGCATGTGTTCTCCACTGCTGGATCACCGCGAGCACTATCTCGTCAAAGCCGGCTTCCCGGCTTAGATGCTTTCAGCGGTTATCCCGTTCCAGACGTGACTACTCCAGCCGACGCCACTGGCGTGACCAACTGATACATCAGAGGTCCGGTCCAACCCAGGTCCTCGGTACTAAGCGTCAGATCTTTTCGGTGCTCAAGCGCCTCCAGGTGGATGGGGACCGAACTGTCTCACGACGTTCTGAACCCAGCTCGCGTGCCTCTTTAGCTGGGCTATGAACAGCCCAGCTCCTTGGGACCTTCTCCAGCCCCACGTGGATGAGCGAGCTGACATCGAGGGGCCAAACACTTCCGTCGATAGCGGACTCTTGGGAAGTATCAGCCTGTTATCCTCGTAGCTTTGGTCTGCGTGGAGCGACGGTCCCTCCATTCGAACCGTCCGGATCACTAACCTCACGCGCAGTGCCTGCTCGACCCGTCCAGTCTTGGCAGTCAAGCTCCCTTTATGCGTTTGCACTCTTAGGGCTGATTTCCATCCAGCCTGAGGAACCTCGGAACGCCTCACGTTGCTCTTTGGGAGTAAGCGACCCGCCCCAGTCAACTACCCATCAGCAACGCTGTCTCCGTTTCCAGATTAGAATTCCGACGGCACTATGGTTTGCATCCAACGGCGACTCTGCCAAGACTGACGCCCTCGCTCACAGCTCCCAACTATCCTATACACATGCTACTAAGAACCCAATGCCAAACTGATGTAAGCTCCACGCCCTTTCCGTCCATTTCACTAGTAGCGCAGTATCTGCACCGGCATTACAACTTCACCAGGTCTCAACCAAGACGCTCCCAAATCATTTCACCATTATCTGTGCAGGTCGGAACTTACCCGACAAGGAATTTCTTGCTACGTAGGGACCGTTCAGTTATTACCGCCGTACACTGCGCTTCAATTGCGAGTCTCTCAACCTCTCTTAACCTTCCGGCACTGGGCGGGTGTCCCGGCCCATATACGTCATGCCTTTCAGCTTAACGCACAGACCTGTGTTTTTGGTAAACAGTTGCGCGGGACTCTTCACTGCAGCCTGTTTCCTCAGGGCGTTCTCTCCCCTTTCAGGTATGTCCAGGCACTTCTCCCGAAGTTACAGAGTGCCATTTTGCAGGAGTTCCTTAGCTAGAGGTTATCCTGTCGCTAGCCAAGTTTCTCACTCTGTCCACCTGTGTCGGTTTTACAGTACGGGCGCTGGTGTCTCACCGATAGAAGTTTTTCTCGGCAGTGTAGGATCTGCGGCTTGTGCAAGACGCACTGGACCCGTCACGTACAGGCATTTAGGCATGGATTTTCCTGCATGCCCATGCCCCGCCCTATAGAAAGGCTATTCCGTCCAGCCTTCCGGCATGCCTTCCTGCGTCACTCCGTCTCTCAGGCGATAGCAGTGGTACAGGAATATTAACCTGTTTTTCCATTCGCCATCACATTTTGCTTATGCTTAGGTCCCGACTCCCGGGGCGGACAAACGTCCACCTGGAAACCTTGGACTTCTCACCGGCGGGATTCCTCGCCCGCCCTTCTCGCTACTCATTCCTGCATTCTCACTTCTGATACCTCCAGAATGCAATGTCGCAGGCCCTCTCACTTCACTCGGCAGAACGCTCTCCTACCAGGCGTGCAAAGCACGCCTCCGCAGCTTCGGTTTATGTCTTAGCCCCGTTACATCTTCGGCGCAGATACTCCTCGACCAGTGAGCTAGTACGCACTCTTTCAAGGCATGGCTGCCTCAAAGCCACAACCTCCTGGTTGTCTGCAGAATATCCACCTCCTTTCACTTGAGACATAATTAGGGACCTTAGCTGGCGGTCTGGGCTGTTCCTCTCGTCCCGAGGACCTTGGCGTCCACGGACTCACTCCCTGGCCTATTAATGTGCGGTACTCGCAGTTTGCTTGATTTCGGTAAGCAGTACGCTAGACCCTACAGAGAGCTCACCCCCGCATATCTTCATGCCAGAGGCTGCACCTAAATGCATTTTCGGAGAGAACGAGGCTATCTCCCTAGTTCGATTGGCTTTTCACCCCAGACCCATCTCATCTCCCAACTTTTCAACGGCGGTGGAGTTCGGTACTTCCACTGAGTCTTTACCTCAGCTCAGCCTGGACGCGTACTTAGATCGCAGGTTTCGTCGTCTCATGGGCTGGCGACTCTGTCGCCCTGTTAAGACTCGGCTCCCTCTCGGCTCCCGTCTCTATTAACCCTGCCACCAGCCATAACCTCGCAGGATGAGATTAACCAAAAATCCACGCGGTCACACATAAAAGTGCTCCTACCGTTTGTAAAGCACACGGTCTCAAATTCCTGTTTCACTCCCTTGCTCAGGGTCTCTTTTCACCTTTCCCTCACGGTACTCTTCACCATCGGTCAACAGCAGTATTTAGCCTTGCGTGATATGGTCCACGCTGATTCACGCCAGATTCCTCGTGCCTGACGCTACTCGGGTGCTTCAGTCGCAGCATATGCTTTATGTTCTACGACTATCACCTTCTTCGGTCCAGCTTCAGCTGGGTTCCCGCCCACGCCTGCGGCTCAGCAGTAGCGACAGTCCGCTGATGGAAGTCCTTGCAACCCTGTGCCAGCAACGCTGTCCGGCTTGGCACTGGCACGGTTTAGGCTCCCTCCCTCGTTCGCCTCGCCGCTACTCAGGGAATCGTTTTTACTTTCCTTTTCCTCCCGCTACTTAGATGTTTCCAGTTCGCGGGCTTCATTGTTTTCACGCATGTCCTCCAGACATGCAGGTTTTACCCATTCGGAAATCCGGGAATCACTGATCTATGTGCATCTCCTCCCAGCTTATCGGCATTATCACGTCCTTCATCGGCTGCTGTTGCTCTAGGCATCCTCCTCGTGTGCCTTGTTAGCTTTTCTCCAGAATAACTTTTTACTCCAGTTTAATTGTAATCTTTTTACCTACTATTCATTTCCCATTGTCCTAGTATTGAACATAGACATAAGAAGAAGCAGTGCATGTTGCTCTCTTAGAAAGGGAGGTGATCCATCCGCACCTTCCGGTACGGATACCTTGTTACGACTTCACCCCAATCACTATCCACACCTTAGATGCCTTCCTCCCGCAGGGTTGGACCAGCAGCTTCAGGTGCAGACAACTCTCGTGGTGTGACGGGCGGTGTGACAAGACCCGAGAACGTATTCACCGCGAGCATTGCTGATCTGCGATTACTAGCGATTCCAGCTTCATGAAGCCGAGTTGCAGGCTCAATCCGAACTTGGACCGGCTTTTTGAAAGATTCGCTCGGCGTTGCCGCCTGGCTGCTCTCTGTACCGGTACCATTGTGGCACGAGTGTAGCCCATGATCATAAGGGCATGATGACTTGACGTCATCCCCACCTTCCTCCTGCTCTTCGCAGGCAGTCTCGCTAAGTCCCCAACTTAATGATGGCAACTAACGATAGGGTTTGCGCTCGTTGCCGGGACTTAACCCAACATCTCACGACACGAGCTGTCGACAGCCATGCACCACCTGTCTCTGCGTTCCCTGAAGGCACTGCCCTGCCTCACGGGCATTCGCAGAGATGTCAAGATCTGGTAAGGTTCCTCGCGTTGCGTCGAATTAAACCACATGCTCCACCGCTTGTGCGGGTCCCCGTCAATTCCTTTGAGTTTTCAGCCTTGCGGTACCGTACTCCCCAGGCGGATTACTTATCGCATTTGCTTCGGCACGGACACTCTTCATGCCCACGCAGTAATCATCGTTTACAGCTAGGGACTACCAGGGGTATCTAATCCTGTTTGCTCCCCTAGCTTTTCGCACTTCAGCGTCAGTTACCGTCCAGTGAACTATCTTCATCATCGGCATTCCTGCACATATCATGCAATTTCCACCTCTACTCGTGCGGTTCCGTCCACCTCTCGATACTCTAGCCCTGCAGTTTCCGGGGCAGTATGCGGTTGAGCCGCAGGTTTTCACTAGACTTACAGGTACTACCAGATGCCCCTTTGTGCCCAATAATTCCGGATAACGCTTGCGACATACGTATTACCGCGGCTGCTGGCACGTATTTAGCCGTCGCTTCTTCTAGGTACCGTCACTTTCTTCTTCCCTGCTGAAAGCACTTTTTACAATCCGAAAACCTTCTTCGTGCACACAGAATTGCTGGATCGAGGGTTTGCCCCATTGTCCAATATTCCCCTGCTGCCTCCCGTAGGAGGTAGTATCTCAGTCCTTGTGGTACTGTTCACCCTCTCAGGTAGGCTACCTATCATCGCCTTGGTGCTGTTACCCCACCAACTAGCTAATAGGACGCAAGGCTCTCCTGCACACGTCTCCTTTTCATCAGTACAGCATGCGCCAGCCTGCACAACACCAGGTGTTATCAGTCGTTTCCGTCTGTTATCCCTGTCTGCAAGACGAGAGTTCCTTACGCGTTACTCACCCGTCCGCCTTGGCTAGACTGGGCTGCAAGCGCAGCTTCGCCAATGACTTGCATGTGTTTAAGCATTCTGTCAGCGTTCATCCCTGAGCCAGGATCAAACTCTTCATTCAATATATTTCTCATATTTTTATTTCCATCTTAGTCTTGACAGGTTCCTTGCCTTCAAGGCAAGTGCTCTTGACTTTTATTTATATCTTACATGCATTGTTGCTTCTTCATTCTTATCTTCTATTGTCCTGCGATACTTTTCGTATCGGACAAGATATACATGTCATATCCCCTCCCCTTTGTCAACCACTTTTTCATCGTAAAAGTTTTCTTTCAAGCACGTGTCATCACAGTCAAATGCAACACCCATAACATATTACATAGCAAAAATACATAACTCCAATGCCTCCAGCTATACTCAAAAGAGGCACTCTCGCTATCCTTATATAATAAATATAAATTATGTCATATCAAATAAATTTCCATTTTTATTATTCAATTTTTCTCGCTTTAAAACAAACGGATTTTTAATCGATTTGTATTTCTATCTTTTCATTTTAAACATTTTATATTTCTAAAATATTGATATTCTTTCTATCTACATTAATTTTATTTAATATATAATTTTTCAAATTAAAATTTCTTTTTATTTATTGAGTTATATACCAATATTTGAATTTAATTAATTTTATTTTCATCTTTATGAATACTTTATATTATTAATTTTAGAAAGCTTAAAAGCCAATTAACAAAAACTAAAATATACTCTAATAATTTTGGAAGTATTGGTGATTGCTAATACTTTTAATAATTTATTTTACAAATAAATTAAAAATAAAATATAAGGATAAATTAGATAAATACTCTTTAATAGGAGGTGAAAATCAATGCATTATAACAGAAAATTTATTAATATTTCAAATTTAATGTGTCTTTAAAATTATTTTTCTCATTACAGATTTTATATACATATATTTAGCATTGCATCGATGTTACATCTCATTTTTACAAATAAAAAGGAGATTATGAAATCAACAAATTTATTTTATTTTGAGACAAAGAAAAATATTGGAAATTTGAATGATGAGATTTCATTTCTTTTCTTTTAAAGAATATGAAATAAAAGATGAGAAATATAGAAAAGTTCAATTTGATAACTTAAAATTTGGAATTTATTTTTCAAAAATTAATGATGGTACAGAAAGAATTATAGTTTTATAAAAGAAAATAAAATGTGGAAATATAAACTGGTGTAGAATTTCTATACTAGATTTATATTTTTACATTACATCATAAAAGAAAAAGATAAAAATATTATTTTGAAGAGCTTTATTGAAAAACTTTTAGGAATTATCAAAATAAAAGAGATTAATCATGTAAATATTATATTTTAAAAATAATTTGATATGGGTATACTTTTAATGTAGAAAGATGGAGGTATTTATATGAAAGTTTTAGCTATGATTTTAGCTGGTGGAAGAGGTTCAAGACTTGACATTCTATCAGAGAGTTAAACCAAGTGTTCCTTTTGCTGGAAAATTCAGAATTCGCTGAGTTTTGCACTAAGTAACTGTTCAAATTCTGGTATTTATGATATTGCATTACTTACGCAATATTTGCCATTATCATTAAAATGAACAGCTAATCGGATCTGGAAAACCATGGGATTTTGACAGAAGAGACACTGCAATTGGCAGTCTGTTGCAGCCGCATGACTTGGTGGAAATTCTTGGTATCAAGGAACTGCTGATGCAATTAGGACAAAGATATCGAATTTATTCAAAGTACTAAATACGTATTGATTTTATTCTGGAGATCATAGTTTACAAAATGGATTACAGATGGATGTTAAAAGAACACGAAGAAAATGATGCTGAATTAACAATAGCTGTACAGCCTAGACCTATTGAAGAAGCAAGTAGATTTGAGCCATTTTTGAAGTTGATCAGAAAACATAATGAGTTTTGAAGAAAACCTGCCGAACCAGCAACTTAGCATCAGTGGAAATTATATCTTCAATACAGATTCATTACTAGAGATATCTTCATTAGAAAATCACGAGTTTAGACTTTCGAAACTCGGGTGTGTAATTCCCAAGCTAGTGATTCATGAAGAAAGAAAAGTCCTATGTTCACTTATGAGTAGCTACATTGGAAAGATGTTGGAACTTACGATTCATGCTAGAAGCAAATTTGGATTTAATCAAAATCTGAAAGAAGTTGTAATTAACTTCTAGTGATCAAGGATGGAAAATCTATACAAAGAAGTGCAGATTTAGCACCAGTTAGAATTGGAGTTACAGGAAGTGTCCAAAATTCTTTAATCTGTAATGGATGTAAAATTGAAGGAAGTGCTTAGAAAATTCAGTAACTAGGGACCAGGTGTTACAGTGCGTGAGGGAGCAACTATTAGAAGTTAGCATTTATCATATTTTCTGGAACTTATGTAGATGAAAATTCTCATCTTGATACAGTTATTACTGATACATACATTGGTAAGAATTCATCTCATTGGAAATGGAAATGGAAATATTCTAACAAAGAACGCGTCCAGATTTACTATCTCTCAGGAATTACAGTTGCAGTGGAAAAGGAGTGCTATTCCTGATGGATCAATTGTTCGGCATGCAAGAATCTGGAGTTAAAATTGATGAAAATAATAGATTAATTGGAAACCGGAGAAACTCTATAAAATGGTAGTGGATTAATAAAAATCTCATTGATAAAAATTTAGAAATTCTATTCAAGTTATTAAGAGGTGTACACGACCTTTAAGTATTGTTTCTTAGTAACTTTGAATATTTTGAAAACAATTTTAGAGCATTAGGGAGTGATTAATTTGAAAATAGTATATTTAGCGAATTCCGAAGTATCTCCATTTTATAAATCTGGTGGGCTGGCCTGACGTTTTAGGAGCATTACCTATTCGAGGAGCTTGGACACGAAGTTTCCTATAATAATGCCTCTAAATATGATGTAATACCATTAAAATATCTTTGAAAAACCTAGAATGGGTTGCAAGGCTTGAAAGTCATGGAGAGGTATTTTCAATTTAGTAAGATATCCTGATGATAAATTATTACTTTATTGGAAAATAAAGCATTGTATGAACGAGGACATGTTTATGGGGATTTGGACGAAGATGTCCATTATGCCATGTTTTCAGAATTATCACTTAGATTCTTAAAGGAAATTAACTACAAGCGGATATTTTACATTGTAATGATTGGCAAACTGTACAGTTCCATATTTTTAAATATTAGATATAACTACGATCCATTTTATTGGGATATGCGGACTGTTTATTCAATTCATAATTTAATGTATCGAAGGAAAATTTTCTAAGTATTCATTTGAAAGAATGGGATAATATATGGATGATAGACACGATTTGAATTTTCATGGAAATTGGAATCACACATGGAGATGTAGTAAATACAGCAAGCCCTACTTATGCTGGAAGAAATAAAATGCCGCTTATTTTGGAGAAGGTTTAGGAATGGATTACAAACCAAAAATATATTCATGGTGTATTTTAAACGGAATAGACATTCAAGACTTTCGATCCTGAGACAACAAAAAGGAATAATCCATTTCAATAAAGATTCTCAGACAAAAAGAAAGAATATATTTATTACAAGAAAAATTAGGATTGCCAGGGAAATCAGGATAATGCTTTTAATTTCGATAGTTTCCAAGACTTGTTGAAGGAAAAGGGCTAGACTTAGCATCAGCAACGCTTGAAAAACTTATTACAATATGATGCTGTGCAAGTAGTGATACTAGGAAGTGGGAGATAAATCTTTATGAAGACGGCCATTACAATCATTTAGCACAAAATATCCTACACTAAAGTTTACTTCCTTGGATACAACGAACAGCTTGCCAATGAAACTGATGCAGGAAGTGACTATGCTCTAATGCCATCACGATATGAGCTCCCTATGCGGACTCAGCCAATGATTGCGATGAGATTTTGGAACTATTCCAATCGCAGAGAAAACAGGAGGATTAAAAGGACTCTGTACAGCCTTATAATAACATTTTTACAGATGAAGGAAACGGTTTTTCATTCACAAACTTCAATGCGTGGATGACATGCTTTTCACAATAAAATAGCGGACGACTTTGACACGATAAACCTGAGATTTGAAAAACTAATAAAAGTGCCAGTAAACATGGAACTTTGGATCTTGGGACAGATCAGCAAAAGAATATGAAAAACTTTACGAATTAGCTAAATCTTATTAATGTAAAATGAAATGGAGTGAAACTAAAAGTGATGAACTCCATGTACTATCATATGCACTTCTAGGATAAAAATCAATAAACTTATTAAACATTAAGCGCTGTCAAACTACCTTCTTCATGCTTAACAAGGAATTTAAATTTTATAATCAATTAAAATATTGGACTTTGTATTTCGGACAGGGGGACGTCTTATGGAAGAGCTGTATAATGAGCATCCTGAGGGGAGGAAATTGATGATAAGGGTATAAAAAGAATGGCGTCCCCGGTTGGACTCGCGAACCACCACTCTCTGATTACCGTAGCGTCAGATGCTCTAACCGGCTGGAGCTTAGCATGGAGACGTGCAAAAGAGTTTGGCGGCTTCCTATTTTCCCGACGAATCGAGAATGCGCGCAGCAGACTTAACCAAGCCGGGTTCGAAATGTGACTGCGTATCCCTCGCCGCTAAGGATCACCAAACTTTTGAATATAGATTGCATTGCCTAAGGCAATGGGAAATAAATAGCAGAAGCAAAAGACTCACATAAAAAGCATTACGTAATATTAGTACCGGCCAGCTGAACGCATTGGCTGGCGCGCGTGCACCTGCACTTCATCGACCATGTGTGTTCTCCATGGATACTGCGAGCACTCATCTCAAAGCCGGCTTCCCGCTTAGATGCTTTCAGCGGTTACCCGTTCCAGACGTGACTATTTCAGCTGTGCCACTGGCGTGACAATCGTTGGATACATCAGAGGTCTGTCCAACCCGGTCCTCCTCGTACTAAGGTCAGATCTTTCAGTGCTCAAGCGCCTACAGTGGATAGGGGATCTGAAACTGTCTCACGACGTTCTGAACCCAGCTCATGCGTGCCCTCTTTAATGGGCGAACAGCCCAACCCTTGGGACCTTCTCCAGCCCCAGGATGAGACGAGCTGACATCGAGGTGCCAAACACTTCCGTCGATATGCCAGACTCTTGGGAAGTATCAGCCTGTTATCCCCTGGGGGTAGCTTTTATCCGCTGAGCGACGGTCCTTCCATCTCGGAACCAGCCGGATCACTAACTCCCACTTTCGTGCCTGCTCGACCCGTCAGTCTTGCAGTCAAGCTCCCTTTACAAGTGTTTGCACTCTTTAGGCTGATTTCCATCCAGCCTGAGGGAACCTTTTGAACGCCTCCGTTACTCTTTTTGGGAGGCGACCGCCCCAGCCAAACTGCCCATCTCAGCACTGTCTCCGTTTCCAGATTAGAATTCCTGACGGCATATGGTTGGTATTCCAACGGCGACTCTCCACAAGACTGACGCCTTGGCTTCACAGTCTCAACTATCCCATGCATGCTACGCATGAACCCAATGCCAAACTACAGTAGCTCCACGGGGTTCCTTCCGGTCCGACTGCAGGTAGCCGGTATTCCTCACCGGCATCACAACTTCACCAGTCTCCAGCCAAGACAGCTCCCCAAATCATTCTTCAATTATCTGCGTGGCAGGTCGGAACTTACCCGACAAGGAATTTTCGCCACCTTAGGACTGCGTTATAGCGACTACCGCCAGTTCACCGCTCTCACTCGGAGTCTCTCAACCTCCTCTTAACCTTCCGGCACTGGGCAGGTGTCAGCCCATATACGTCGCCTTCAGCTTAGCATAGACCTGTGTTTTGGTAAACAGTTGCTTTGGGACTCCTTCAATCAGCTTGCTCGTCAGGGCGTGCCTCCCTTTCAGGTATGTCAGGCACCCTTCTCCTGGAAGTTACGTACCATTTTGCAGAGTTCAGAGCTAGAGAGTTATCCTGCTTCACCTTTAAGTTTCTCACTCTGTCCACCTGTAAAGTCGGTTTACAGTACGGGCGCTGGTTCTCATCGATAGAAGTCTCGGTAGCAGTGTAGGATCCGCGGCTTGCATGCAAAGATGCACTTTACCCGCTCAGGTTCTCGGCATTTAGTGCGTGCATTTTCCTGCATGCCCAAGGCATGCCCCAGAAAGGCTATTCGTCAGCCTTCCCGCATACCTTCCTGCGTCACTCCGTCTCTCAGGCGATAACACAGAGCGGCACAGGAATATTAACCTGTTTTCCATTCGCCATCACATTTTTGCTTATGCCTAGGTCCTGACTCTGTGGCGGACAAACCTTCTGAAACCTTGGACTCCTACCGGCGGGACTCCTCGGCCCGCCTTCCTTCGCCACTCATTCCTGCATTCCTCACTCTGGATACTCCTCCAGAATGCACCTTTTGCGGCATTCCTTCCACCACTACAGAACGTTTCCTTCCTTCACCAGGCGTGCAAGCTACGCCCTCCGCAGCTTCGGTTTATGTCTCAGCCCCGTTACATCTTCGGCGCAGATACTCTCGACCAGTGAGCTTGGCTACGCCACTCTTTCTGCTGGCATGGTTGCTTCTAAGCCAACCTCCCATTGTCTGTAGAACATCCACCTCCTTTCCCACTTCTAGACACAATTAGGGACCTCTTAGCTGCGCGTCTGGCTGTTCCCCTCCCGTCCGGAGGCAGACCTGTCATCCACGTGACTCACTTCCCTCGCCGCTTAATATGCGCTATTCGCAGTTTGCTTGATTCTCGCAAGCAGCACGCCCCTCAGACCATACAGAGCTCTCTACCCCGCATATCTTCATGCCAAGTGCTGCACCTAAATGCATTTCGGAGAGAACGAGCTATCTCCTCAGTTCGATCGGCTTTTCACCCTAGAGCTCATCTCATCTCCCAACCTTTCAACGGCGGGTGAGTTCACTCTCCACCTGAGTCTCACCTCAGCCCAGCCCGGACATACTGCAGATCACCAGGTTTCGCAGGTCTCATGGCTGGCGACTTGTCGCCCCTGTTAAGACCTTCGCTATTTCCTTCGGCCCGTTCTATTAACCTCTGCCACCATTGCGCATACCGTCGTGAGGATGACTAAAATCCACGCAGTCACACACATAAAGTGCTCCTACCGTTTGGGAAGTACATCGGCTTTCAAATTTGCTCTCACCCTCGCTCAGGGTTCTTTTCACCTTTCCCTCACGGTACTCTTCACTCATCGGTCAACAGCAGTAGATTAGCCTTTGCGTGATATGGTCCACGCTGATTCACGCCAGACTCCTCGTGCCTGACGCCACCGAGCTCCCAGTCGCAGCATGCTTTATGTCTCTGCTAGACTATCACCCTTTCTTCGGTCCATAGCTTCCCAGCTGGTTCCACTTACACACATGTACGGCTTGCCATTATGACAATCCGCCGACGGAAGTCTCAGAGACCCCGTGCCAGCAACGCTGTCCGCTTCTGGCACTGGCACGGTTTAGGCTCCTCCCCGCCCGCCTCGCCGCTACTCAGGGAATCGTTTTACTTTCTTTTCCTCCCGCTACTTAGATGTTTCCAGTTCGCGGGCTTATTGTTTTCACGCATGTCCTCCAGACATGCAGGTTTACCCATTCTGGAAATCCGGGAATCACTGATCATGCGTGCATCTCCTCCCAGCTTATCGCAGCTTTATCACGTCCTTCATCGGCTGCTGCTGCCCAGGCATCCTCCTGTGCCCTTTGTTAGCTCTCTCCAGAAATAATCCTTTTACTCCAGCTTCAATTGCACCTTTTACCTACTATTCATTTCCATTGTCCTGGTAGGCTGAACATAGACACAGAAGAAGCGTTGTGCATGTTGCTCCTTAGAAAGGAGGGAGATCCATCCGGCACCTTCCGGTACGGATACCTTGTTACGACTTCACCCCAATCACCATCCACACCTTAGATGCCTCTCTCCTGCGGTTGGACCAGCAGCTTCCAGGTGCAGACAACTCTCGTGGTGACGGGCGCGGTGTGTACAAGACCCCAGAACGTACACCGCAGCATTGCTGGATCTGCGTATCACTAGCGATCTCCAGCCTCCATGAAGCCGGAGTTGCTGCAGGCTTCAATCCGAACTTGGACCGGCTTTTGAAGATCTCGCTCAGCGTTGCCGCCTGGCTGCTCTCTCTGTACGCACGCATTGTAGCACGTGTGTAGCCCAGATCGCAGCGGCGATGACCTGACTGTCATCCCCACCCTCCTCCTGCTCTCGCAGGCAGTCCTCGCCAGAGTCCCCAACTTAATGATGGGCAACCAACGATAGCGGGTCGTGCCCAGCTGGTGGGACTGAACCCAACATCTCACGACACGAGCTTGTCGACAGCCATGCACCATACGCTCAGTGTCTGACGCACTGCCCGCTCTCACGGGCATTCTGCAGGGATGTCAAGATCTGGTAAGGTCCCTCGCGTTGCGCAATCGAATTAAACCACACATGCTCCACCGCTTGTGCGGGTCCCTGTCAACATCTTTTGAGTTTCAGCTCTCATACTGTACTCCCAGGCGGATTACTGGTCGCATTTGCTTCGGCACGGACACCTTCTTCATGCCCACAATCCAGTAATCACCAAGCTTCACAGCTAGGACTCACCAGCGCATCTAATCCTGTTTGCCCCTAGCTTTTCGCACTCAGCGTCAGTCACCGTCCAGTGAACTATCTCATCATCGGCATTCCTGCACATATACTCACTGAATTTCCCACCTCTACTCCGTGCAGTTCCGTCCACTCTCTCCGATACCTCTCAGCCCTGTAGTTTCCTGCATACATGCGGTTGAGCCGCAGGTTTTCACCATGTACTTTACGTACCGCTCTTAGATGCCCCTTTACGCCCAATAATTCCGGATAACGCTTGGCGACATACGGTATTACCGCGGCTGCTGGCACGCATTTAGCTCGTCGCTTCTTCCAGGTACCGTCACTTTCTTCTTCTGCTGGAAAGCACTTTACAATCCGAAAACCTTCTTCGTGCACACAGAATTGCTGGATCAGGGTTGCCCCCATTGTCCAATATTCACTGCTGCCTCCTGTAGAGACGTACCGTATCTCAGTCTCAGTACTGTTCACCCTCCTCCTGCGCCTACCTATCATCGCCCTGGTACCGTTACCCCACAACCAGCTAATAGGACGCAAGGCCTCCTAGCAGCGTCTCCTTTCATCATACTCGGCATTGCGCCAGCCTCGACAACACCAGGTGTTACTAGCCGTTTCCCGTCTGTTATCCCTGTCTGCAGGGCAAGTCTCCTTTACGCAAGTTACTCACCCGTCCGCCTTTGGCTAGACTGCGCAAGCGCAGCTTCGCCACACCTGGTAAGTGTGTTAAGGCATTCTGTCAGCGTTCATCCTGAGCCAGGATCTCAAAACTTCATTCAATATATTTCTCTACATAGTATTTTATTTCCACCTTAGTCTTGACGTGAGTTTCTTGCCTCTAGGCAAGTGCTCTTGATCTTTTATTTATATCTTACATTGTTGCTTCTTCTCTATTCTTATCTTCTATTGTCCTGCGATACTTTTTCGTAATCGACAAGATATATATTATCATATCCTCCCCCTTTGGTCAACTACTCATCAAAAGCTCTCACACGTATCATACAGTCAAATGCAACACTATAACATATTACATAGCATGATACTCCAATGCTCTGTGCTATACTCAAAAGAGTGCAATTTTACTATGCTTATTATAATAATCTAAATTATTAAATTAAATATTGTTTTCCTCTAAAATCTTACTGTTTCTATCAACAAAATGAATTTCTCTGCGTTCCAATTATTTGATAATTTTGCCATGACCTTTTCCTGCAATTAATAAACTGTCTCCTTTTGAGGTAATTTTATTCCATGTTTTATTGCTCTTTCTATCTGAAATAACACTTAAATATTTACTCAAATGGATATTTTTCATCTCATAAGTCCTTTTTCTATGATCTGCTAAAATATTTATTGGATTTTCTGTTCTAGGATTATCTGATGTAAGAATAATATAGTCACTGAATTGAAAGTAGCCGTTTGCCATTTTGACGTTTTCTCGTGATCTCTGTCCTCCCTGCACCAAATATTGTTATTACTCGATTATCTGTAATTTGTTTTAGTGTTTTTCCAACATTTAAAAGTCCATCATCTGTATGTGCAAAATCACTACAATTTCTTTGCTTCTATATTGTTTTTATTGTTTCAAATCTTCCTGGTACAGCTGGCATTGTTTTCTAATTTTTACTAATATCGTTCATTTTAATACTGAAAAAGACAATGCTGAAGTTACACACCCAAGAAATATTTATATAAATTGTATTCTCCAACTAATCCCATTTCAAATTTTGATACTCTTTCGTATGCGTTTCATCGTTTTTTAAGATCCGAATTATTTTTTAAATAGTCAAATTTATCTTTTACTTTCATTCCATTATTTGTGTAATTTAGAATATCTCCCAAAATATCAGCCTCTTTCATTTTTATACTTACTGAAATATAATCATCTTTATTTTCTTTTCAGAATAAAATTTTTAGCACCATATCATCGTCAATATTAATTATCCTTTACTATTATTTTTATCATGTCTCAACATTGAAAATATCATTAAAATAATTTTCATTGTTTTGTGAAAATCTAATGATCTTGGGGTTAAATTTGTAAATATTGCAGAATCAAATTTCAAATACGTCTACACGTCCTATTTCTAAAGCATGCGAACTCACTTCCATTATAAAGTAATCAGCACCTACACTTCTTATCAATCAACTTAATTAATTCAAGTGATTCAGGAGTCGTATTTACTGTTTCAAATTCTTCATCTAAAATTCGATTTCAGTTAAAATTGATTCTAGCTGTCAAAAATATTTTCCAAGATAAAACTTGATGTAGTCTTTTCCATTCGTTCCTGTAATTCCAATAATTTTTATTTTATTTTGTGGATAACTCACAATAATTAGAAGCTAATTATCCCTAATCTCGTATATTTTTCTACTACAAAACTTACATCATCAGCATTTTTATATTCCAAAATATTTATATCAGTTAATATTATCTTAGCTCCACTATCAATTGCTTTTTGAATAAAATTATGTCCGTCTGTTGTATTTCCAGTACAGTGCCACGAATATAAAATCTTCTTTTAATTTTTCTAGAATCATATTCAATACCTTTTATTTCAAACTTTTACCTTCCTTAAGAATTTTCGTATTCTACATCTCTAACATTTCATTCATTTATACTTTCTCCCTTTTCAAAGAATCTTTAAATTCTTGAATTTATTTTCATAAATACATTTTACTACCTTTTAAGTGAAAATCTAGAGTTGTTGACAAATACAGAAAAATACTATATAATGTTATTTGTAAGTTTACTTTTTAAGTAAAATACGCCTTGTATGGCGAAATCGGTAGACGCACAGGACTTAAAAATCCTGTGGGAATCTATCCCGTGCCGGTTCAAGTCCGACCGAGGCACCACTTAACTAACAAACTCTCATTGTCGCGGGATAGAGCATATGGTAGCTCGTCGGGCTCATAACCCAGAAGGTCGTTGGTTCAACCAGCTCCCGCCACTAAAATGCCTAGATAGCTCAGTTGGCTAGAGCATACGGTTTCATACCCGTAGGGTCGGAAGTTCGAATCTTTCTCTCAGAGCACCACTATATTAATTAAGTCATGCTTGCGACTGATTGTAGGTATATATATAAATAATATCTGATAGTTTTAGAGACCAGAACGGTTGTGATTCATATATTAGCAAGTTTTGAAGTGAAAAATGATAGTGTCTGATTTTATCCAAAGCTCTGCTTAATGAACTTAAAAGAGGAAAGCCGATGCAGGAAAAGGGGATGTGTTTCCTACCATCTACCGACAAAATACAGAAAGAGAAAACATCTTGGTATTTGTTGAGTGAACGAAGTCTAACAGAAGCTATTGAAAAGCATACATGCAAGCGGGCATTTTACTAGAATTTGTACCATTGATTAGTAGAAATGTGTGAAAGTGCTCCAGTTATTCAGACATTTAGCAGATGAAGTAAAAAGGTATTGAAATACGAGTTGAGTTTATTGACTGCATCACAATTATATGCACATAAAATCGAAACTTAAATTTGCGATGTTATCGACTGTGATTGCTCAAATCGAACATTACTTGATTTATATTGGTTTTGATATGATGCGAAATATCGGGCATATAACGAAAAATGCTTGACTAATAACGAGGTTTTAAAATTATAAAAATATGAATAAAAACAAAAGTCAAACTTAAAAATATAAGCAGCTATTTTTACTCAAATTTTTGCATTTGCTTTTGACTAAAAGGAAACTGAGTGAAATGCGGATACTTATTTAGAAAAAGGGAAAATATGAAATATTAATAATAAGATTTAGTCTATTTGGATGTGGTTCTTACAACTCCAGATATAAGGGCAATTAAGGAGAAATATCCAGAGGCTGTGATAGATTTTATAGTTTATAAATACTTTTTCTGAGGCAATTTTATTTGAATCCGAAATTAGAATTTAGTAATTTTTGACAGAAAAGCAAAGGATAGAAACTATATAAAAGATATTGAGATAAAGCTGAAAAATAGAGAATTATGACTACGTCATTGATTTACATTCCAAAAATTTCTTTCCAGAATTATTGGAAAAAGCCTTTCACTAAGAATACTCAGTATTGCCGATATAAAAAGAGAAATGGTGGAAAAACTATACTTGTAAAAGCGAAACTTATTACATATAATGCAGATTGCACAATTGTTGAGAGTTATTACTGCATTACTGGGAATAAGTTTTTCTGATAAAAATATAAAAATGGTCTTGGGAGATAATTTGGAATTTTATATTGATAAAAATGGAAGAAGAGTTTGTAAAAAATATAATTTGAAAGACGGAAGTTATTTTGTGTTAGCTCAGAGCCTTTAAATTTACGAAAAAGTGGCCTTATTATGATGAACTGGCAAAATGATTCTTGAAAATGAAAGTAAATTTGTAAAAATAATGAAAAGTTGAGAATTTTTGCAGATTGGTGGAAAGAAGATGCAAATGTTGTAAAAGCTGATGAAGACGGACGAGTGATTGATTTGTGGAAAAATTTCTTTTAAGGAAAGTGGAGTATTATTAAAATATCTCAGCGCTGTTGTAAATGATTCAGGTCCTTTTCATATAGCAAGAGCTGTAAAAGCCAAAACTTTTGTATATTTTTGGACCAACTGATCCAAAATTATTTTCCTTTGAAAAAGTACATTTTGCTAAATAATCCAAACTGTCCGCGCATTCACTTATGGAGACGATAAATTTCCCAAGAAATATGCAGTAGATTGTATGACGGAAATTTCAGTAAAAACTGTATGTTGACAAAATTGTTAAGGAATATGACAATTAAAAATTGAAGATGAAAAACGAAAAGAAGAAAGAGAAACTATGAAAAATACTTGCATTTGAAACATCCTGTGATGAAACTTCCGTTGCAGTTGTAGAAGATGGAGATTTTAAGCAATATTATTTCCACTCAGATTGATATTCATAGAATTTGGAGGGTAGTCTTGAAATTGCCCTCACGGCATCACATTGAGAATATTTTACCAGTATTTACTGAAGCTGGAAAAGCAAACTGTCAATTAAGTGACATTGATTACATCGCTGTAACAAATACTCCCGGGCTTATCGGCTCTCTGCTCGTAGAGCTTTAATGTTTGCAAAACTCGAGTTATGCAACAATATTCCACTACTTCCAGTAAATCATATTAA
>BNJT01000674.1_pt1 | contig 77153 bp, 82 predicted proteins | sample 8540491 | NCBI WGS metagenome assembly BNJT01 (sample SAMD00202455, study PRJDB9452) | human saliva metagenome | host: Homo sapiens | reverse complement strand
TGAGAACTCAATAGCGTACCAAGTACTACACACACCCACACACTACTAGTGTTGTGTGGGTGTCGCACACCCCGACCCTGGTAGTGGTAGGGGTGTGTTGCTCTTGTTGAAGAGATACACGCTTGAAACACTATTTTTATTGTTTTTGTTTTGTTTTGTGCGCAACACACGCATGGTGTGTTGTGGTTGGAGAGTTTGATCCTGGCTCAGGACGAACGCTGGCGGCGTGCTTAACACATGCAAGTCGAACGGAAAGGCCTGCCACTTTTTGGTGGTGGGTACTCGAGTGGCGAACGGGTGAGTAACACGTGGGTGATCTGCCCCGCACTGTGGGATAAGCCTGGGAAACTGGGTCTAATACCACATACGACCATGGCGTAGGGGTCATGGTGGAAAGCCTTGTGCGGTGTGGGATGAGCCCGCGGCCTATCAGCTTGTTGGTGGGGTAATGGCCTACCAAGGCGGCGACGGGTAGCCGGCCTGAGAGGGTGGACGGCCACATTGGGACTGAGACACGGCCCAGACTCCTACGGGAGGCAGCAGTGGGGAATATTGCACAATGGGCGCAAGCCTGATGCAGCGACGCCGCGTGGGGGATGACGGCCTTCGGGTTGTAAACTCCTTTCGCCCGGGACGAAGCCCACCTTGGTGGGTGACGGTACCGTGGAGAAGAAGCACCGGCTAACTACGTGCCAGCAGCCGCGGTAATACGTAGGGTGCAAGCGTTGTCCGGATTTACTGGGCGTAAAGAGCTCGTAGGTGGTGTGTCGCGTCGTCTGTGAAATTCCGGGGCTTAACTCCGGGCGTGCAGGCGATACGGGCACGACTAGAGTGCTGTAGGGGTAACTGGAATTCCTGGTGTAGCGGTGAAATGCGCAGATATCAGGAGGAACACCGATGGCGAAGGCAGGTTACTGGGCAGTTACTGACGCTGAGGAGCGAAAGCATGGGGAGCGAACAGGATTAGATACCCTGGTAGTCCATGCTGTAAACGGTGGGCGCTAGGTGTGGGCTGTGTGTTTGCAGTCTGTGCCGTAGCTAACGCATTAAGCGCCCCGCCTGGGGAGTACGGCCGCAAGGCTAAAAACTCAAAGGAATTGACGGGGGCCCGCACAAGCGGCGGAGCATGTGGATTAATTCGATGCAACGCGAAGAACCTTACCTGGGTTTGACATGCACCAGATCGGCGTAGAGATACGTCTTCCCTTGTGGTTGGTGCACAGGTGGTGCATGGTTGTCGTCAGCTCGTGTCGTGAGATGTTGGGTTAAGTCCCGCAACGAGCGCAACCCTTGTCTTATGTTGCCAGCACATTTTTTTGGTGGGGACTCATGAGAAACTGCCGGGGTCAACTCGGAGGAAGGTGGGGGATGACGTCAAATCATCATGCCCTTTATACCCAGGGCTTCACACATGCTACAATGGTCGGTACAACGGGTTTGCGACACTGTGAAGTGAAGCTAATCTCTTAAAAGCCGGCCTCAGTTCGGATTGGGGTCTGCAACTCGACCCCATGAAGTCGGAGTCGCTAGTAATCGCAGATCAGCAACGCTGCGGTGAATACGTTCCCGGGCCTTGTACACACCGCCCGTCACGTCATGAAAGTTGGTAACACCCGAAGCCCATGGCCTAACCACCACCTGTGGTGGGGGGAGTGGTCGAAGGTGGGATTGGCGATTGGGACGAAGTCGTAACAAGGTAGCCGTACCGGAAGGTGCGGCTGGATCACCTCCTTTCTAGGGAGAATATGTGGTGTGTATCCAATAGGGGGTGTGGTGCTTGGTGTGGCTGTTGGGTGTCCCACACAATAAACGTGTGGAATTTTAAGCCCTTGTCTGCTGGTGATCATTATTGTTGTGGTGGTTGCTGGTGGTGGGGTGGTGTTGTGTGAGAACTGTATAGTGGACGCGAAATCATTTTTCTGTTTAATTTCTTTTGTGTTGTTTTGTGTGTGTTTTTCGTGTGGCGCACCACTGGATAGGTGGTGTGTTTGTTGTAAGGGCGCACGGTGGATGCCTGGGCATGTCAAGCCGATGAAGGACGTGAAGGGCTGCGTTAAGCCTCGGGGAGTTGCCGATTAAGCGTTGATCCGAGGATGTCCGAATGGGGAAACCCGGCCGTGGTTATGTGCGGTCACCTGCTGCTGAATGAAATAGGTGGTATGGGGGTTACGCGGGGAAGTGAAACATCTCAGTACCCGTAGGAGAAGAAAACAATATGTGATTCCGTTAGTAGTGGCGAGCGAAGGCGGAGGTGATGGCTAAACTCTATGCGTGGATGATACTTGGTAGGGGTTGCGTGTAGGGGGTTGTGGGATGCGTGTGTCTGGCTGGCTACCACTGGCTGGCACCCTTGGATTGTGTGTTAGGGGAAGTGGTGTGGAATCGCCTGCCGTAGACGGTGACAGTCCGGTACCTGAAGACATGTGGTTGGGGTGTGTGCGTATTTTTCCCGAGTAGCAGCGGGCTCGTGGAATCTGCTGTGAATCTGCCGGGACCACCCGGTAAGCCTGAATACTTGGCGTGACCGATAGTGCAGTATAGTACCGTGAGGGAAGGGTGAAAAGTACCCCGGGAGGGGAGTGAAATAGTTCCTGAAACCGTGTGCTTACAATCCGTCATAGCCCCTGTTTGTGTGGGGTGGTGGCGTGCCTTTTGAAGAATGAGCCTGCGAGTCAGCGGCATGTCGCGAGGTTAACCCGTGTGTGTGGGGTAGTCGTAGCGAAAGCGAATCCTAATGAGGGTGTGTGAGTGGCATGTTCTGGACCCGAAGCGGGGTGATCTACCCATGGCCAGTGTGAAGCGGTGGTAAAACATTGTGGAGGCGCGAACCCACTTAGGTTGAAAACTGAGGGGATGAGCTGTGGGTAGGGGTGAAAGGCCAATCAAACTCCGTGATAGCTGGTTCTCCCCGAAATGCATTTAGGTGCAGCGTTGCGTGGTTGTTGTTGGTGGTAGAGCGACTGGTTGGTTGATGCGGGACGATCATCTTAGCGATGCCAGCTAAACTCCGAATGCCAATAATATGCGAGCGTGGCAGTGAGACGGCGGGGGATAAGCTCCGTGACGTCGAGAGGGAAACAGCCCAGATCGTCGGTTAAGGCCCCTAAGGGTGTGCTGAGTGGAAAAGGAGGTGTCATCGCGAAGACAGCCAGGAGGTTGGCTTAGAAGCAGCCATCCTTGAAAGAGTGCGTAATAGCTCACTGGTTAAGTGGTGATGCGCCGATAATGTAGTGGGGCTTTTAAAGTACACCGCCGAAACCGCGGCAACACACAGTGTGTGTGTTGGGTAGGGGAGCGTCGTGCACGCTGAGAAGCTGTCACGGAAGTGGTGGTGGAGTGTGTGCGAGTGAGAATGCAGGCATGAGTAGCGAAAAACATGTGGAAAACGTGTTCGCCGGATGACTAAGGGTTCCTGGGTGAAGCTAATCTTCCCAGGGTGAGTCGGGACCTAAGGCGAGCCGACAGGCGTAGTCGATGGATAACGGGTTGATAGTCCCGTACCCGTGTATGCGCGACCAGTGGTGACTCGGTTGTACTAACCACCCACTGCCACGGGATCAATGCTTTTGGTGTTGGTTTGGTGTGTGGTGCGTGGGATCTTGATCGTTGGTAGCCAAGCGATGGGGTGACACAGATTGGTAGTCAAGGCCACTTAGTGGATTGTGGTGTAAGCGTGTGGCCCGTAGGATAGGTAAATCCGTTCTGCATTTGTGGGTGAGGCGTGATGCGTACCCAGGTTTGGGGATGTTTGATGTGCCTGTGCTGTCGAGAAAAAGCCTCTAGCGATGTGTGTGCACGGCCCGTACCGGAAACCGACACAGGTGGTCTGGTTGAGGATACTAAGGCGTTCGGGTGAACTATGGTTAAGGAACTCGGCAAAATGCCCCCGTAACTTCGGGAGAAGGGGGGCCATGTGCGGCAATCACCCCTTGTGCGGTGTGCGTTGTGTGTGGCCGCAGAGAAGTGAGGGAAGCGACTGTTTATTAAAAACACAGGTCCGTGCGAAGACGTTGCAAGTCGAGGTATACGGACTGACGCCTGCCCGGTGCTGGAAGGTTAAGAGGACTCGTGAGCACACCCTGGTGGTGTGTGAGGCGGGTAATTGAAGCCCCAGTAAACGGCGGTGGTAACTATAACCATCCTAAGGTAGCGAAATTCCTTGTCGGGTAAGTTCCGACCTGCACGAATGGCGTAACGACTTCCCTGCTGTCTCAACCATAGGCCCGGTGAAATTGCAGTACGAGTAAAGATGCTCGTTTCGCGCGGCAGGACGAAAAGACCCCGGGACCTTTACTATAGCTTGGTATTGGTGTGTGCTGCAGCTTGTGTAGGATAGGTGGGAGACGTGGAAGCATTCACGCTAGTGGGTGTGGAGTCATTGGTGAAATACCACTCTGGTTGTTGTGTGCATCTAACTGTGGGCCCTGATCGGGTTTTGGGACAGTGCCTGGTGGGTAGTTTAACTGGGGCGGTTGCCTCCTAAATGGTAACGGAGGCGCCCAAAGGTTCCCTCGGCTTGGTTGGTAATCAGGTTTGTAGAGTGTAAGTGCAGTAAGGGAGCTTGACTGTGACACTGACGGGTGGAGCAGGTGCGAAAGCAGGGACTAGTGATCCGGCATCAACGTGTGGGTGTGGTGTCGCTCAACGGATAAAGGTACCCCGGGGATAACAGGCTGATCTTCCCCAAGAGTTCATATCGACGGGATGGTTTGGCACCTCGATGTCGGCTCGTCGCATCCTGGGGCTGGAGTAGGTCCCAAGGGTTGGGCTGTTCGCCCATTAAAGCGGCACGCGAGCTGGGTTTAGAACGTCGTGAGACAGTTCGGTCTCTATCCGCCGCGCGCGTGGAAACTTGAACAAGGCTGTCCCTAGTACGAGAGGACCGGGATGGACGTACCTCTAGTGTGCCAGTTGTCACGCCGGTGGCATGGCTGGTTGGCTATGTGCGGGAGGGATAACCGCTGAAAGCATCTAAGCGGGAAGCCTGTTGTGAGATGAGGTTTCTGTTGAGGTTCCCTGTAGATGAGGGGGTTGATAGGTCGGAGTTGGAAGCATCGTAAGGTGTTGTGAGATGACCGATACTAATATGACCGACACAAACTATCACCATAGATAATAGGTGGTGGTGTGCCGCAGGATTGTGTGCGATAGGGCACATGGTGGGAAAACATATGCGTGTGTTGACAACACGAGAGGAATGATGAAAAACAGGAAGTCGCTGCCGTTGTGGGTGGTGTGTGGTTTCGTGTTTGCTGTGCAGTGTCTGACACAACACCGCTGCTGTTGGTGGGTGTTGTTGTGTTGGGTGTGTTGGTGGTGATAGTCGCAGGGTCACGCCCGGTTGTCCTTTTCGAACCCGGTTGCTAAGTCTGTGGGCGCTGATGGTACTGCACCTGGGAGGGTGTGGGAGAGTAGGTTACTGCCAGCATTGATAATTCCAGATAGTGTGGGTGGGGTGTTGTGTGTGCCTGGTGTGGGCGCACCGGGCACCCCACCCACCCTTTTTTTTTGTTGTTTTGTTTGCTTGTTTGTTTTTGCTATGCGGGTGCGGGGTTGTGTGGGGGGCATAGAGCGGGGGATACCCTCGAAGGGTTTCGCATAGACTGGTGTTTTTGACGCGGTTTATACGAGAGTGAAGGCGGGGTTGTATGTCAACACCTGGTCCTATGGAACGGTCAGATGGGTTTCCTGTGCCAATGGGCTACGCGGAAGCCACGCAGGTTGCGCATAATGCGTTTGAGGGTGGGCTTATTGATATCGGTGAATTGGATCGTCGTTTGGCGGTTATTGCCCAATCATCATCGGAGGCTGACGCGTGGGAATCTGTCAAGGATTTGCGGAGTGCATCACTGAATAACGCGCGGCAACCCAATAAACAGAATTCGGTTAATTGGGTTGAACTGGGGATGAGTATTCCCTGGTATGTCGCGTGCGTGGCCACGTTGGTGTGTCGTAATCTGGGGTTTAGTCGCAGTGATGTCTGGCCCTACAGTCTTTTGGCCGCTATGGATGTCTATTCCGTTGATTGTCACATATGCGGTGCATTTCGCAGGTAAGCGTTTTTTCGGAAACAATGATGAAAGCCTTAGTTAATTCTCTTACATGCCCGATTATTGCGGCACCAATGGCGGGCGGTCCGTCTACTCCGACGCTTACGGATGCCGCATGGCGTGCAGGTGGTTTTGGTTTTCTTGCTGCTGGGATGCTCACGCCGGAGGCGTTGGAGCGTCAGATGCGGGCTACGACCTGCCCTTATGGGGTTAATGTGTTCATGCCGCACGATGATCCCGCGTCGTTTGCACCTCTTTACAACTACGCTGCGCGGCACGGCTTGAGCATCGACCCGACCTCGGTGGATCCCACGGACGGCTGGGACGCCAAGATGGCGCTGATCTTACGTGCCGCTGGTGAGGGCTGGGGTCCGCGCGTGGTGTCGTTCACGTTTGGGCTTATCGACGCCGCGACGGTCGCTGCTCTGCATAGCCTGGGGGTTGAGGCGTGGGTGACGATTGCGCGTGCCGATGCGGTGGATGCTGCGGTAGCGGTGGGCGTCGATACGCTGGTGGTTCAAGGACCTGAAGCCGGTGGACATCGTGCAACATGGACGGTGGCAGAGGGGCTTGATCAGACATCTTTAAAGGACATGATTCGTCTGGATATACCGATTCCAGTGGTGGCTGCTGGGGGCATTGGGACGCCGGAGGCTGTTCGGGAGGCGTTGTCGTGGCCGGGTGTGGCGGCGGTGGCGTGCGGCACGGCGTTTTTTTGCTGGCAGATGAGGCGGGGACGGGTGAGGTGCATCGTCAGATGGTTCGGGATGGGGAGAAAACGGCTGTGACGAGGGCTTTTTTTCGGGCAGGTGGGCGCGCGGCGTCGAGACGCAGTTCATGCTGGATAATGTCGATGCCCCCGCTATGTACCCCTCATGTGAATACGTTAATGGGGCCTTTGCGGAAGGCGTCTGCGGCTAGCGGTGATTCGACACATGTCGCTGCGTGGGCAGGAAGCGGTTTCCGGCACGCTCGGGAGGGGAGCGTGGATGCGATTATGCAGAATCTCATTGGGGCCAAAATTGAACGGGTGTCTGGGCATACGGCCCCAGCCTCCAGGTAGTTTCGGTCTTGGCCAACGTCGGTGCTGACGTGGGGTTAGGCAAGCTGCATGCGGGACCACCGGGCGTAGGTAAGACTGGCAAATCCCACCGATAATGCCAGGAAAACCAGCAGCTGTGGCGTGGTCGTCGGAACAATTTGCAACGCCCACAATGCCGGAACGGCTGGTGGTATCCAGCCGCTATTGGCACCCAATAAGGTTCCAAGCTGGCCGAGAATAATCAGCGCAAGGGCAGTGCCGCAGCCGGCGATAAGGGAACGAGTGCACACAGAAACCCACGCAATAACGGGGGTTGCGAGGAGTGTGAACGCTCCGAGCACGAGGAACCGCAGGATGTGCGCTCCTGTAGGGAATCCATAGCGGAATCCCACGGCGATCAGAAGCATCACGATAGCCAATAGCAGATGAGTGATAAGGGTCCATGCTGCATAAACCAGGAATTTGCCTGTCATGGTGATGTGCCGACTCATCGGTAGCATGGCTAGTCCGATGGCGGTGTTATCCATAAACTCTCGGGCATATATCCAGGCGATCATGGTGCCAAAGCCCAATATTTCCGCAGCCGCTGTGATCTGTGTCGCTACAAAGAAGAAACCATTCCCATCATGAGTGGCAGCAGCTCCCGCCTTGGCGAGAATGACCGGATTGTTGTGGGCGATAGCAATCATCATTGCCGAAACAACAAGTGGGATTCCGGCCAGCATCGCGCCAGTGACTCCCCATGCCGTTGCGGATTTTATTACCTTGAGAGCCTCGACTTTCACCGTAATTATTAACGTCGAGTGACGAAAAGATGACATAGACATAGAAAACTTCTCCCAACTTATCGCCCTAAGTGTCTGCATTGGCGTTTGATTGATCGTCTGAAAGAATGGCCTGAAAGAAGCGGTTTTTCCAGTTGTGGGGTGGTAGGGGACAACTCTGTAATGATGCGCCCGGAATTTACCACGACAATGCGATGGGCAATGGCGGCCACCTCATCCAAATGGTGACTGCTGACCACCACGCCACATCCCGCGGCCGCCCGCTCTTTCACGACAGTACGCAGGGGTGACTATTCCCATCGGATCAAGGGGCATTGGTGGGTTCGTCAAGCACGATAAGTCGCGGCTGATGCTGAAACGCCCCAGCTAAACCCACCCTCTGCTTGTTTCCTAGCGACAGTTTCCGAAAGAGGCGATCGCGGTATGGTTGCAGCTCCCACTGGTTGATGGAGTCGGTGATGCGCTCAGGGTCGATGCCATATAACCAAGCATGCATGCGTAGGTTTTGACTCACGGTCAGCTCGGGATAGCAAAAACGGCGCGTCGATAAGCTGCCCAATATCGCCATTGCCCACGGTGCGGCGAACCGTACCGGTGGTGGGGTGGATGAGGCCAAGCGCGAGCCGTAACAGTGTGGTTTTGCCGGCGCCGTTGCGGCCAATGAGCGCGACGATTTCGCCTGCTGCCACCGAAAAAAATTGAGCTGAGTAATCCCTGCGGTTTGCCGCCGAAACGTTGCGTAACTCAAGCATGAGTACCCGCTAAAGCATGTAAAACACCGTGCAACGTCGGCATGAGCGGCCGATTGATGTGCGTACTCCAGTCTATTAACGCCCTGGTCAGTCCAGCAATGACTGCGGTTGCCACAGCCGTTGCCGTGAGCTTGTCGACGCCCCGGGAAGTCAACGCTGTGGCGATTGCGGTAATCGTTTCGTCGTTGCTGTGGATTGCTGCCGCTGCCAATTCGGGATTATCAGCTACGATGCGTAGCCGGGTACGCAATTGCTCTTCGACATCTGGGGTGAAGGTATCGAGGAGCGACTGGATTCCTGCGGTGATTGCGCGAAGCGGCGTTTCTTTGGCTGGGCGCTTTTTCGACGGCTTCCGCGATCGCCGGATCAAACGGATCCTGAAGAATCAGCGACTCCTTGGTGGGGAAATGGCGGAAAAGCGTCATCTGGCTTACCTCGGCAACGGCTGCGATTTGTGCGGTAGTGGTGGCGGAATATCCCTGGTGAGTAAAGAGTTCCAGGGCGACCAATTGTATATGCGTGTGGGTCCGATCCCATTTAGGTGAGGGCGTCATGCTTGCCATCGTACGTCATAATGTTAGTCACTAACATTATGATATCGTTCACGTTTGGGCTTATCGACGCCGCGACGGTCGCTGCCCTGCATAATGTGGGAGCTGGGGCGCGGGCGTCGATTACGCGGTGCTGATGCGGTGGATGCTGCGGTAGCGGTGGGCGTCGAGACGCAGTTCATGCTGCATAATGTCGATGCCCCCGCTATGTACCCTCATGTGAATACGTTAATGGGGCCTTTACGGAAGGCGTCTGCGGCTAGCGGTGATTCGACACATGTCGCTGCGTGGGCAGGAAGTGGTTTCCGGCACGCTCGGGAGGGGAGTGTGGATGCGATCATGCAGAATCTTTACCCCCGATTTGGTTGAAAACCATAAAAAACGGGCGTTGGAATGTAGGTTTATGTACGTATTCACTCTTGACCCCACTTCGGAGGACTGATCGATATTATGGTTGCCCAGGCACACAATGACTGGAATGAACGGATTGCGTTAGCGCAGCAGATGTTGCCGCTTCTCGGACAGCTGCACCGTAACAACAATGTAGTGACCTCGGTTTTCGGACGCTTGCTGGTGAATGTGAGTGATGTGGACATCATCAAGTCGCATCGTTACGCCCGACATATCACCGAACACGAACTTCCACTGGAAAAAAACACTGCCCATTGTGCAGGAACTGGTGGCCATGAACCTGGGTACTGCTTCTATCGATCTGGGGCACCTGGTCACATTGCACGACGAACAAGGAGGCGACCTCGGTGAGTTCCTGAAGCGTGAACTTGCCGACGTGATCGGCACCAGCACCGAACACAAGCAAAACCGACGTTGTGCTGTACGGCTTTGGTCGTATCGGTCGGTTACTGGCACGCATCCTTATTGACCATCAATCCGTGGACACCGGATGCCGTCTTCGTGCCATCGTGGTGCGCAAAAACGGCGAGAATGACCTGACCAAGCGTGCGTCCCTGCTGCGCCGCGATTCCGTACACGGTCCCTTCCACGGCTCGATCAGCATCGACTACGACAACGACATCCTGTGGGCAAACGGCACGCCCATCCAAATCATTTATTCCAACGACCCCTGCCACCGTTGACTACACGCGCTACGGCATTAACGACGCAGTGCTGGTGGACAACACTGGACGCTGGCGCGACCGCGAGGGCCTGGAACAGCACCTCAAATCCACTGGCGTGTCTAAAGTGCTGCTCACCGCACCCGGCAAAGGGGATGTGAAGAACATCGTGTACGGCATCAACCACGATGTCATTGAGGCAGATGACACGATCTTGAGTGCGGCCTCCTGCACCACCAACGCCATCACGCCGGTGCTGAAAGCCGTGAATGATCGCTACGGTGTGGAGTTCGGGCACGTGGAAACCGTGCACTCCTTTACCAACGACCAGAACCTTATTGACAACTTCCACAAGGGCTCACGCCGTGGCAGGGCAGCCACCCTGAACATGGTGCTCACTGAAACCGGCGCAGCACGTGCCGTAGCCAAAGCCCTGCCGGAACTTGCCGGAAAAACTCACCGGCAACGCCATCCGCGTCCCCACCCCCGATGTGTCCATGGCCGTGCTGAACCTGACGCTCAAGCAGGATGTGGACCGTGACGAGGTAAACAACTACCTGCGATCCGTCTCACTGCTCTCCGGCTTGCGACAGCAAATCGGGTACATCGAATCCCCCGAGATTGTGTCCACAGACTTCGTAGGCAGCACCCACGCCGGGATAGTGGACGGGCTGGCCACCATTGCCCAAGATAACCATCTTGTTCTCTACGTCTGGTACGACAACGAGTTCGGCTACTCCAACCAGGTCATTCGTATTGTCGAAGAGATTGCGGGCGTTCGGCCAGCGGTTCTGCCTCGGCGTAAAGAGCTGAGCGAACTGTAGGTCTAGCTGGTTGTTGGTTGCGGTCACGCGGGGTGCTTCATGTGGGTGTGCACCCCTCGTGACCCTACGCGGTTAACCGCTTGCGGCTGCCGTTTTCCGTCGCCATGCGAGTTGGCGGGCGGTGATAATCAACGCGAGGATGGTTGTTTCCGCAGCTAGCGCCCAGAAGTTCAGGGTGAGATCAGGGGTGGATATGAGCAATTCCTTCCAAGTCATCCCACCAATTGCTGCTGGTACGCCGATCATGATTGCGGCTGTCGTGCCAAGCCCCAGAATCAAAGCGCTGGCAATGGTGATGATAGTGCGGCGTTGCGTACGTGACGGTGCTGGACGTCGTACCCATGTGCGTAGGGTGAGTGCAATGGCGACGAGCAGTATCACTATGAGCGCAACCTGGACCCAGAGGGTAATGTCGCCGAATGCAATACTGGGCGGAAGATCTTTGTGGGACTCTGTGCCCAGTGCTTCCGCAATAAAGGCTTCCTCCTTAATAAACATATTCACGTTAAACTGGTTGCGCAGTCCCTGGGAATTGAGAAGCACGACGAAACCTTTTCCAGTGGTTTGATTGAAACCAAGATATGTCGTGTAACCCCAGGTAGCACCAGTGTGGGAGACAATTTCCACCTCGGAGCCGTCGATGCTGCTTGTGGCTTTTGCGTACTCTAAACCTGCACCGTATTCGGAGGAACCTTCGCCTGTTGGTACTGTGCTGAAGGTGCTGGGCAGTTGTCCTTGTTGGTGTTGACGGAGTTGCCAGGCAGCATAGGTTGCTAGTTGACGCCCCGTGCCCGCAAGATAGCCTTCACCTGCTTCGTCGTCGCGAACTGGGTCTGACACTGTACGGTTGCCCATGTAGAAAGGCACATATCCTTCAGGGACACCCTTTTCGGTTGCTTCTTTGCTGGTGCTGATCGGTGAAATTCCAGTGGCGGGGTTGAGGTAGTGGGTGAGTAGTTCGCTGTAGCTTTGCCCGGTTGCTCGTTCCATGGCGTGTTGGAGGAGGATGTAGCCGATGTTGGAGTAAGAATGGCTGCCGGTGGGGTTGACGTTTTTTTGAGTTCTTTGACTGCTTCAATGACTTTTTGGCAGTTCACGCGGGTAGATGCCTAGCTCACGAGGGAGGCCGGAGGTGTGGTGAATCAGATCGGTGATGGTGGCACCGTTATTGCCGAAGGCTGTGTTTCGGAACTCGGGATAGTACTGGGTGACAGGGGCGTTAAGATCGATGAGCCCTTTGTCTGCCAGTTCTAGAGCAAGTGCGCCGGTGAATGATTTAGACACTGATCCCCAGATGAAGAGGGAATCGGCGGTGATGGGATTGTTGTTGCCGTCCACACCAACGTAGTGTTCGTCGGTGATGCCGTTTGTGTCGAATTCCACCACGGCGAGTCCGGGTGTGTGGAGGTCGTGGGCGAGTTGTTCGTAGCGGTCTTGTTGAGCCTGTGCGGGAACAACCAGTACCAGAGTGGCAAGTAGTGTTCCCAGCACCGCGAGTAGGGTTCGTGCTGTTTTCATGCGGTTTAGCCTAGAGAGTTGGGGGCTGTGTCAACATCGGGGAAAAACCCTGAAAAAAACACCCTGATATTGCGTGCACTCACTACACAGCCTGCGCTATGCAAAGTATGCCCATGTCGAGGCACGAAAAAATGGCGTTTTTTTCGTGCTCGAGCGTAAGCAAACTTTGCACACCTCTGCCGCGCTAAATGGGCTGGTAGTACACCGCGTTCGTCAAGGTTACAAGGTCGGCAATGCTCCCGCTCCATTGCGTTTCGACGCCGTGTTTCGCCAGCGTCGGCAGCACAATGTCGGTCATCATTGCCAGGGTTTTTAGTCTCATAGAGTTCGTCAGCCTCCCTGTCGGGGAGGGCATCTTCCTCGTCGGTGAGGATCGCGCCGTAGGCCATGTCAAGCGCTGCATCGCCCTCGAATTCGATATAGGCTTCAATCTGCTGGCCGGTGATAAAGACGTGCCCGATCCAGGGTTCACCATTGGCGCGCGGGATGTCGGCGGCTTCGTCGAGGATCTCGGCTTGGCCTTCGCCCACGGTCCAGCCGCAATAGGCGCGTGCGATGATCCCGTGCTGCTCAAGCTCGGCAAACGCGGCATCGAGATTGGTGGTCACATCGCCAAATTGTTCCTGCTGCGCGCGACGGGCGGTGATCAGGTACTCGGCGATGTTTTTGGCCTGCTCGTTGTTGATCTCGTCGTATTCTTCCGTGATGATCTCGGTGATGTCCTCAACGCTGTCGCCTATCACCACTGCCACCCAGCACACCCCGATCACGTCGTCGTCGAAGTCGTCGGGTAACAGGTCGGCGGGCAAGATAAGGTCTTCGGGGATAGCGACATATGTGGTCATATCACACATGATACTAAAGTTCTCGGTAGTACCTGGGGATTAGGTTTGGCTTAGATACATGTCTTAGAATGGCGTCGTGAAGATGGATAAGCTGCGCAAAAAAAGCGTCAAAGGGGGTAAGAAAAAAATGTTGCCGCTCCAAAAAACGCTGCAAAATCTGTCCCGTGGTCATTCATCGTCTCCGCAAGTCCGGTGCCTTTGAGCTTGACGACGCCGCGCTGGCCAAGGCTCTCAAGAAAGCCCGTAAGTGGTAGTAATACACCGTGATTAGAGAGCATGAATGCGGTTTTGGGCCAGCTCTAATCCCTGGTTGATGATGAGTTCCGCGCCTTCGGCAGCGTGTTCGCAGATGAGTGGTAGTCCTTCGAATTCCTCCTTGCTGAAGGGTCTCAGCACATAGTCGGCGGGTGCCTGTCGCCCCGGTGGCCGTCCAATACCGACACGGATGCGGTAATAATCATTTGTTCCGAGCGACTTGGTGGTGGAACGCAAGCCGTTATGCCCATTATCGCCGCCGCCTAGTTTGAGGCGAACAGTATCAAAATCAAGGTCCAGTTCATCGTGGACCACAATGATGTTTTCTTTTGGCACTTTATAGAATTGTATGAGCGCCGCAATGGGGCCGCCGGAGAGGTTCATAAAGCTGCGCGGCTTGGCCAGGATAACTTTCTTGTCTCCAAAACGAGTTTCCACAACGTGGGAATTTGAGCGCTTATGAATAGAGAATGTGGACGGCATGGGTAGCGTGCGGTCTGCTAACTCATCAAGCACCATAAAGCCCACGTTATGGCGGGTTGTTTCATACTGTGGGCCGGGATTTCCCAGGCCAACGACCAGCCAGGGGGAGTCTGCGTGTGTTGCGTTCATAAGGGATGATGATACCTCACCTGCGCAGTTGTTGACGGACCCAACAATATATAGTAAATTTGCTAATCGCAGTGTTGATGTATCTCTCGGGAGGATAAACAGTGAAAAAAAGACCAGGGTTGTTTCAATCGCGCTTGCTGCAATTATTGCCGCGACAGGTGCTATGCCATCTGCAGGGGCAACCGCGCCGGAGGACTTTTTGAAGGGTACGGTTACCATGTGCGACTCGTTCCCACCGAGAAGTGTGAAACGGTTAAAGAGAATACCAAGAGTTTTTTTCGAAAAATCGTGATATTAAAACCACCGGCGACTTTTTTTGAAGGGTGGCCGAGATTTTTCACCACGTACGCAGAGCAGAACCCAGAAACGATCCGGGAAGTCGGTGCCAACAAACCAGGTCTGCTGAAAAGTTTCAACGCGGAGCAGCGCAGCCGATTCTTTGCCCTCATGCGTGAAGACAATAAGGCATCAGCGACAAGACTTGCAGAGTGTAAGGTCTTGACCACAGGCGATGTGAGCACGCCTCAACCCGAGCCGACACCGCAGCCGAAGCATGATCCAACTCCGCCGCCCGCTGCAAAGAAGCCAGAATCCCGTCCAGTTGTGGGTTCAAGCTTCGGTTCCAGCTAACCCATAGTAGCCCTCTAAACCAAAACCCCCAGACCGGCGGCCTGGGGGTTTTCGCAAGAGTGATTACTCGCTGTCTTCGGTAGCTTCTGCCTCAGCCTCGGTATCGGGTGTTTCTGTGACAGAGCTGGACTGTGCGACGAAGTTGAACACCAGCAGCTCGGCGTCGTCAGCCAGGGTGACACCCTCTGGAAGGGCAATGTCGCCAGCGTGGATCTGGGGAGCCGATTTCGCGGCCGTCGAGAGGCACCGCGATCTCGTCCGGGATGGAGAGAACGTCGGCGATGACGCGGATGGTGTCGGCTTCCTGGATGACCATGGCACCAGGGCCGGTCTCGCCAGTGGACACAACCGGGACCTCAACCTCGACCTCTTCGCCGCGGTGGATGGCCAGCAGGTCGGCGTGGTCGATCTCCAGGCTGAGTACGTTCTGGTCAACGGCTTTGATCATGGCCAGCTGCTTGCCGCCATCAATGTCAACACTAACCACGGTGTTCAAGCCGTGGTTACGAACGATAGCGGTGAATTCCAGGCGCTCGACGTTGATGTGCTTCGGCTCGAAACCGGGGCCGTAGACTACAACAGGGATCAGGCCAGCGCGGCGGGCGCGGCGGGCGGCACCTTTGCCGAATTCTGTGCGCGGGGTTGCGGCTAGATCAATGGCTTTGTTGGACATTGTTCCTCCTCAGGTGGTTGTTACTGTGTGATGGGTTCAGACACAACAAAAGCCTGCGTCCGAACTCGATGATGTACTCGTCGAGTCTTCGCAGGCTGTATGACCTGTGGAAAAACAATCGCGTCGATAACGGCTGTTAAGCCCTCGCCGAGACTCATAGAGGTTATCACACAGTCCTAGGCGAGGGAAAACGCAGAAAGTACGAAAAGCTAGCTACGCCTGACCTTCAAACAGTGAGGTGACGGAGCCGTTTTCAAACACTTCGCGGATTGTTTTGGCAAGGAGTGGTGCCATGGAGAGCACGGTAAGGTTATCCCAGCCTTCTGTGGTCTGGGGGAGCGTGTCGGTGGTGATCACTTCCTTGGCGCCGCAGCCAGAGAGGCGTTCCCGGGCAGGGCCGGAGAACACGCCGTGGGTGCAGGCGATGATCACGTCGGCGGCACCAGCTTCGCGAAGTACGCCAACGGCACCGGCAATGGTTCCACCGGTGTCGATCATGTCGTCCAGCAGCACACAAGTGCGGCCAGAAACATCGCCAACCACGCGATTTGCCACAATTTCATTGGCCACGTCGACGCTACGGGTTTTGTGAACAAAGGCCAGGGGGGCGTCGCCAAGCGTGTTGGCCCACTTTTCGGCGACCTTCACGCGGCCCGCATCGGGGGAGACCACGCAGATGTTGTCCAACGGGTACTTGGACTTAATGTAGTCGGTGAGGATCGGCATGGCGTGCATGTGATCGACCGGACCGTCAAAAAAGCCCTGGATTTGGTCGGTGTGCAGGTCCACGGAGATGATGCGGTCGGCACCGGCGGTGTAGAGCATGTCCGCAACTAGGCGGGCAGAGATGGGTTCGCGACCGCGGTGTTTTTTGTCTTGGCGCGCGTAGGGGTAGAACGGCAGGATTGCGGTGATGCGTTTGGCGGAGCCGCGTTTAAGTGCATCGATCATAAGCAGCTGTTCCATCAGCCATTTGTTGAGCGGCTGGGTATGTGATTGCAGAACGAAGGCATCGCAGCCACGCACTGACTCTTCAAAGCGGACGAAAATTTCGCCGTTGGCAAAGTCGCGTGCCGTCATGGGAGTTAGCTTGACTCCCAGTTCTTTGGCCACTGCCTCACCAAGTCCTGGGTGGGCGCGCCCAGAAAAAAGCATGAGATTTTTTTGATTGTCAATCCAGTGAGCAGTCATCGTGGTCTGCTTAACCTTCCTGAGTTGAGTCTGCAGTTGGAGCTGCTTGGGTAGAGTCAGCGTCGAGGGCGCGGGCTGCTGCTTCCGCTGCGGGGGTGCCGGGGCGTTTGCGCACAACCCAACCTTCAATGATGCGCTGAGGCCCCCCGGACACGACCAGTGCCCCTGGGGGTACGTCCTCCTTAATTACTGTACCTGCTCCTGAGTAAGCGCCATCACCAACTGTGACAGGGGCGATGAACATGGTGTCGGATCCGGTACGCACGTGACTGCCGATAGTGGTGTGGTGTTTGTTAACGCCGTCGTAGTTGACGAACACCGAAGACGCCCCAATATTGGATTCCTCGCCAATCGTCGCATCCCCCACATAGGGTGAGGTGTGGGACTTTCGACCCACGCCCAATCTGTGCATTTTTTTGTTTCCACAAAACCGCCGAGTTTGCCGTTGTCGCCCAGAACGGTTCCTGGGCGCAGATAGGTGAACGGTCCAACAGTGGCACCTGCGCCGATCTGTGAATCGGAACCGTGCGTGCGCACCACCGAGGCGCCTTCACGAACGATCATGTTCTTCAAGGTTGAGTCCGGTCCGATCTCGCAGTTGTTGGCAATCCGCGTTGTGCCTTTGAGCTGGGTGTTTGGCAGGATAATAACGTCTTGCCCTACCTCCACCTGCACATCAATCCACGTTGACGCAGGGTCCACGATGGTCGCGCCGCCGCGCATGTGCTGTTCGCAGATACGGCGATTCATTTCCGCCCCGATCATGGCTAGCTGCACGCGGTCGTTGACCCCGGCGACCAGCGCGGCGTCGTCAAGCACATGCCCGCGCACGCTGCGGTTATTGGAGCGGGCGATGCCGATCACGTCCGTCAGGTAAAACTCGCCCTGGGCGTTATTGGTGTCCAGTTGGGTCACCGCCGTACGCAACAGGTCAGCGTCGAAAGCGTACACACCGGAATTAATTTCTGTAAGGGCGCGCTGGTCCTCGGTCGCGTCTTTTTTTCCTCCACAATGCCCATGACCTCACCGTCAGCGGTCCGCACAATGCGTCCATAACCAGTGGGCTTATCGACGTTCGTGGTCAGCACCGTCACTGCCGCGCGCGGCAAAGTGTCGTGCTCTGCGAGGAGAGCAGCCAGTGTTTCCGCGTTGAGCATGGGAATATCGGAGGTCGTCACCAACACAGTGCCACTAAAATCGTCTGGCAGTTCATTCAACCCGCAGGCAACGGCATGACCCGTGCCGTTTTGTTCTTCCTGAACTGCGGTTGCCACCTCAGTGACCCCATAGTCGCTCAGATCTTCCTGAGCAATAGCAGGAACGACCTGGTCTCGGCCGTGGCCGACCACTGCAATCAAATGCTGAGGATGCACCCCCGCCGCCGCGTGTAACGCGTGCGCCACCATGGAACGCCCCGCAACCTCATGCAACATCTTCGGGGTTGCAGATTTCATTCGCGTACCCGCGCCCGCTGCCAAAATAATGACAGCAATATCGTCAGCCATAGAACTCCGATCATAAAAACATATGTCAATGCCAGTTCCACGCTACCGGATGCCTATATATAAGGAATGTGGGTGACACCCAACAACTGGGGAGTCACCCACATTTAGAGGTGGTGAAGTGCAGAATCTTTAGCGGAATCGCTGGACGTAGAGGATGCCACCGGGCATATTGCCTTCATGCTTAGCTATGGACACGCCGATCCTAGTGATGTGTGGATCAACAATGTTCTTGCGGTGACCAGGGGAGTTCATCCACTTTGCAGCGCATCCTGAGCATTGGGTCGACGATACTGGTTGGAGACCAGTAGGTTTTCGCCAAAATTGCCGTGAGCAGGGTGTTCGAAGCCGCCCATGCGCACCAGGTGGTCGGCCCAGCCTTTCGCGCCAACAGCTAAGTCCTCGTCCCACACGACGGGGCAGAGTCCAAGTTCGGCACGGACGCGGTTGGTTTCTTGCACAATTGCCTGTGCATCAGCCGTGGCCAATGCACCGTAATTCGGGACGATGCTATCGCTCGCGCAGGAGGTGCCGGAGTTGTTTCTGGAGTGGCCTGCATTCGTGGCGTCATTGCCAGATTGCCGGGGTTGTGCAGGTTGAGCTGGTTGAGTGGAACGAGCGGGCTGCGGTGCGGCAGCAGGGGCCTGGACTCGTGGCTGCGATCCCCGATTTGCGGTGATGCTTTGCTTATTGCGGCCAAAGAGTGAGGCGAGCATCGCAAAAATAGCAGCACCGCCGAACGATGCCAGGATCGGACCAAGTTGACCAAAATTGGGAAGTCCGGCACCTATATGACGTGCGGAATTAGGATCAATCTGCTGTACCGGCAGGCCGGGAATGGTGATGGGATTGATGGGAGCGGCCTGAGCAACGACCTGGTTGTAGTGAACCGTGTGAGGGGTTTCGGCGGAGGCGACGATGCTGTGGCCGAGCGTCATGGAAAGGCTCAGACCTGCGGCTATCAGGATGCGGGTGCGGTTGCGACGGCTAGTGCGGTGAAGCATGTCGTTCCTCCTTAATTGAAAGGCTTGCTTCATGGGGCGTTTTCGCTTCGACCAGCGTTTTTAGGATCGATCGAAAACGTAATTACATAAATTAGATTAATCATTTATGTGATAATCCTGAAAAAATACCCCCGCGAGTGAAAAGATCACACGAGTGGTGTCCAGGGATTATGTCCCTGAGCTTTGCTAATGAGAGGTATCATTACTGCAGGTGGACATAGATAAGTAGATACCTATGTGTTTTTGTGTGTCCTTCGGTAGTTAAGGGGGTAAAAAACACCCCCGAAAGCGCCCGTTTCTGCGGGATTTTCGCCCTTTTCCGTCATTGAAGGGCGCCTTTGATAAGATAATACTTAATTAAATTTAAGAATAAGGCCCCGTTTTGCGTGGTGGATGATGGGGGGGCGATCGCATCTCTGCTGGTGTCATTTGACCGGCTCGATTGTTTGGATGTTGGGTCTGGCAAGGTGTCGATCTGGGCGTGTATGCGGCTGTGGGTGTGGAGTTTGCAACCAATGGACTCAATGGTCACACTTGTGGCGTGAGAAGGGGGAGTGGTGCTTCGGCTGAGTTTATAGCGAATTTGCTATGCTTGGGCGGTGGTGATTTACGAGTGGTATGTTTCCGCCGCCACTAGAAACCGCATGGGAAATCTGCGGGGTGTGAAGCATAAACGAAAAGAATATCCCACTTAATATTGTTTCTACTCTGATTGGTAGATGAATATTTGGCATGGGAAAGATGGAACAATTGTGGGGAAGTGGCAAGCAAGGTAGGAAATGAAATCGGAAAATAAATATTGGGAGTATGTCGAAGAGGAAATCCGTCACTATGGGCATCGACTTCGCCGAATTCGGGCGTTAATTAATTTGCCGGAACGGCGAGTGAAAAAAGGAGACATTGGGGGATGGGTTTCTGACTCTGCTGAGATTTCTGGGTTGGCGTGGGTTTATGACGAGGCGAAAGTTTATGAAAATGCGCGGATTACTGACTCTGCTGAGGTTTCTGGCTCGGCCTTGGTTTATGGATCCGCATGGGTTGCTGGTTCGGCTCGGGTTCGTGAATATGCTGGGGTTTCTGGTAAGGCTCGTATTTATGGCTCAGCGCAGGTTTATGGTTGTTCTGAAGTGCTTGATAAGGCTTGTATTTATGGCTCGGCGCAGGTTTATGGATTCGCGCGGATTTATGATAAAGCTCAAATTTATGATCAGGCGCGAGTTGCTGGCTCAGCTCGGGTTTATGGCTTAGCTCGGGTTGGCGGTACGGCTGGGGTTTATGACGGGGCTGAGATTTTCAGTTCGGCGCGGGTTGAGATGCAAACACACGTTATGACTTTGACTAGCATTGGGAGTGAAGATGCGACTGTAAATCTTGTGCGTACTGAGGATGGGCATTATCTACAAGTGGGGTGTTGGGAGGGGACTGCATATAACCTGATGGAAGAGGTGTATAGGCGCAGCGGGCGTTACGAAAAATGGTTACGTGATGAAACCGTGAAGCAGCAATGGATCGAGGAGTATCAAGCTTTGGAAATGCTCGCTATGAAGCGTGTTACTGCATGGGAAAAGGCCCGAGGCGCAGAAAATAGGGGACAGGTAGGGGGATGATGTTGCCCGGTCACACTTTGGCTCATGTGATGACAGTCCGCACGAAAACCGGGCTAATGGACAGAAAGTGTGTCCCGGTCTAGTCACTTAACCCTCATTACACCGCAGGTCACAGCAACCCACCAAAACCGCAAAAAACCCGCCAATCAGAACCAAAAGCACTGATCAGCGGGTATTTTCGTCTGCTTCCCCGCCAGGACTCGAACCTAGAAAGCTGGTACCAAAAACCAGAGTGTTGCCAATTACACCACGGGGAACCGCAAAGCATGTGTGGAAGATTCCATTGCTCGCTTCAGCTACTTTACCCTATTGCCTGCGATGCGCAATTTCAACCTGCGATCCCACGCCACCGCTTCCACGCCACCGCCTCCGCGCCACCGCCTCCACGCCACCGACAACCATCACCAACAACCCCAACCCCGCTAGGCTATTACCTATGGTGAAGCAGCGTATGACGGGTAAAGAGCGTAGGGAACAGTTGATCAGTATTGGGCGGAGTGTGTTTGCGGAGCGCGGTTTTGAGGGGACGAGTGTGGAGGAGATTGCTGCTCGGGCTGGTGTTTCTAAGCCTGTGTTGTATGAGCATTTCGGGGGTAAGGAGGGGCTGTATGCCGTGGTGGTGGATCGTGAGATGCTCCGGTTGGAGGGCATTATCACGGCCGCGTTGGAGAGCGGGCGTTCTCGTTTCCGCATTGAGCAAGCGGTGTTGGCGCTGCTCACGTATGTGGAGGAGCACACGGATGGGTTTCAGATTCTGGTGCGGGATGTGTCGCCGGGCGGGGAGCGCAGCTATTCCACCATGTTGAATGAGGCGGTTGCTCAGGTGTCCCATATTCTTGAGCAGGCGTTTATCCGCTCTGGTCTTGATCCCGAGTATGCGGTTCTCTATGGTCAGGCGCTGGTGGGGATGGTTTCTATGACGGCGCAGTGGTGGTTGGATGTTCGGGAGCCGTCAAAGGAGCAGGTGGCGGCGCATATTGTAAATTTGTGTTGGAATGGCTTGGCCCGGATGGAGCGGGATCCGCAGTTGATCAACAAGCCTGTTACGGAGCCAACACCGCTGGCAGAGTCCGCGACATCCCCAACGCCCAGCACCTCCGACGCAACAACCAGCACAGCACCAAGATCAGCAACCGTAACCAGGACGGGCCATCGTATATTGTTGGTTTGGTGTCCACCCAGAATTCCTCGCGCACCACTAAACACACCACCATAAACAGCACCACACCGATGCTTGCGGGTTTGTTGAAATCCGCAGCTACAGACCCGAAACTGACGGGGCTGCTCACGCACATTGGTGAGCCGTATCTTCACATTACAGGCATTGCGCAATCACGCCCGTGGACGGTGGCGGCAATCGCGCAGCGTGCGCCGGTGTTGTTGGTCACGGCGACGGGGCGTGAGGCGGAGGACGTGACGGCGGAGTTGCGAGCAATGATGGGGGGAGAGCGTCGCGTGGTTTCCGTCGTGGGAGACCCTACCGCATGAACGTCTCAGCCCCGGTGTGGATATTGTGGGTCAGCGCGCGGAGGTGCTGCATAAACTTCCCGAGTTGAAGGTCGTGGTGGCGGCGGCCCGTGCGTTTTGTCAGCCGATTCTGTCCAGCGCACCAGGCAGGGATCCGCTTGTGGTTGAGGTGGATCGTGAGTATTCCTTTGAGAATATTACGCGTGACCTGGTGTTTCGTGGTTACAGTCACGTGGACATGGTGGGCAAGCGCGGGGAGTTTGCCACCCGCGGCGGCATTATTGATATTTTCCCGACCACGCTGGATTACCCGGTGCGTATTGAGTTTTGGGGCGATGAGGTCACTGATATTCGTCAGTTTTCGGTGGCCGACCAGCGCACCATCCCGGATATTGAGGTCGCCCGCGTGGAGGTGTATCCCTGCCGCGAGCTGCTGGTGACTGAGGAGGTCTCGCGATGCGCGCAACAATTGGCGGTGCAACACCCGGGCAATCCGACGCTGGTGGAACTGCTCACTAAGCTCGCCGATGGCACCCCCGCCGACGGCATGGAGGCACTGATACCTGCGCTTATCGACGCCCCCTCACCCCACTGCCCGCACTGATGCCCCAAGGGCACACACGTTGTGTTGCTGGATCCCGAGAAAATCCGTACCCGCATCGCCGATCTGGAGGCCACCGACGCGGAATTTCTCGCCGCAGGTTGGGAGGCCGCAGCCATGGGCGCGAGTGGCCCCGTCGCTGCGGAAGGCTTGGACCTTTCGGCCAGCTCGTACCGGTCCTTCGAGTCCCTGGAAATCTCCACAACGAAGGCAGGTAATTCCTGGTGGACGTTTGCCCCGGAGGGATGTTTGCCGCTGACGAGACCGATACGTTGCCGCTCGCCTTCCAGCCAGCACCTGCGCCCCGCGGTGACGTCGCACAGATCGATGCAATGATGGCTGAGCTTCTGGAACACACGCGGAAAGGCGGCCCGGTCGCCTATATTGCGCCCGGCGCGGGACCGATTAAACGTATGGTGGAGCGTTTTGCAGACAAGGGAATCCCCACTAGCGTGGCCACGCCGGGTGCTCAACCAACCGGTGGGGAAGTCACCCTTTACCAGGCATTATCGCACGCCGGTCTGGTGTTTGACAGTAGCGACGGCCAGCTTATCGTCATCACCGAAACAGACCTCACGGGCAACCGTGTCGGCGATATCGCGGGCGCTAAACGACGTCCTGCCAAGCGCCGTCACAAGGTCGACCCGCTGGCGCTGAAAACCGGTGATCTGGTGGTTCATGAGACACACGGCATCGGGCGATTTGTCAAGATGACGGAGCGCACCATCAACACGGGGGATGAAACCTCCCGCAGGGAATATGTGGTGCTGGAGTACGCGCCGTCGAGACGCGGCGCACCAGCGGACCAGCTGTATGTACCCATGGACAGCCTGGACATGCTGTCACGATACGTGGGTGGGGAGAAGCCAACCCTGTCGAAAATGGGCGGGTCTGACTGGAAAAACACCAAGAAGAAAGCCCGCGCAGCCGTGCGGGAAATTGCCGGTGAACTGGTGGAACTGTACGCCAAGCGGCAAGCCGCACCGGGCCATGCTTTCGCTGCTGACTCGCCGTGGCAGCGGGAGATGGAAGACAACTTCCCCTTTGTGGAAACCGAGGACCAAATGCTGGCCATCGACGCAGTGAAAGGGGACATGGAACGCGCCGTGCCCATGGACCGCGTGATTGTCGGCGATGTGGGATACGGCAAAACCGAGGTGGCGGTGCGCGCTGCTTTTAAGGCTGTGCAGGACGGAAAACAGGTGGCGGTGTTGGTTCCTACCACGCTGTTGGCGCAGCAGCATCTGGCGACGTTTGAGCAGCGTATGGATGGTTTTCCCGTGACAATCCGGGGATTATCTCGCTTTACCTCGAATGCAGATGCGAAGAAAATTACGCAGGGGCTTGCCGATGGCACCGTGGATATTGTCATTGGGACTCACCGACTTCTGCAGACCGGTGTGCAATGGAAAAAAACCTTGGTCTGGTGGTGGTGGACGAGGAACAGCGTTTTGGTGTTGAACACAAGGAGCACATCAAGGCGTTGCGCACCCACGTGGATGTTCTCACCATGTCTGCGACCCCGATTCCCCGCACCCTGGAAATGTCCATGGCCGGAATCCGGGAAATGTCCACGATCCTCACGCCGCCGGAGGACCGTCACCCTGTGCTCACCTATGTGGGTGCGCAGGAGGATAAGCAAATCGCGGCGTCGATACGCAGGGAGCTGCTGCGCGACGGCCAGGTTTTTTATGTGCACAACAAGGTGGCGTCCATCGACAAACGTGCCCGTGAGCTGCGGGAACTAGTTCCGGAAGCGCGCATTGTGGTGGCGCATGGCCAGATGAGTGAGGATCTTCTTGAACAAACCGTGCAGGGGTTTTGGGCCCGCGACTATGACGTTCTTGTGTGCACCACCATCGTCGAAACTGGCCTGGACATCGCCAATGCGAACACTCTCATCGTGGAGAATGCGCACCACATGGGCTTGTCACAGCTGCACCAGCTGCGCGGACGTGTTGGACGTTCCCGCGAACGTGGCTACGCCTACTTCCTGTATCCCAAGGGCATTGAGCTTACTGAGACCTCTTACGACCGCTTAGCCACAATCGCGCAAAACAACGACCTCGGTGCCGCATGGCTGTAGCCATGAAGGATCTGGAAATGCGCGGTGCCGGGAATGTTCTCGGTGCGGAACAATCCGGGCATATCGCCGGGGTGGGGTTCGACTTGTATGTGCGGCTCGTGGGTGAGGCAGTGGAGGCGTTCCGGTCGCTCGCCGACGGCAAAGTGGTCGATGGTGCTGATAAAGCACCCAAAGAAATACGTGTCGACCTGCCCGTTGATGCCCACATTCCTGATACCTATGTCAACTCCGAGCGCCTGCGCCTTGAGGTGTACCGCGCGCTCGCGCAATCCACCAGCGAAACGGATCTGCGGCTTACCGTCGAAGAAATGGAAGATCGCTACGGTCCCATTCCTGTGGAGGTTTCCCGTCTGCTGGCCGTCGCTCGCTTGCGGCATGTCATGCGCGCGGCGCGGCTTTCCGACGTCGGCGTGCAGGGAACCCGCATCAAAGTTCACCCTGTGGAACTTCTCGATTCCCAACAGGTGCGGCTGAAACGGCTCTTCCCGGGTGCAACATATCGCGCGGCAGCCAAAGCAATCCAGCTGCCGTTCCCCAAAGCAGGCCGTAATGTCACTGACCCGCAGCTTCGCGATGTTGACTTGGTGCAGTGGGTGGCGGATTTCATTGCCACCATGTTTGACGTCGATGGCATCGATGTGACTGGCGGCGGGGATCGTGATGCCCAGGGCGCACAGAAACGAGTGATTTCTGTCGGCGGAGCGCAGGGAAAGGGGAAACCGTCTAGAACTGCTGACAGAACGTCACGGAGGAGCCGCCGCTAGTTTCCGTACACTAAGCGGTATGCTTCACCGACAAAAGATAGATGAACAACCAGCTGAGCCTGGACCGTTTCACGTGTTGTTCTATTGGAATGAACAGCCGGATTTTCATCTGGATGCGCGCGTGGTGGCTGATGCCATAGCGCGCAGCTGCGATGTTGGGCCCATGACATGCAAGGACAAACTGATTGTTTGGACGGCTTGGCCGCAGCCTACAACGTGCCCATGCAACCCATGCTGATGTTCAGCAGTATGTGGGAGGTAGAGGATAAAGCTGGTTTATTGTCGCCACTGGAGTCGGGGCAACTGTGGCGCATCAAAGGGCGTGAAGAAGAAGTGCTTGCCACCATGAATTACGCCATGGGCATGACGGAAATGTTCACCGCCATCATGGCTGGGGACTACCCGCTGTTGCTGCGGCTCAGCATCTATGCCGCCGCTATCCACGCTATGGTGTCCACCTACAGTCCCGATGTTGTGCACGTGCTGCACTGCGGTGATCTTTACGACGCCGCAGAGCTTCTTCGCTCCATGGATGAGAGTAGGTTCTCGCCACTGAACCTTGCGTGCACTGTTCGGGCGTTTAACATTGCGGGATCCGAGCAGGATGAGTTTGTTATGGATTCTTTGGGGCTGTTTTTGTTCGGACTTCCCGATGTGCAGGTGCACGCCCACAGTGTGGATCGTGGCGAGGTGGAATCAGATATCTGGCCGCTTGCTCACTACCTTTTGGACAGTGGCGACGTGATTCAGAATGGGGATACGGTGGGCGAGCACCACTACCGCTGTCAGCACGAAAATGCCCTGATAGGGCCGCCGAGGGAAGTCCTTGATATTAATATTGGTGCCTACGCGGCGGGTAACCGCGCGGCACCGACGGAGGATCCAGGGGCGTAGCCTGCTAGAAGCTGAAGTGCACCAGCTCCCGGTGCTCTAAGTCCCGTTCAGGGGGAGATGCCGGTCCACTTGTGGATGTAGTTCCACACAAGTTCGCTACGTTCCTCGTAGTCGTCGGTGAACACGGCATCGCCATGTTGTTCCACAACGTTGCCCATGGCCAGGACGGATTTGCCGACCACGGAGCCGTCACGGCTGAGCTGGCCGTAGTAGGTGTTGGACACGTCAGAGACGAGGAATGAGAACATGTCGCCGTCGGAGCTGGGTGTGAGCGAGAGGATGCTGTCCATGCCAACGAGTCCGAGCGTGCCGGATTCCGTGTGCAGGACGTCAACACTTTGAAGATCGTGGAATGCGGAGGCCGCGTCCTCAAAGGACGCGGTGCCATCAGCGGTGATGGCATGTCCGACGATGGCAGCCAGGTCGCCATCGGAGAGGCGGCGGTTGCATACAAAGCCTGCGAAGTTAAGTCCCATGAGGGAAAGCTCCTTATAGAAGATTAGCTTCTACTTTTTGCTAACTACTATAAGCATTATTTGATGGGGTGCCGTTGATTTTTTTGGCACTCCTCGCGGGCGTGTCTTTGCGGCATATCTCACTATTGAGGTGGTTGTGTAACCTCAAAAAGGCCACGCCCCCACCAGTCGTCGTCGCTTTCAATCCCAGGTGAGTAGGTAAAAAAATGACGGAGGATTCGTAGCGCACGTACCCGTTCATTGTGTCGTGCCGAGAAAAACTTCGATCGAATCGGAATGAAAAATATCCTCTGAGGACTTCACACACTCAAAGCCATCCGTGCCGTCAATGAAGTTGTGTGGCGTGATGTGAGAGTGCATACCGTATTAACGCCCGAACATAAGGCTGATCAGAAGCATTGCTGGGAGCGCCGCAAAGGTTGTCACTAGAACGGTATCGCGGGCAATGACAGTGCCTTTTTGGTAGGTAGCGGCGTAATTGTAAATGTTCTGCGCGGTGGGTAATGCTGCGAGGATTGCGGCAACGTAGAGCAACTCGCCGTCAAGATGGAACACAAAAGCGCCAATGGCTACAGCAAATGCTGGCATTCCTAACACCTTGAGTACCGATGCCGTAAGTACACCAACGCGTTGTTCGGGAGTATCCAGCACACGGCTGGAATGAAGCGACGCGCCAAAACTGATCAAAATCATGGGAATAGAGGCTCCGCCAAGAATTTCCAAAGGCCTCAGCACTGCGTCTGGAAGGTTCACATGTAGCAGGCTCACCACCATTCCCACGAGTGCCCCCAGCACCATGGGGCTCAGCAAAGATCCGCGAATAATGTGGGCTACTTTATGCCGATTGCCATCCCCTGTAGCTGCTGCCAATATCGCGAGAATAATGGGTGTGAACAGTGCCATTTGAAACAACAGAATCGGTGCAACATAGCTGCCATTTCCCAGGACGTACATGCCCACAGGTAACCCAATGTTGTTGGAGTTGACGTACGCGGATGAGGCTGCGGCGATGCAGGTGGTCGCGGCGTCGTGACGGAAAAAGATCCGGGACACCGCAACGTAGACTCCTGCGGTGGCAAGGGCCGAGAGGGCTGCCACGGCCACCACAGGCGACAGCAGCGTTTCGACATCAGCCTTGCTCACCACCATAAAAACCAGGGCGGGGGTCGCGGAGTAGAATGCGATGCGGTTGAGCACCAGGCGTTCAGATCCGCTGGCAATGATCCCCGTCTTCGCCAGGATGTAGCCAACCAGAACGATGCTGAAAATAATGGCAAAACCGATGATGACTCCGGTCACAGCATGGCCTCCTTTAGTGCTTAACGACGCCCCGAGAGGCTGTTCGGGCTCAAGACAGGCTCAGTACTCCAGTACTTAACCCGTAAATGGCGCACACGCCACCGAGCGCGACCAACGCTACAACGCACCATTCAAAGGAGTTAAATATTCTGTTTCCGGTGCGGAGGCGAGTCCAGACGTAGGGGACCATTCCGGGGATCACCAATAGTGCGCCGAACAGCAGATATGTGACGTCTGCGGCGTAGAACAGCCACAGCGAATAAATCGTAGCTATGGCCGCGACGGCCCCGTGCCTGCGGTTTACCTGCGAGGAAACCTCAGGGCCGGAGTCGTCGAAATGCGTGCCAGCACCAGGGTGTGCGATGCCGCGCCCACGAATGGTGAGGAGCAGCAGGTAAAACGAGGTGAAAAAAAGTAGGGCAGCATGTACATCATCGTGGCCAGCTGCACCATGGAGTTATAGGTGGTTTCGTTGAGGAAGAAGACAATGACAAGGATCTGGATGACAATTGTGGATACCAGCTGCGCATAGAATGGTGCGCCGGCTTTGTTGGTGCGTCCCAGCTGCTGGGGGAGCAGGCCGTCCAAGGCCATCAGGGTGATGGGTTCAGCGCAGAGCATCTGCCACGATACGTATGCGCCGAGCACCGAAAGGCACAGACCAATAGAGATAAAGGCACCGCCCCATGGTCCCACTACTGCTTCCAGGACACTGGCCATGGAGTTATCGGGCAGACCTGCCAGTTCTTCCTGACTCAACGCACCATAGGACAGGGTGGCCACGGTGACGAGCAGGACGAGCACGGTGGTAAAACCGATCACGGTGGCCCGGCCGACGTCGCGACGCGTGCGGGCTTGCTTTGAATACACGCTGGCCCCTTCCACACCGATGAAGGCCCAGACGGTAAACACCATGAATCCTTTCACCTGCTCGATCACCGACACGTTGGAGGAGTGCGACCAGAAATCCATCGTGAACCTATCCCAGCTGAACCCCAGAAACGCGGTGAGCAGCACGAAAGCAAGAATGGGGAGAATCTTGGCCACGGTGGTCACCAGGTTGAGAAACGCCGCCTGGCGGATTCCTCGGGTCAGGCCGAAGAAAATGAGCCAAGTCAGAAGTGATACCGCCATCGCCGAGGCCCAGCGGTTTTCCGCAGAAAAGAGTGGGAGGTAATGCCCCAAGGTGGAAAAGAATAAGGTTGCATATCCAACCTGCGCGATAACACTGCCCATCCAGTAGCCCCATGCCGACGCGAAACCCACGAAGTCACCCAGCCCTGCGCGCACGTAGGAGTAGACACCGGAGTCGAGGTGTGGCTTTCGGCTTGCCAGGATCTGGAACACGAAGGCGACGGAGAGCATACCCACGCCAGCGATGGACCAGCCGATAAGCATTGCGCCTGGACCAGCCACTGATGCCGCGTTTTTGGGGTAGTGCGAAAATTCCGGTACCAATTGTGGAGCCGATGATGAGTGACACTAAGGTCCAAATGCGGACGTTATGGGTCTTTTTCGTTGTGTCTGGGTGAGATGAGGTCACGCTGTCACATTAGTTGGTAAAAGGGGTTTTTAATAGCACTCCCAGACAAACACGTTAAACTTTGGGCATGTCTGTTCTGCTTCTAGACCCACGACAGCCCACGTTGATACCACTTGAATTAGTTGTCCACCTCCGGGGTAGCGTGGAATATACCGAGGAGGTGCCCATCCGTGTGCGCTGGGCAATTGCTGATCTAGGAGCAGATGTTGTGGACGGCGCGCCGGTGCTGGTGAGTACCGAGCGGCGTTCTGATGAGGTGCAGAACCGGCTTGCTGCAGGTGAGGAGCTCATTGAGCTGTCCTCGTATTTTATTAGTGACGAGTCCCCCCAGATTGAGGTTGAGTCAACAAACCGGAGCAGCATCGAGGAGGCAATTCGCGTGATTCGGGACGCTGTGCGCCTCGGACAGTGGGAAAGTGAGCAAACTCACCGTACGTTGTTGCCTTTCCTTCGGGAGGAATTGGAGGAGTATGCGGAGGCTGTCGACGAGTGGGAGGCGAATGAGCTCGGTGCAGAGGATCAGCTCAAACTCGAATTATCAGATTTGCTTCTCCAGGTGCTCTTTCATGCGCAGGTAGCGCAGAATCGCGGCTCCTTTAATATTTATGATGTTGCGCAGGCGTTTGTGGACAAGATGCGTTCTCGCCAACCGTATCTTTTTGATGGTTCGGTGGGTGTTGTCCCGGTGGATGAGCAAAAGCGTTTGTGGCAGGAAGGGAAAGAGCAGGAAAAGGTGGAGCAGCAGGAGCGTACCTCTGAGTTGCAGCGCAACTTCTCTGGCGGAGGTGGAGCCGCAGAACTGGAGGAGTAGCTGCTTGAGGTCGCATCAACAGTCGCTGCCTGTAGGAAAAAGTAGTATCGTTCGCTGTGGGTTTCTGCTGTACTGCAGCCGTACTACAGTGGTGGAATGCTCTGGTTGGCGCGCGCAGTCACCGAGATAGCTGCCAAGTAATACTCACTGAAATATTTCTAGGGAAGGCTGGGCTGGGATAGTCGTGCGGCGTGTTGTAGGTTGTGGCCTGGCTTCGGTTTTAGCGATTGTGCTTGTGATCACTGTGGTGGGGTGGTTGCTATCCACACTTGATGTTTCGAATCCGACGCGGACTTTGCAGCCCGTTCCACAGGACGTTCCGCCTGCGGCGGGCGCCGCAGTGCCGGATATTAATATCAACGAATCGGGTCGCACGTCGTTGAAGCTTGCGTTTTGGGCGGATCCGATTGCAGAGAAGACGGGTATCCCCTCTGATGCGTTGAAGGCATATGGAAACGCTGCCTTGATCGCTCAGGAGAGCTGGCCGAGCTGCCATGTTACATGGAACACACTTGCTGGTATTGGGCATGTAGAGACGCGCCACGGTACCTACTCGGGAAACTTTTCGGGGGTAGCAAGATCGACGCGAACGGATTTATCGATCCGCCCATTATTGGGGTTCAGCTCAACGGATCGCCCGGGTTTGCCGAAATCAAGGACACCGATCACGGTGCCCTTGATGGTGATTCCGAATTTGACCGCGCCGTAGGGCCGATGCAGTTTATCCCAGGTTCATGGGGCATTTATGGGCGTGACGCGGATGGTGATGGCACCGCTAACCCAAACCAGATTGACGATGCCGCTCTCTCCGCTGCGAACTTGTTGTGCGCGCATAACAGGGATTTGTCCACCCCCGAGGGGTGGACGGAGGCTATCCGTTCCTACAACTCGTCATCGGAGTATCTGGTGAATGTGCGCAACGCTGCGGCATCGTATGCACTGGAGCAACCCGCTGGGTAAACCGAGTGGTTTTACTAACTTTTTCTGCCTCACACTCGTAAGCCGAGGCATTCCGTGCCACAATTGAATCTAGGCGTGACGCACGACAAATGTTTGAATGTTTTTGATCGGGCTTTTGATCGGGCACAAGTTCACACAGTCGTCGGGCCGTTGCGCAAAGGAAGATTCAACAAATCCTTCAATTGGCTAGGAGGCCACTGTGGCTGGAATTATGCACGTTTTCGCTCGCGAGATTTTGGACTCCCGCGGCAACCCCACTGTCGAGTGTGAAGTATTTCTTGATGACGGTTCCCACGGTGCAGCAGGCGTCCCCCTCCGGTGCGTCCACTGGTGTGCATGAGGCCCACGAACTGCGCGACGGCGGTGACCGCTACCTGGGTAAGGGCGTGCTGCAGGCCGTTGAGAACGTCAACGAAGAGATCGCTGACGCACTGCGCGGCATCGAAGCCGACGACCAGCGCCTCGTTGACCAGACCATGATCGATCTGGATGGAACCCCGAACAAGGCACGCCTGGGCGCCAACGCCATTCTCGGTGCCTCCATTGCGGTGGCCAAGGCAGCTGCTGATTCGGCTGGCCTGGAACTGTTCCGCTACGTTGGTGGCCCGAACGCCCACGTCCTGCCAGTGCCGATGATGAACATTGTTAACGGTGGCGCTCACGCCGACTCCGGTGTGGACGTTCAGGAATTCATGATTGCCCCCATCGGTGCGGAATCCTTCGCTGAAGCACTACGCATCGGTGCCGAGGTCTACCACGCTTTGAAGAGCGTTATCAAGGAAAAGGGCCTGTCTACCGGCCTGGGTGACGAGGGCGGTTTCGCTCCCTCCGTTGGCTCCACCAAGGAAGCACTGGATCTCATCGTGGAGGCCATTAAGAAGGCTGGCTACGAACCCGGCAAGGATGTCGCCCTCGCCCTTGACGTCGCATCCTCCGAGTTCTACAAGGACGGCAAGTACCACTTCGAAGGCGGCGAGCACACCGCTGAGGAAATGTCCAAGGTGTACGAGGACCTGATTGCCAACTACCCAATCGTCTCCATCGAAGATCCGCTGCAGGAAGACGACTGGGAGGGCTACACCGCCCTCACCGCCGCCATTGGCGACAAAGTGCAGATCGTCGGCGACGACTTCTTCGTCACCAACCCCGCCCGCCTGCGTGAAGGCATTGAGAAGAAGGCCGCCAACGCCCTGCTGGTGAAGGTTAACCAGATCGGTACCCTCACCGAAACCTTCGACGCCGTTGAGCTGGCCCATCGCAACGGCTACCGCACCATGATGTCCCACCGCTCCGGCGAAACCGAGGACACCACCATCGCTGACCTAGCCGTTGCCCTCAACTGCGGCCAGATCAAGACCGGTGCTCCCGCCCGCTCCGAGCGCGTGGCCAAGTACAACCAGCTGCTGCGCATTGAGCAGACCCTCGGTGCCGCCGCCAAGTACGCCGGCCGTGACGCTTTCCCGCGTTTCCAGGGCTAAACACTAACCACTGAAGCCGACCCGCCGAACCCGGTAGGGTCGGCTTCTCTGCTTCTTGCCGGCGCGCTTATCGACGCCCCTCGCCTCCCGCACGCTAGTATCAAGAAACTATGAAGGATGCAGGGAAAAAAAGCGGAATCGAGTCGTCCCTGTAGCACGCCGACGCACAGATGCTTCCGCACGTGGACCCAGGCCCGGGGCCGCTATTCCGCGAACCGCGCCCTTCAGTGCAGCCCAAACCCTCACCCTGGTGATCGTCCTCGTTCTGCTCCTCCTTGGCATTGCCTTGCCCCTGCGCAACTACTTCCAGCAGCGCAGCGACATTGCCCAGACCCAATCGGATATTGCCAACAAGGAAAAACGAAAAGAAGAACTTCTTGCTGAACTGGATAAATACAACTCCAAAGCTTACGTCGAAGAGCAAGCCCGTAACCGCTTGAACGTGGTCAAAGAAGGCGAAACTGCATTCCGTATCGTTGACCCCGCCATGGACAGTGATTCCAGTGTCACCTCCGCAGAGGGGGAGGCCCAACCCGAATCAGATGCCTGGTACACCACGGTGTGGCGCTCCATCGCCGACTCTGATGCGGACCTGAAGCTCGGGGGCGTCGACAAGCAGCAGGAGGAACAACAGCCTGAACAGAGCACCCAACTGCCAATTGAACCAACCCAAGCGCCCTAATATGATGTGTGGCTATGACAGTTACCGCAGCCGACCTTGACGCTGTAGCCACGCAACTGGGTCGCACCCCACGTGGAGTGCTCGACATATCCTACCGGTGTCCAGATGGCGCGCCGGGTGTGGTAAAAACCGCCCCGAAGCTGGACGACGGAACGCCATTCCCCACACTGTATTACCTCACCGACCCCCGACTCACCTCCGAGGCATCGCGGTTGGAGGTTGCGCACGTGATGAAGTGGATGACCGCGCGCCTAGAAACCGATGCTGAACTTCGAGCCGACTATCAGCGTGCCCACGAATATTTCCTGGCCAAACGCAACGCCATTGAAGACCTCGGAACCGACTTTTCCGGCGGCGGGATGCCTGATCGCGTGAAATGCCTGCACGTTCTCATCGCCTATGCGTTGGCGGAAGGGCCGCAGCATTTTCGGCTTGGGACCGAAGCCGTGGCCATGGCGGCTGATCATGCTGGGCTGCGTGGCACCGCCGTGCCCGATGACTGGCCCACCTGCGCCGATCTGAGCATCAACCTGGAGGACTTTGACTTCACCCACGCTGAGGTCGGGCGATGACCCGGCTCGCCGCCGTCGATTGCGGAACAAACTCGATTCGCCTGCTCATTTGCGATTCCACCGATGGAAAAATCAAAGAAATCCACCGCACTATGGAGATCGTGCGCCTAGGTGAAGGCGTGGACGAGACGGGTCACTTCTCGGACGCTGCCCTCGCGCGCACCGCCAACGCGCTCGAAGGCTACGCCACCATCATGGACATTGAGCGTGTGAACAAGGTACGCATGGTGGCCACCTCGGCGTCGCGAGACGCCGCCAACAAAGATGAGTTTTTCGCTATGACCGCCGAACTACTAGGGCGCGTGGTCCCGGGAGCGCAGGCGGAAATCATCAGTGGTGAGGAGGAAGCGGCGCTTTCCTTCAAAGGTGCCGTCGCTGATCTTCCCCCAGAGGACGGGCCGTTCTGTGTGGTCGACCTCGGGGGAGGCTCCACCGAGTTTGTGGTGGGTTCCCACAGCGGCCCAATCAGTGGCAGTTACTCCGCGCAGATGGGATGCGTCCGGCTCAGTGAACGCATCATGCGTTCCAACCCGGCCACTGCGGAGGAAGTCACTCAGGCCGACGCCTATGTGGCGGAGCAGCTTGCTCGTGTGCGTGCCGACGTCCCGATCGGTTCGACCCGCACGCTCGTGGGCTGCGCCGGTACTTTTACCACGCTATCCGCCCTTGCTCAGGGCTTGGGAAACCTACGACTCCCACGCCATCCACGGATCTGTCCTGCGTTTCGACGCTCTCCGTGTACTTACCGCGCAGCTGATCCGGGAATCCTCGGAGCAACTCTCTATCAACCCAGTCATCCACCCAGGTCGCGCTGACGTGATCGCAGGTGGGGCAGTGGTGGTCAACGGCATTATGGCCCTGCTCGCCGAGGAAGCCGATGTGCATACGATGACCATTTCGGAAAAAGACATCCTCGACGGGATCATCGCTGAACTCGCCGGGGAGTAGGTTGGGCGGGGCTACCGGCTCGATTCCATATCACCGCGCATGATGGTTTAGAATCATGAGCGCGCCCCTATAGCCCAATTGGCAGAGGCAGCGGACTTAAAATCCGCCCAGTGTCGGTTCGAGTCCGACTGGGGGCACCAAGAAAATGCAGTTTGAGTTTTGCAAAGTGTGCTTATGCTCAAGCGTAAAACTGGGGTGTTTTGCGACCTGGAGATAAGCACATTTTCCATGCGTGTCATGTAGGCCCACTGCCAGGTACAAAAACACCCCATTTTGGACTGTCCTCGATATCACACCGACCCACCTGAACTTGCGCGGCACTAGCATAATTCGCAGAAAAGGGCTAGTCTGATTTAGGTTAGCTTCCCCTAAATTGAGCAAGGATACGGGATGGATCTGCATATTGCGGGGCCGGTGCTGTTGTGGTGCCATGAAGGAACGGCACTTGTTACCCACTCGACCTCCACAGCACAGCTCATTGCTGGTGACGTGTATTATTCGCCGGAATCGGTCATGGTTGAAGAAAACGGCCTGGTCATCCCGCTGCTGTTCCCCGACATACAGATTTCAGGTTCCGCGCGGCGGGTTCATGTGGGTGTGCGTTGGTCGGATGTGATTGTTCACGAGTTTTCACGCAGCCTCGGCTTGTCCATTCCCGCAATGCGTCCGTCTCCGGCGTTGCTGCGCATCTTTGATGATCCTGTCGCTCTGCCGCCGGTGGCTCAGACTCCTGAGGCGCATGCTGTATCCTGCGCGATTGCAGATAATCCCGCTGATCAGACCGGGCTTGAGGAGTTTGCCCAGCGCCACGGTATTAGCTCGCGCACCCTGCAGCGTCAGTTTGTCAACGGCACAGGTTTCACATTTAGCGAGTGGCGCACAGCCTATCGCGTGCACGCGGCATCGGAACTGCTCTCGCTGGGCTTTAGTGTTGCGGTGGTGGCCAATATGGTTGGTTTTGCTGCCACCAGCAGTCTGACCCGCGCTTTTCGACGCCACACCGGTTGCGCACCGTCGAAATACTCGCTGGGGATGACAGGCATGGGAGCTACAGGCGAAGTGCCCCGTATCCCTGGTTGCACGGTTCAGGCGCCGAAGGAGACCATGTCTATATGGGTGTACAAGGGCACGGCTACATTCACTGATGGGGACTTCTGTCGTTTCATGGGCGCGGGGGAGAGCGTGACCATCCTCAAGGATAGCGATGCGCAGCTAGAAGTTGCGGCGCAATCCATTGCCTTGCCCGTGGCCTACGACGGTGTTATGCCAGATCAGCCGGGGCTGAAGGACGTCGTGACATGGTGCCGAGCTCGGTATGAATTGGTGCGAATATTGAATGAGAAAGTAAAATAACTGCGGTCGGGAACTTTTGACATAGCGCGCGCGTTGCACAGTATGTAACGTGCAGTGCTAACAACGAAAGGACATGTATATCGTGCGCAGTAGTAACCCGGTTTTCAGCTCGTTGACGAGCTCCCGCAACAGGAGCGCCTACCAGAATCCGTATCAGCAGATGCCTTATGGCGGTCAGCAGGTTCAAACGTCTGATCGGGCAATGACTGTCGATGACGTGATTGCAAAGACCAGCATCACGCTGGGCATCATCATCACTTTCGCTGTTATTAACTTTGCCATTTCGACTTTTAGCCCGGCGCTGGCTGTGCTGCTTACCATCGTCGGTGGAATCGGTGGCTTTATTACTGTTCTTGTTTCTACTTTTGGCAAGAAATACGGTTCCGCCCCGGTGACCATCATCTACGCTGTGTTTGAGGGCCTGTTTGTCGGTGGTGTTTCGCTACTGTTCACAGGTCTGTTGGGCAACAGCTTGGGTAAGAACGTTGACGCTGGTGTGATGATCGGCCAAGCGGTTCTGGGAACCATTGGCGTGTTCATCGGCATGTTGTTCGTGTACAAGACCGGTGCGGTGAAGGTTACTCCGCGGTTTAACCGCATTCTTACCGGCTGCATTATCGGCGTGGTTGTCCTTAGCGTGGGTAACGTGCTGCTGTACATGTTCACCGGCAGTAACCCGCTGACTGATGGCGGCCCGCTGGCGATCGTATTCTCCCTGGTCTGCATCGTGCTGGCTGCGTTGAGCTTCCTACAGGATTTTGATATGGCTGACTCCCTGGTCCGCGCTGGTGCTCCGTCCAAGATGGCGTGGGGCGTGGCTCTTGGTTTGGCTGTGACTCTGGTGTGGCTGTACACCGAGATCCTTCGACTGCTGAGCTACTTCCGCAACTAAAACAACAAACAAAAATCTCCACCCGGTAAAAACCGAGTGGAGATTTTCTTTATGCCAAATTATTGTGCAATGACCTCATTGTTCACAGTGAGTTGGGTGAATGTCATGCCTTGATCGGTTTCGGTGGGTACTCCCATTTTCACCTCAACGTTATTGGCTGATTCGATATGACCATCAGCGCAGTTCGGGAGGCAGGTATTGGTTTCCCGGGTTGCTGTCCCCACCGCCTCGGTTGCATCCCAGCGACTCCATGTGATGTTAACCAAGCGGTCGTTATTATCGCCGCAAGCTAGGGCAATATAATTCGGCTGAGTAACGGGGGCACCAGTACAGTCAATGTAGGTAGGAGCTGATCCTGTAGCGGGTGCAGGATGCGCGTTGGATGTCTTGTTTGTTGATGCAGCCGACACTGCGCGGGATGCACCACCTTGTCCTGCGGTCACTGATGTGGCAGTGTCAACGCGTTTATGGGAATCCACCTGGTGTGGTGGAGAACATGAGGCAAGTGTTAGGCCGATAACTGCGCTGACAAGTGCAGTGTACAAAGATGAGCGTTTCATCGTTGATAGGTATCCTTTGCTCACGCCTTTTAGGAGGCTGCACGTGGTGTCGCGGCTTTTTCCGAGTTGTAGGGTTCCGCAGACAAGATGGTGACGGTGTTGGTGACACCGTTGGGGGCTGTGTATTCGCGGGTGTCGCCTTCACGTGCACCAAGCACTGCGGCACCCAGCGGAGACTGTTCAGAATAGGTTTCCAGGTCCTTGTTGTCGGACGCTGCGGCGCGGGTGCCGATCAAGAAGGTTTCCTTATCGTTTTCGTCGCCGTTGTAGTAGACGTGCACCACGGATCCGATGTGTGCCACACCTTCTTCGATGCCTGAGCGTTCGGTGGTGGAGTTGGCAAGAATTTCAGAGATCTGCTTGATGCGGGCCTCTTCCTGGTCCTGCATCTCGCGGGCAGCATCGTAACCAGCGTTTTCTTTGAGGTCACCCTCTTCGCGGCGTTCGTTAATTTCAGCTGCGACGACCGGCCGGTGCGCGATGAGTGCGTTGAGCTCATCCTCCAGCTTCTGCTTCGTTTCAGGTGTGATGTACTGCTTCTGCATGTCAGCCATGTGAATACCTTTGCACAATCATGTGGTCAAATAGTGTCAGAATTTTACCATGATCACTTGGAAAGCGGTTTCAGGTAACTCGGCGGGTTGTCGGAACATCCGTACACAGTGCCGGCAACAGCCACGTCTCGGGTGGGAATGTCCACGGAGAAACGTTTCGTCCGGTCACCACCTGGCTCGATGAGGAATTCTCTGCGCCCAACCTCTGCTTTTCCGTAGTTCAGCGCTGTGATAATGCAGTAGCTGGGGATCTCAACATTGTCGCGGGTGACATCCACGGAGACGGTGAGTGTGCGGTCGTCGATACGCGAAAAGCCTGTGGTGGTGGCGGAGACGGTGGCGGAGGTGACTTTCTGGTAGTACTGGTAAATCACAATTCCAGCGAGAACCACGAACACCACCGCACCTACGGCGATGAGTTTGCCGACGATGGCTGAGCCTTTCCCAGGCGCGGCGTTGTAGCGCGCGCTGGGTGATGGGGTGGGGGTAGGCGTTGTCATGGTGCGGAAACTTTCATGCCGTGATATGCGTAAACAGTTTAATCATATACATGACGCAATGTAGGGCTAAGATGGCTGGGATAGGTGCCATCTTAGCTCCACATGTACACAGACTGACCTAAGGAAGGACTCGCCCACCGTGAGCGGTTTCCGTCTTCTCGCTATTCATGCCCACCCTGATGATGAAGCAAGCAAGGGCGCGGCAACGATGATTCGTTACGCCCGGGAGGGGAATGAGACGATGGTCGTCACCTGTACAGGTGGTGAGCGTGGCGATATTCTCAACCCGGCCATGAACCGCCCAGGAGTGTTGGAACGCATCCCAGAGATCCGTAAAGAAGAAATGGCTGAGGCCATTCGCCTTCTGGGGGCCAAACACCGCTGGTTGGGTTATGTGGATTCCGGCTTGCCACAGGGCGATCCGTTGGCCGAAAGGGCAGGCAAAGCCGAGCTGCCCGCAGGGTGCTTCGCCCTACAAGACACCGATACAGTGGTGCAGGATCTTGTGCAGGTGATCCGCGAGTTCCGTCCGCATGTGATCATCACCTACGACGAAAACGGCGGCTACCCGCACCCAGATCACCTGAAAGTCCACGAAACATCCATGGTTGCGTGGGATAAAGCAGGTGACCCGGATTATCACCCTGAGCTGGGTAAACCCTGGGCGCCACTCAAGCTGTACTACACCCACGGTTTTATTCGTCAGCGCTTGCAAATGTTCCACGACCTGCTCATTGAGGAAGGCAAAACCAGCCCTTACGCCGAAATCTTGGAACGCTGGAAACCACATCAGGCGGACATTATGGCACGCGTGACCACCCAGGTGCCCTGCGCCGAGTATTTTGATGTGCGTGACGACGTCCTGCGGGCCCATGCCACTCAGATTGACCCCGCCGGAACTTTCTTTGGCACGCCTGTTGACGTACAACAGAAGCTGTGGCCAACCGAAGAATTCGAACTTGCGGCCACCCGGGTTCGGACCTCGATTCCGGAGGATGACCTGTTCGCCGGGATTCCGGCGGACAGCGACGACAACGAGTAGGACACCATGCTGAATGCTGTGGCAGTAAACGTAGTAGCCCAGGCGGAACGATCGGGCCCGTTGGGGCCCGAGTTCGGGAAAGCATCTCCCGTTGGGCTGCTGGTGATCGTGCTGCTTTTCGTGGCGGTTCTCTGCATTGGCTGGGCAGTAACCCGCCGCATTAGGCGCCTGAATCGTCGCCGTGAATTCGCCGAAGCCAATGGCCTCGATGTGTTTGACGTTGCTGCTGTTGATGCGGCAATGGCAGAGCAGGGGTTGGCAGAAGTAGGTAAGAAACGCTTCTTTTAGCTTTCTCATCACAGCGCCTCAGTTACGCGTCCATCACCCGCTACACTAATGAATGTGAATTTTCTGCAAAAGCTCCTCTACCCGGTGTATGAACAACGCTTGCGCCGCGAGTTGAAGGGGCGCCCACACCCCAAGCACATTGCCGTGATGTGTGACGGCAATCGCCGTTGGGCCCGCGAAGCAGGATTCGCCGATGTGAGTCACGGGCACAGGGGTGGGGGCTAAGAAAAATAGGCGAAATGGTGCGGTGGTGCGAAGACACTGACATTGAACTTGTCACTGTGTACCTTCTGAGCACCGAAAATCTGGGCAGGGAAAGCGACGAACTTGACCTGCTCTTTGACATTATCGCCGACGTTGTTGCAGAACTCGCCGCCCCCGAAACCAACTGCCGCGTGCGGTTGGTCGGACACCTTGATCTTCTGCCGGACAATATTGCACAACGCCTCCGGGACGCTGTGTGCAACACCGACAACAACACCGGTGTCGCCGTCAACGTTGCCGTGGGCTATGGTGGCCGCCAGGAAATTGTCGACGCTGTGAAAGAACTCATCCGGGAACAAGCTTCACAGAGCGTTGCAGCCGAGGATATCGCCGGCAACGTTGACGTGGATTCCATCTCCCGCCACCTGTACACGTCCGGGCAGCCCGACCCAGACTTGGTGATCCGCACCTCCGGTGAGCAGCGTCTTTCCGGTTTCCTTCTCTGGCAGGCCGCGTACTCGGAAATTTGGTTCACAGATACCTATTGGCCTGCATTCCGGCGCATTGACTTCCTTCGAGCCTTACGCGCCTACTCCTCACGAACTCGACGTTTTGGAAAGTAACCCCCGCATTCTTATGAATAATACTCTCATTCTCTACAGCACTGTCTACGGCTCCACCCAAGGCTACGCCGAAGAACTGGCCCGCCGATTAGACACCACGGCACACACCCTTGATGATGCACCCGCGTTGCTGGAAAGCAACCCCGAGGTGCAGACGGTCATCGTGCTCTCACCAGTCTTCGGTCCGGCAGTTGCTGGGGCTACCTTTATCAAAGACTCCCAAGGGTTACTTCAGGGGCGCAGGGTTGCCCTCGCATCCGTCGGGATGACGCTCACCGACTATGCCCGTGATAAGGACTCCAGTGCCCGTTTGCTTGGCGACGCCGCGGACACCACAACCCGCTTTTACCTCCCGGGTCGCCTGTACTATTCGGAAATTTCTCGTGTTCATAAGGGTGTGCTTTGGTCCATCGTCAATATGCTCAAAGGCAAGTTAACCGCAACGCTAACGACAACAACATGATTGACACCTACAACACCGATGTTGATCGCGTTGATTATGCGGAACTCGATGCCATTGTTGAATGGGTGCGCAGCTAACTCAAACGGTTAACTCAAACCTTGCGCATTCGCACCCGCTCAACGGAATGATTGTTGGATTTAAACAGCACCAATGATGCACGTACGCGAGTGGGCAGAATATTTTCCACCAGGTTCGGGAGGTTGACGGACTGCCAAATTTCGCGGGCCTCAGCCTCCGCGTGGGCGTCGTCAAGCTCGGCGTAGTGTGAAAAGTGCGCGCCGGGCGTGCGGAAGGCGGTTTCACGCAGTTTGAGGAACCGATCAATGTACCAGTGCTCAATGTCCTCGGTGCGGGCATCAACATAGACGCTGAAATCAAATAAGTCGCTAACCATGAGGGTTGGGCCGGTTTGCAGTACATTCAGCCCTTCCACAATGAGAATGTCTGGCTGATCAATAATGATCTTCTCATCGGGGATGCGGTCATAGAGCGTGTGAGAATACACTGGTGCCTCGCACCGTGGTTTGCCGGCCTTTACATCTGTGACAAACCGGAGCAGTGCGCGCTGATCGTAGCTTTCTGGAAAGCCTTTACGATTCATAATTCCGCGCCGATTTAATTCAGCGGCGGGGTAGAGGAAGCCATCAGTGGTAATTAAATCCACGCGTGGGTGTGATTCCCATCGTTGTAAAAGCACTTGCAGCAAACGTGCTGTGGTGGATTTTCCCACCGCTACCGAGCCCGCCACCCCAATAACAAAAGGAACGTCCTCGACGGGACTGCCCAAAAACGTGGCCGTTGATGCCATGAGTTCCTGGCGCGCTCGCACCCGCAGGTGGATGAGACGGCTGAGGGGGAGATACACCTCAGAGACCTCGTCCAGGTCAATGCGATCGCCAACACCACGGAGCTTGACCAGCTCTTTTTCAGTCAAGACCTGAGGCATCGAATTCCTCAGGTTGCGCCACTGGTGTCGGTCAAAATCCAGGTATGGGCTGATGTCCTGGGGGCGTGCCGGGCGAACCATAGGAACCATTGTGCATGCGGTGGACGAGTTATAGGGCATTAGGGTGGGGTTAGTTAAGAGGAACTGTGTAATCCAGTGTGTTTAGCGCTACACTATCTGTGCATTCATCAATGTCCCGTGCGCGAGGTCTTGTGGCGGGACTGGCTTTATGAAAGGTAAGGCGGCCACATGTCCGATGCTACCCACAACAATGTCCTGTACCAGCCGCTATCAGCGCTGGACCCCGAGGTGGCCACAGCAATGGCCGGGGAACTCGCCCGCCAGCGCGATACGTTGGAAATGATCGCTTCGGAGAATTTTGTTCCGCGTGCTGTGCTTCAAGCTCAGGGATCTGTACTGACCAACAAATACGCTGAAGGTTACCCGGGACGTAGGTACTACGGTGGCTGTGAAAACGTGGACATTGTTGAGGACTTGGCCATAGCCCGCGCCAAAGACGTCTTCGGTGCCGACTACGCCAACGTTCAACCACATGCCGGCGCGCAGGCCAACGCTGCTGTGTTGATGGCACTGGCGAACCCGGGGGAGAAGATCATGGGCCTGTCGTTGGCTCATGGCGGTCACCTGACCCACGGCATGAAGCTGAACTTCTCCGGCAAGCTGTATGAAGTCGCGGCCTACGGCGTTGACCCAGAGACCATGCGTGTGGACATGGATCAAGTAAGGGAGCAAGCACTCGCCGAAAAGCCAAACGTGATCATTGCCGGCTGGTCGGCCTACCCCCGTCACCTGGACTTTGCCGCCTTCCGTTCCATTGCCGATGAGGTTGGTGCGAAACTGTGGGTGGACATGGCCCACTTCGCCGGTTTGGTGGCAGCCGGACTGCACCCCTCTCCGGTACCGCACGCCGATGTGGTATCGACGACCGTGCATAAAACGCTTGGTGGCCCCCGTTCCGGCATGATCCTGGCCAAGGAAGAATGGGCAAAGAAGTTGAACTCGGCGGTCTTCCCGGGTCAGCAGGGTGGTCCGCTCATGCACGCCATCGCTGCTAAAGCCGTGGCCATGAAAATTGCCGGGACTGAGGAGTTTAAGGAGCGTCAGCAGCGCACCCTGGATGGTGCTCGGATTTTGGCCGAACGTCTCACCGCTCAGGATTGCGCGGCAGCCGGTGTGGATGTGCTGACTGGCGGCACTGATGTACACCTAGTACTTGCTGACCTGCGCAATTCCGATATGAACGGGCAGGAAGCCGAGGATTTGCTGCACGAGGTGGGCATTACCGTCAACCGCAATGCCGTGCCGAACGATCCGCGCCCGCCGATGGTTACTTCTGGGCTGCGCATTGGCACCCCGGCGCTGGCGACGCGCGGCTTCGACGAGGCCGCTTTCACCGAGGTTGCAGACATTATTGGTACCGCATTGGCCGCTGGCAAGGGTGCCGACGTGGAGGCGTTGCGTGCCCGCGTATCGGCCTTGGCCGCGCAGTACCCACTGTATGAGGGCCTTGAGGGGTGGACACTGGTCTAAGTTACTGGGGTGATTCGCGGTAGATTTTCCATGCGCCGCGAATCAACGGGATTTGTAGTGGAACTCGGGCAACAGCTACAGCCTTGGCCAAAGGCGAGCGTGGGGGATCCTGCTGTGTGAGGTAGTTACGCGCCATGTAGATGTTGCCTGGCCACACCCCGAGAAGCAGGGCTGCGGAGAATAAACCTCCGGCGCTGCGGGTACGGCGGTTGCTTAGTAGGGCAGCCGCGACAAGCTCACACACGCCAGACCCATAGGTCCATGTGCGTTGGCGTCCCGGCAGTTGCTCGGGGACCAACGCATCAAACGTCGCGGGGCGAACAAAGTGCATGACTCCCGCGAAACCGAACAATATGGTGTAGAAATTTTTCACAGTGTCTACGCTACACCGTCACTGACCTGCGCCAGCAGGTGGAAACCTCGGAGGGGTGGCGGCGCTGGCGGGTGCGGCATCGGTAATGTGTGGTAAAAAACAGCCGGTTAGAAGAATAGCTAATAGCAAACTAGCTAAATGTGGCATACTTGTATCCGCGGGGCGATCTGAAGGCCCCTTATTTTGTGGTTTTTCAAATTCTGCAATAGATAAGTGAATGGTGAATCAGGTGATAATGAAATATAGAGCGCTGGCCAAGGCGATTGCGCACCTCGTGGTGTGTGCTGGCCTGATCGGGGGATCGTTTCTGGCTGTTCCACATGTTGCTCTGCAGGCTATGGCCCAGACCAAGCGCACACAAGGAACTCAGCATGCTGCGCAGGCCGATGGCAATGCCCCAACCATGGTGATCCTTGATGCCTCAGGGTCGATGCTGGCCCAAGACGTGGACGGGAAAACCCGCATGGCAGCCGCCAAGGAAGCGCTCACCGGATTTTTGAACGACGTCCCTGATAATGCCCCACTTGGTCTGATGACCTACGGCACCAAAACTGGTAGCTCCGACGCAGAGAAGGCCGCTGGCTGCAAGGATGTGACGCTGCTGTCCGCGCCGGGTCAACGCACGGCGAAAGCCTGGTCGGAGATATTCAAGGGATAACTCCGAGAGGCTACACACCCATTGGTTTATCCATTCAACAAGCCGTGCAACAATTGCCCAAGCAGGGGCCGAAATCCGTGGTACTGGTCTCCGACGGTATTGAAACCTGCGCTCCGCCTCCCGTCTGCGACATCGCTTATGAGTTAAAGTGGGAGCATCCCAACCTGCTGATTCACACGGTGGGCTTCAAGGTTGACGACGCCGCGCGCACCGAACTCAGCTGCGTCGCTCAGGCGACCGGTGGCACCTATACCGATGCTGACAGTGCGGAAGCGTTGCGCAGTACCCTGACCACCGTGACCTTGCGCACCGGCCAGGGCTATCAACTGCCAGCAAAGCGCGTGAAAGCCTCCGCAAACAGCGATGATAAGGTTCCCACGGTGAACGCCGGTCCTGTTGGTCGTCCCACACGCCTGACTGTGGAAACTCCGGCGGAAATTAAGGATGAAATTGCGGCAGAGGACTATTACGTGAAGGTCCGCGTGCTGGAAGGCCATCAACTGCATGTCGCCTATACCGCCAAACATCAGGTTGGTTCGGGCGGACTGTTGCCCGGCGGCATCGAGGTTGATACAAAGGTCCAGGATAGTAAAGGCCACCAATGCACGGCCTATGTGAAGCATATTGACTCAAATAATCACATGAACATTCCGCGTTCTGGCGAGATTATTGTCAACCGCAATTCCGGATGCACTGGCGAAGAATATCTGCTGGACTTTTCTGTTGAGCGGAACTTCGGTTTCAAAAGCCCTGTGGAATTTGACACCACCATCGTGGCGGTCCCGCAGCTCAGCGATGTGGGGGATTCCGCTAATAAAGCACAATCACCTGTTCGCAAAGATACTGACCTTGCACCAGTTCCTGCGGTGGGGCAACAGCTGGTCACCCCAGGTACCGAGCCGGATAGCGCGCTAAATGTTCCCCCAACATTCCGCTCCGAGATTGTTATTGGTGAAACTCAGTACGTGAAATCCCGGCCGGTTGGGGCCAGAACCTCAACTTTGAACTCAGCGTTATTGACGAGGGGCGCGTAGACGGTCAGCTCTTCGAAGATGCGGTGAAGGAGTTTGAATTTGCTTTGCTAAATCCCGCCCGAGAAAGCGTGGACTTGATTGGTGCCACCACCTCTGATGTGACGGACGTGAATAAACCGGTACGTTTTGGCACCGCCCGTGCTGTTTCCTTTGCTAATGCCGACCAGCCGAATCCCGCCTGGCTTGCCGGTGATCACTATCTGGCAGTCACACTAGCCAGGAACATTGGCGACAACACCGACGAGAAAACCCTGTCAGTGCCCGTGCGCTACCAGATTGCTTTTGCTCCGGTTGGTGTCGCTGTCGCCGGTCCGATCTTCCCGGATTTCAAGCTGCCGGGAGAAAGCGTATCGACGTCCACCACCTCAGCGTCCTCTGCACCGTCCAACGCCGCCGCGAACGCCGATGTGTCATCCACTAGCGCAACCACACGCCTTGCTATCGGCGTTGCGGTTGTGGGGATTGTTGTCCTTCTAGCCGCAGTATTGGTCGTGACAACGGTGATTCGGCGGCGTCGGTAAGTGAGCTAGCTTGAACGGCTGCTGAGCTGCCCGGACGAATCCACGATTTCGGACAGCTTCCGCCTGGCCACCCACGTTGTTCACAGTAATAATGCCCTTAACGGTGCCGTTGTCCAGGATGAACACCAGCCCCACACCATCGGCGTGACTCGAGTTGAGGAGATCGAGGCTGTTGTGCTTCACCTCGGTTTCCTTCTTGCCCACGTTGTCGGTGATTTTGTCGCCCGTTACTTGAGCAGCGATCATTCCTGCGTAGGTGATGTCAGCGTAGTCACCAAGACTGAGATTACTGCTCCCAAACAGGTCTTTCGGTGTGGAGTAGGAATCACCGCTGGACTTGTGTGTGAGGAAGTCTTCAAGATCGTTTTTATCCGCTGTGTCGGCATTCTTGTCCAGCCAGGATTTCACGGCTGAGGAATCGGTGAGGTTCACAAACTGCTGGGCAAGCTGCAGGGCTTGCTCTTCTTGCGCGGCCACCTTGCCAGTTCCAGCCTGCAGGGTAACGGACTGTGTGGCCTGCGTGGACTGGGAGGATGCTGCGGGCGGGGTGTTTGTCGGTTGTGACGCGGTGTTTTGCTGGCCGCCGCACGCGGCGAGGAGGAGAGTGGTAGTGAGGGCGACTGCGCCGACTGCGACGTGCTTAAATGTTGTCATAACATCAAAAAGTAGCAGTAGCACGCCTGCTGAATGAATTGCATGCCCAAATGACACAAGACACGCCCATGGGTTGGCGTTCTTGACTTAAAGTGCTTGAAGTTCTTACGCTCGTGCATATGGCCAGTTCAGAACACTATTCCATTAAACAAGTGTCGGAAATGTCCGGACTGCCATCGAGCACGTTGCGCTACTACGAAAGCATCGGCATTATCCCCGTGATCTCCCGTGATTCGAGTAGTAAACAGCGTGTATACAGCGAGGATGATCTTGGTTTTATCAAGAATGTTGCGTGCTTGTATGGCCTTGGATTGTCCATCACAGACATGCGCGACTACCTCACCAATATGGCCGGTGCCACCCCGGTGCATGCCCATAATCAGGTCGCTTTATTGCAGCGGCAGGCTGAAACCTTGGAGGAGGAAGCCGCGCTGTTGGAATCGCGGCGTCGATACCTGGCGGCAAAAATCGCCTATTGGCAGGCTGCCGAGGTGGGCGATGAGGAAACACTGGCCAGCGCTAATGAGGAATCCAGGCGGCGTTCCGCCGACCTACGGCAAGCAATTCATACCATGAGTAAAAGGAAAGATAATGAAGACAGCGATATTTAAAAAGCCCGGCCTGATTGCCGTTGAGGACCACCCTAAGCCCACCATTCAGCAGCCCACTGACGCTGTGATGCGCGTGGTTCGAGCCTGCGTGTGTGGCAGTGACCTGTGGTATTACCGGGGCGACTCCGAGCATGGCCAGGACGCCATCGGCCACGAGGCTATCGGTGTGGTGGAGGAAATCGGTGACGATGTGACCACCATGAAACCCGGTGACCTGGTGATCGTGCCCTTCGCCTTCAGCGACAACACCTGCTCACACTGCGAAACTGGCGTCCAGACCGCCTGCCAGAACGGTGGCTTCTTCGGTGCCGGAGAACCCGGCAACGGCTGCCAGGCCGAATACGTGCGCATTCAGCAGGCTGATGGTACGGCCGTTGTGGTCCCCGCCGGTAATTACAGTGACAAACAGCTCGCGTCCTTCCTCGCTCTCACAGACGTTATGGGCACCGGCTATCACGCTGCTGTTGCCGCTGGCGTGAAACCCGGCAGCACGGTGGCTGTGGTTGGTGACGGCGCGGTTGGTCTGGCTGGCGTGCTCTCCGCCAAGCTGCTCGGTGCCACGCGCATCATTGCTATGAGCCGTCACGAATCCCGCCAGAAGCTAGCCACCAGGTGGGGCGCCACCGATATTGTTGCCTCCCGCGGGGATGAAGCTGTTGCTGAGGTCATGCAGCTCACAGACGGCATTGGTGTTGACGCCGTGCTGGAATGCGTGGGAAGCAGAGATGCCACCGAAACCGCTTTTGCTATTGCTCGACCCGGCGCGATTGTTGGTCGTGTTGGTCTGCCCCATGAAGCCCCGATTGATGAGGTGGGAACCTTCTTCCGCAATGTAGGTACCCGTGGCGGCCCTGCACCGGTCCGCGAGTACTTGCCGGAGTTGCTGCGCGCCACCCTCGCCGGGGAGATTAACCCCGGTGAGGTTTTCGACTACGAAACCGACCTAGATCACATCGACGAGGCATACCAGGCCATGGACAGCCGCCGCGCCATTAAGGCACTCATTCGTGTGAGCGAGGTGTAGAAAGAAAGGCTGCGCTTTGGGACAGTTTCTTCAAAATAGTCGACAGTGACTATTTCCCCAGGTTCCGAAGCTCTTTCCCTCGCTGTTCTTCACGCTTTTCAGCCATCGCGGTGCGTGCTGCACGTAGCCAATCGGGTTGGTTTTCCAGCAGGCTTTGATGTCTGCGGTGGTTAGGGGCTTGTCCAAGTCGTTGCGCTTGAGGGCGGCGATAGTGATGCCGAGTTTCTGGGCGACCACGGGGCGTGGGTGGGGGCCGTTGCGGCGGAGGTTGGTAAGCCATTCCGGCGGGTTGCTTTGTAGTTCGACAAATTCTTGGTGGGTGAGTGCCGTATTTTGGAACTCCTCTGGCGTGGCCGGCAGGTAGATTCCGAGTTTCTTGGCCGCTGTCTGGGGTTTCATTGCGGTGCCGGATGGGGTGCGTGCAGATTCTTCGTTCACTCCTCAACGGTAACATCTTCTGCATGAGCCTCACGATCGCCTACGTCAAGGGCACAGCTCCCGGCAAATGGCTGACACGGTTTGCGGAACGGACTGGGCACGGCGCGTTGCATAGTTTTGAGTCGCGTGACCCGTTTCCACTGCTTGCCGACGCCCCGACTGACCGCACTCGCCCCGATCTTGCGCTGGTCCGCCTCCCGGATCGGCGAGTGGATGAGCGTTTTCATGTGGTGCGTTTGTACGAGGAGCAACCGGGTGTGGCGGTGCCGAAGGATAGTGAACTGACTCTTCTGGACGAACTTTCGGCAGCTGATCTTGAGGATCAGCACGTTAATTACGCCCCTGATGAGCACAATGAGGTGGATGTGTCGGCGGTGTTCGATGCTCTTGACGTGGTGGCGGCAAACGTGGGGGTTGCTTTCGCGCCCAGGCCGCTTTTGCGGTCGATAAACAACAAGTCCACGGCCCATCGGGACTATGTGGATGGCCAACCCACCAGTATCGCGTTGGTGTGGTTGAAGGATAAGGATAGCGATGCGATCCAGGATTTCGTGGGGATCGCGAAGGGGCGCACAGCCAACACGTCCAGGCAGGCCGTGCCTAAGCGAACAGCGAAGGAAAAAGCTGCTGCAAAGAAAGCAGCGCGGGCGAACAACCAGCGGAAGGTCGGTCGCCCTGCGCGTCGGAGGGGGCGTCGATAAGCGATGCGTTAGAGATGGTGTCCTTGAGGTTGTCTTCACGCACAAAGATGAGGACTACAGCAGACACCAGCGCCAACGGCACCAGCATCAGGAATACTGGGGTGAGGGCATCGTTGTAGGCATAGTCGATGGCCAGGCGCAGCGGTTCCGGCAGGTGTGTGACGGCGGCCGGGGTGAGCCGGGATGTGCCGGAGGCGAGCATGTCTTTGTAGTTCGCGGCGTCGGCACCCAACTCTTGGATTGCTGCGGGCATGCGGGCGGCCAGCTGGTCGCGCAGGTTGGCCACGAAAATGCCGCCCACCAGCGCAGAGCCGATCGCGCCGCCGATTTGCCGGAAGAAATTGTTTGCTGCGGTGGCGGTGCCAACCACGGCGATGGGGAAGGAGTTCTGCACAATCAGCACCAGAATCTGCATGGCGTTACCCACACCGAAGCCCAAGAGGAATAGGTACAGTCCAATGACAACCAAGCTGGTGTCGGGTTCCAGGGTGGATAGCAGTGCCAATGCTGCTGCGGTGGCGATCATGCCAATGATGGGGTAGCGCTTGTATTTGCCGGTGCGGGAGACGATGCCGCCCACGATGGTGGAGGTGCCCATGACACCGAGCATCATGGGGGTCATCATCAGACCAGCGGTGGTGGGGGACATGGCATGCACCATCTGCAGGTAGGTGGGCAGATAAGACATGGAACCGAACATGAAGATGCCCACAGCCAGACCCACGGACGTGGTGAGTACGAAATTACGGTTGGCAAAAACGTCATGGGAATCAGCGGATCCTCAGCACGCAGTTCCACCAGCACAAATACGGCGGCAAACACAACGGCGGTGATGCCAAGGCTAATGATCTGGGGGCTGGTCCAGTCGTATTCGTTGCCGCCCCAGGTCACTGTGAGAATGAGGCTGGTGGTGGCAACGATCATGGTGAGGATGCCCAGCCAGTCCATCGTCAGTTTCTTCTCGCGCGCCGGGACACGCAGAACCAGGGCAGTAACAATAATCGTGACAATGCCGATCGGAACGTTGAGCCACAGGCCCCAACGCCAGCCGGGGCCGTCGGTAAACCAACCACCTAGTACCGGGCCGAGCACCGAGGAGACACCAAACACGGCACCGATGATGCCCATGTATTTGCCACGCTCACGGGCGGAAACCACGTCAGCCGTGATGGCCTGCGAGAGGATCATCATGCCGCCAGCGGAAGTACCCTGAATCGCGCGGGCGACAATCAGTACCGTCATGGACGTGGCCAGGCCGCCGAGCAGGGAACCCACCACAAAACCCGTAAGTGTGCCAAGGAATAAACCTTTTCGGCCAATTTGGTCGCCCAGCTTGCCGAACAGCGGCAGGGAAATCGTCTCACCCAGCAGATATGCGGTAATCACCCATGTCATGTGGTCCACGCCGCCGAGTTCTCCGACGATGGTGGGGAGTGCGGCCGAGAATACGGTTTGCCCCAACGAACTCAGCAACATGGCCAGCATCAGTGCCGTGAAAATCAACGGCAAGCGTGGGCGATGTTCTGCGGTGTGAGGGGGAGTTGGTGTGGAGCTTTGCGTGGGGGTGGGGTCAGAAATGGTCTGAGTCATGAGTTATTTCTTCTTTTTTAGTAGGTTTCCAGGAGTTCGGTGATGTTTGTCAGCGCATCTCGACAGCTTTGTCTGAGACCTTCCATCAGCGTTGCACCGGCGGGAGAACTGCTGTGAATCCAGTTGTGCATGCCTAACTGCATGGCGCTGGACATGATGCTCACCAAGGTCAATGCTTCCGTTTCTACGGTCTGGTTAGGCAGTCGGCGGGCATCGGGCCATTGTTCGAAATAGGCCACAAGCAGACGCATTGCGGATTTTCGCACGTTGTGGAACTGCACCAGTTGCTGGGCTTGTCGCTCTGGGTGCTTCAACGCAATACACTTACGACGCCGCAGAATGTCGCCCATCCTGGGGTCCTCGCGGTTCAAGTAGGGGTCAAGCAGTCTGCTGCTGAGGGCGATAAGAGCTTCCAGGACGTCCTCATGGCGGTTTTCGCAAAAAACAGCGATCTCTCGCTCGCCGATTTCTTTGGGGGCTGCGCCGAACACGGCGCATTCCTTGGAATCTACATAGTTGAAGAAGGTGCGCCGCGAAATACCTGCTGCTTGGCAGATATCTTCAACGGTGACGGCATCAAATCCATGGTCCATTACTAACCGGGTGGCGTGATCAGTAATGGACATGTGTGTGGCAAGGCGTTTCGCCTCGCGCAGGGATAGTTTTTCCTCACTCACGTAAAGTAAACCTAGTGCATTATTGCACTCGGTGCAAATTTAGTGGACGAGGGGACGTACGTGGGTCAACTGAAGCGAACGAGACGGGCAGCTCAGGCCCCAAGAGTCACCGGACTACTCCGCCACCACCCGCCGAAAACGCACAATATCCCCAGGTCGCAGCTGGGCGGTGCAGTCAGAAGAACACCAATCCAACACACCGATTACCGGATAGCCTCCCGTCACCGGGTGGTCCACCCCAAACAACACCGGAAACCCGCTCGGCGGAACCTGAATAGATCCCCGAACCATGCCCTCGCTGGCTATCTCCCCAGCTAAAGCTCGTTCCAGTGGCTGCTCACCATGAACCCGGATGCCAATGCGGTTGGACTCGCTGCTCACCTCAAACGGTTCGCTATAAACGCTCCACAGACTCCGCAGTAAACCACTCTTCCCGAGGGCCAGGAATGACGCCCAAGGTGACAGTGTTCGTCATGGCTCGAACAGGCGCACAATCCCGCACCCAGGAGTACCAGCCAGGGCCAGATACATCAGTGCCGACAACCAGCGTGTCACCAACACGCAGCTGATCAGGACCGATAGCGCTGAGCATGTCGGTCGACGCGCTGCCCAGCACCTGCGGGGCAGCAAACCCACCACGCACCGCGAAATATGTGCGCAACCCCTGCTGTGCTGAATCGAGAGTGAGGCGAGTGCCAGGCTGGACGTCGATAATTGTGTGAGTGTACTCAATGTATTGGTAGCCATTGGGTAGCTCCACATGCACAAGGGCGTTGGTGCCCGTAAACACCACGGTTGCTGCTGTCAGCGCCTCAACGCTGAACCCGCCGAACAGGATCTCCACCACCGTCGCGCCGGGAGCATTACCCACCACCCGGTTGGCTTGGACGGCGCTCGCGCGGTCAAACGCACCAGAAGGACTCACGCCGCTGGACATATACCCAGAACGGCCCGCGTCCTGGAACAACGCTTGCGGGCCACTGGCCAGTACTTTAAACATCGTCAACCTCCACGAATCGCACGGTATCCCCAGGCTGAATGAGCGCCGGGGATTCCCGCGTCAGATCCCACATCGGGGTTGTCGTAGTGCCCAGCAGCTGCCATCCACCCGGCGACGCCTGGGGATACACCCCCGAAAACTCCCCAGCCAACCCCACAGAACCAGCGGGAATACTGGGACGAGGCTGGCTATGCCGAGGCACATCCCACCAGTCGCCAGTCGGCGTGAGGTACGTAAACCCCGGAGCAAAACCACCGAACGCCGCACGCCACTTCATGCTGGTATGTGCATCAATCAGCTCGCGCTCACTGATGCCAAGGTGGGCAGCAAGGGTGGATACATCAGGGCCGTCGTAACGCGTGGGAATAGTCACCGTTGCTGTGTGCAGGGCGCTTGTCGACGCCGCGCCCACCACCAATGTTTCCAAGGTTGCTGCTGTATCTGCCTGAGATGCGATGTGCGGATTGAGGTGAACAGTGATGGTTCGGGCTGCAGGGACAAGCTCGCGGACCTGCGGAAGGTCAAGTGCCTGAATCTGCGCGTGCAGATCCACCACGTCGTCGAGACTGTCCAGGTCGATGATCAAGGCGTGATCGCCGTTGCGTGCAATATTCATGGCTGAACTTGTACCGCCACCCCAACGTGACCGAGTTGCTCAATGATACGACGCGAAAGGCTAATCGCCTCAGGGTTGTCGCCGTGAACGCAGAGGGAATCAGCCTGGACAACTAGTTCCTGGCCATCAATGCTGGTGATGGGAGCGCCGGTGGCAAAGGCAATAGCTTGACCCGCCACGACATCTGGATCATGGTGCACCGCGCCGGGTTGGGAGCGGCTGACCAGGGTGCCGTCTGCGTTGTAGGCGCGGTCGGCAAAAGCCTCCGCGAGGGTAGACAGCCCCTCGGCGGACGCCCAGTCGAGGATCGGAGAGCCTGCGAGGCCCATGAGCTTCAGTGTGGGATCTGTGGCAAGAATTCCCTCAATCACGGCCATGGCTTGGGTTTTATCGTGGGCGATGCGGTTGTACAGGGCACCATGCGGTTTGACGTAGGTAACCTGCGCCCCCACCGATCGGGCCGCCGCCTGGAGAGCGCCGATCTGGTAGATGGTTTCTGCCCGCAAATCATCGGGGTGGTAATCCATGTTTCTCCGACCGAAACCTGCGAGGTCGCGGTATCCCACGTGCGCGCCGATGCGCACGCCCCTTTTTTGGGCGAGATCACACGTGCGGATCATCACCAGCGGGTCGCCTGCGTGGAATCCGCATGCGATGTTGGCGCTGGTCACCAGGTCGAGGACGGCACTGTCGTTGCCGATAGTCCATGCGCCGAAGCTTTCGCCGAGATCGCTGTTGAGGTCAATGGTTGGGGTGGCTGAGGTTCCTGACGGAGAAGTATGCATGAGAATTGGCCCTTCTTTGTGGGGTGTATGTGTCTTTTTCAATGGTGACGTGCTATTTGAGCAGGTCAAATACGCCCGAGAAGGAGTTCCACGCCAGAATCCAGGCCACTACCGTTGCCACGATGCCGATGATGATTAGCCACAGTGGGTACTTGTATCCATTGAGAAGATCCTTGGAACGGAAAGCTGCAACGTAGATCATCATGGTGAAGCCGATGGGGAGTACTAGGCCATTGAACGCGCCAGCAAAAACTAGAAGCGTGGTTGGTGCCGTGCCGAGGATGAGGAACAAAGTGCAGGAAATGACGATGAATGCAATGGTCACCCAGTTCTGTAGCGATTTCTTATCGGGTGTGTTGGGCACGAGGAAGGTTGCGGAGGTGTAGCTAGCACCAACGATGGAACTCAGTGCCGCAGCCCACAAGACCACGCCGAAGAAGCGTAGACCAAGGTCACCTGCTGCTACCTGGAAAGCTTGGGCTGCGGGGTTACCCTTTGGATCCAGAACGGTGCCGCCAGCGACCACGCCTAACACCGCCAAGAACAGCAGGACTCGCATGATGCCGGTGAGCAGGATACCTGTGACAGAGGATTGGGATACATCCTTGACGTGTTCCGCGCCAACCTTGCCGGAATCCAACATGCGGTGAGCGCCAGCGTAGGTGATGTAACCGCCCACAGTTCCGCCAACAAGGGTAGTGATGATCAGCCAGTCAACCTTTTCTGGCATGACTGTGTTGCGCAGCGCATCGCCCACAGGTGGCCCTGAGACGATAGCCACATAGAGCGTCAAACCCATCATGAGGATTCCCAGGAAAACCAGCACCCTATCCAGCACTCCGCCAAGTCTTTTAGCGAGGAAGAACACAATAGAGATGGCTGCAGTCACAGCACCACCGATTTTCGCATCCAGCCCCATCATGGCGTTGGTTCCGAGTCCCGCACCAGCGATATTGCCAATGTTGAATACAATGCCGCCAATGGCCACAAGAACAGCGAGCACCCAGCCCAAGCCGGGTATCACCCGGTTGCCAAGTTCCTGGGCACGCATCCCGGATACGCCGATAACGCGCCACACGTTCAACTGCACAGCGATGTCGAGGAGGATTGAGACGACAATCGCAAACGCGAAAGCGGCTCCCAGTTTGCCAGTAAATACGGCGGTTTGCGTAAGGAATCCAGGGCCGATGGCGCTGGTTGCCATGAGGAAAATGGCGCCGAGAAGAGCGGTTCGCGTTGATGCGCTGGCCGCAGCCTGCCCGAGCGTTGGCCCCTGTTGTGATGTTTGTTCAGGCAAGGCTCATGCTCCAATCTTGTGATGGCTGCGCGGCATGGTTAGCCGTGTGGTAATCTGCGTGACCTTCCCGCAGGCACCAATGCGCGCACACGGGCTTAAGTGAGGGTCAGCATTAATTGTTCAACAATGTGTTGCGGGTCTCAGTATATCCCTCTTTGTGTTCCAGGGAATAGCGTTAAGTAACAAGGGGGAGCCGACGGGGGTAGAAAACTCCCGAACCGTTGGCACGCTACCGCGTTTGAACTGCTCTTTTTCTGAAAGCTGACCGTGTTGAGAGGTGTACCTTAGTAAGGCTGGCAGCAGCGCGAAAATGTCCGTTATGGTGAGTTCTATGAGTGCACACAATGATGGGATGCCCCCGACATCCCCTCTTACCTCCGTATCATCGGTGGAGCAACTCGCGGCCTCCATTACAGCCAGCATTAATATTGGTGTTCTCGTGCCGGGCGTTCAGTTGAGCGAAGTAGCGCTTGCCCAGCAATACGGTGTGTCTCGGAATACTCTGCGCGAGGCGTTTCGGCTGCTCGCCCGCGACGGCCTGGTGGAACACGTGCCGCATCGCGGAGTGTTTGTGCGCACCATGACCGCCCATGACCTTAAGGACATTTACGCTTATCGACGCTTCGTGGAACTCGGCGCCATCACCTATGCCTACAGCGATGCACACCGCACCCTTGATTGCCTGCGGCGCATGCGTGTTGCCTGCGACCATGGGGAAGCGGGGATGCTGGCGGAGAACTGGATCGATGTGGGAAACGCCAATGTTGATTTTCACCAGGCGATTGTGGATTTCGTGGGATCCGCCTTTTTGACCAGGAATGCGCGCATTGCGCTCGCACAATCACGGCTGGCGTTCCTTGTGCACCCCAATGGCAATGACGTGCACGCCCCCTTTGTGAAGAAAAACCGCTATATCGTCAACCTTCTCGCCACCGGCGAGGTGGCGGCTGCGCGCGATGAACTGTCCACCTACCTTGATAGGGGCCGAATCGATCAATCTGAAGCTTGTTGCTGACGGAAACGAGGACAGTGAATAATACATACACCCCGTGCCCGCGTTATGGGGGCTTGGGGTGTATATATCAGTGATCAGGCTATCTACTGGTCGCGATCCGTGTTGCACATATCCAACACATTCAAGCGCTTGTCCAGCTCTTCCTCGGTGAGGTTGTCGCCGTCAACAAAGCCCAGGTCAATAACCATCTGGCGGATGGTCTTGCCTTCCTTCAGGGCGGTCTTAGCCACCTTGGCAGCGTTTTCGTAGCCGATGGCGGAGTTCAGTGGCGTGACGATGGAGGGTGAGGACTCTGCAAGGGTCTTCATGCGCTCCTCGTTGGGCTCGATGCCGTCAACCAGCTTGGTGGCAAACACGCGAGCGGTATTGCCCAGCAGGCGCGCGGATTCCAGGACATTGCGGGCCATCATCGGGATAAACACGTTGAGCTCGAAGGCGCCCTGGGCGCCACCGAAGGCAACCGCAGCATCGTTACCTATCACCTGTGCGGCAACCTGGGTTGCGGTTTCGCACAGCACTGGGTTGACTTTGCCGGGCATGATGGAGGAGCCGGGCTGCAGGTCAGGCAGGTGAATCTCGGCCAGGCCAGTGAGTGGGCCGGAACCCATCCAGCGGATGTCGTTAGCCATCTTGGTCAGGGAGACCGCGATGGAACGCATTGCACCAGAGAATTCCACCAGGCCGTCGCGGTTGGCCTGTGCCTCAAAATGGTTGACGCATTCGCGCAGTTCCTTCACACCAGTCAGGTTGACCAGCTCGGCGGTGACCTTTCCGCCGAAGTCGGCAGGGGTGTTCAGGCCGGTACCCACTGCAGTGCCGCCGATGGGCAGTTCGCCGAGACGGGGAAGTGTTGCTTCAACACGCTCAATGCCGGCCTGGATTTGGCGGGCGTAGCCGCTGAATTCCTGGCCGAGGGTGACCGGTACGGCATCCATAAGGTGGGTGCGGCCGGACTTGACCACGTTCTCCCATTCCTTAGCTTTCTTGGCCAGCGATTCCTGCAGCACCTTCAGGCCGGGGATGAGGTCTTTCACGGCGGCCTCGGTGGCTGCCACGTGGGTTGCAGTGGGGAAAGTGTCGTTGGAGGACTGTCCCATGTTTACGTCATCGTTGGGGTGAACCTCAACGCCGTTCTTTGCGGCGATAGAGGCGATGACCTCGTTGGTGTTCATGTTGGATGAGGTGCCGGAACCGGTCTGGAACACGTCAATGGGGAATTCGGCGTCATGCTTGCCGTCGGCGATTTCCTTGGCAGCGGCGATGATGGCGTCAGCTTTCGCGGCGTCGAGAAGCCCACGATCCTTGTTCACCTGTGCGCAGGCTGCCTTCAGTAGGCCCATGGCGCGGATCTGTGCGGACTCGAGGCCGCGGCCTGAGATGGGAAAGTTTTCCACGGCGCGCTGGGTTTGTGCACGCCACAGGGCGTTGACGGGCACTTTCACTTCACCCATGGTGTCGTGTTCGATGCGGAATTCCTGCTCGGTCATGAAAAATCCACCTTCACTAAGAGAGTCGTAGAACTTATCTACATAAGTATGGCGTAAAAAAGGGCGGTTGTGTGGCGAAGGGTGTCTACCCCCGGGGAGTGTGACGGGTTTCGCACTCCGCACACTCCTCACTGCGTATGGCTAGTTCTTGGGGCTGTAATCCACCGCAGAGTATTCCTGCAGCTTGGCCAGCTGGTGCACGGATTCGATGAAACGAACCGTGCCAGAGCGGGAGCGCATGACCAAAGAGCGGGTGGTGGCGCCGTTTTGGCGATAGCTGACACCGCGGAGCATGTCGCCGTTGGTCACGCCGGTGGCCACGAAGTAGCAGTTATCGGAAGAAACCAGGTCATTGGTGGTCAGGACGGTATCAAGGTCCAGGCCTGCATCCTGAGCTTTGCGGATTTCCTCGTCGTTAGTCGGATAGAGTTTGCCCTGAATTTCACCCCCCATGCACTTCATGGCGCAGGCGGTGATAATGCCTTCTGGGGTGCCGCCGATGCCCATCATGATGTCCACGGAGTTGGTGTGTTGTGCTGCGGCGACGGCACCGGCGACGTCGCCGTCCCTGATCAGACGGATCTTGGCGCCTGCCTCACGGATCGCGGCAATGAGTCATTATGGCGCGGGCGGTCCAGAACCACCACGGTGACATCCGAGGGGGAGATTCCTTTAGCCTTGGCAACGGCGCCGATGTTGACGGCTACTGGCGCGTTAATGTCAATGACACCTGCGGCTTCGGGGCCAACAGCGATTTTCTTCATGTAGAACACTGCGGATGGGTCATACATGGTGCCGCGTTCTGCGGCTGCGAGGACTGAAATAGCGTTGGGGCGGCCTTCCGCCATGAGTGTGGTGCCGTCAATCGGATCGACGGCAATATCGACATCGGCACCCTGGCCGGTGCCTACTTCTTCGCCGTTGAACAGCATGGGGGCTTCATCTTTTTCACCCTCACCGATGACCACAACGCCACGCATGTTCACTGAGTTGATCAGTTTGCGCATGGCATCCACTGCGGCACCGTCGCCTTCGTTTTTCATTCCTCGTCCAACCCAACGTCCGGACGCGAGTGCTGCGGCTTCGGTCACGCGGACCAATTCCATGGCGAGGTTACGGTCTGGACATTCGGTTTGGCGGGTATTCATCTGTGCGGCCTCCTACAGTGGCTGGGCATATGCGGGTGTAACGCCCGAATATAAAGGGATGACTAAAAGGGTGGTGTTGGTGATAACCACCATTTCTATTCTTGCATTGATGCGTACGCTTTTGCCCGTTTTGTCCACCCGAATCGGGGGAGTCGGTGAAAGTCTGCCATACTATCCAGGTGGCTGAGAACAAACCTCGTATCTTCCAAGACGGCCGAGACATCAGCATGACACTCATTGTCATTATCGCGGTGATGGCACTCACGGTTGCGTTCACCGGCATGTGCAGCCTCAACCCGGGACGCCCTGAAAATGGTCCTGTCCAGGAGGTTGATGCCCGGCAATTTTTAGATATAGAGGCACGGGGGATGGCTTTTCCGCTGCGTTACCCCCAGATGCCCGACGGCTGGACGACTAATTCCGCTCGCCGCAGTTCTGTTGATGGTGCGCCCGCCCCCGTGGTGGGCTGGGTCACTGCCCAGGGTGCCTATGTGCAGCTTCTTCAAACAGACCGCCCGCTTGAGGATGCAGTGAAGGACCATGACGACTACGCGCGGAAGGAACAGACGTCGACAAGCATCGCAGGAACGGACGTTCACGTGTACACGTCCGAGGAGCATGATGCCCGCGTGCTGTGGGTCGCTGACCTCGGTGATGTGCGGCTACTGGTGTCTGGAACTGCAGGCGAGACCGAGTACACGCAGCTCATGGAAGCGACGCTGAAGACAGCGCCTATCGACACCCATAGGTCCTAGGTTGTTGCATCGTTTCCGTTGTTGGTGCCCAAGGCGGTCTCCACACGCTGACGCGCCCCGGCTAGGTGTTCTTCGCAGCGCTTCGACAAGGCTTCGGCGCGCTCCCAGTACTTCAAGGACTCGTCCAGACCCATCTGCCCGAGTTCCAGGATTTTCACGATTTCAATAAGCTCCGCCAGCGCGGCCTCGTAGGTGAGTGTTTCAACAGCGGGGAAAGCATTCTCGTTCATTGTTGTCCTCATATATAGGGTTTAGTCAGCAGGGGAATGGGCAATAGATGCGGCAGTGACGGACCCATCGGCCACACGAATGCGCAGCTGGCTACCTGGCGGGGCCTGCTCGTAGCTGGTCACTACCTCCGGCTCTGAGCCGTCACGTGGAATCACCTGCACCACCGAGTAACCCCGCGCCAGCGTCGCCGACGGGCCCAGCGCCGAAACCTGCGCGCGCAGGGCCCGAACCTGGGATTCGTGGCTGTTGAGTAGGTAGGTTATATCACGCCGCACCATGGTCAGCGCCCGCTGAACTTCTTCCTCCTGGCGGGTAATGGGGGTGAACGGATCTGCCAACACCGGCCGGGAGCGCAGCGCCTGTAGGTTCTGCTGCTGGCGATCCACCCAGCCTCGGAGCGCTGCGGCGGCGCGCTGACGCAGTTGATCCAAGCGCAGCAGCTCTTCCCGTGCATCCGGGACCACGCGTTTTGCCGCGTCCGTGGGGTGGCGGCGCGCAGGTCAGCTACATTGTCCAGCACCGGGTTATCCGGCTCGTGCCCAATCGCTGATACCACCGGGGTGCGGGCGCGTGAGACCGCGCGTTGCAGCGCTTCCTCGGAAAACGGCAGCAGATCCTCCACCGAACCGCCGCCGCGGGCGATGATGATCACGTCAACCTCGGGGTCCGCGTCCAGTGCTTCAAGGGCGGTAATCACCTCGGGAACTGCCGGGGCGCCCTGTACCGCCGTGTTGATCACCTTGAAATTCACGTGTGGCCAGCGGTCTTCCGCCACTGACAACACGTCGCGCTCTGCGGCTGAACCGCGACCAGTGATCAAACCAATGCAGCGCGGAAGGTAGGGGAGAGGCAGTTTACGGGAGGCGTCGAAAAGCCCTTCACTGGCTAGTTGTTGGCGTAGGCGCTCGATGCGGGCCAGTAGTTCGCCCACGCCCACTGGGCGAATCTCTGTCGCTCGCAGCGAAAATGAACCCCGGCCCGTGAAAAACGTTGGCTTGCCGTACACCACCACGCGGTCACCATCGCGCAGGGGAGCGGGGGCGTTTTGAAGTAGAGCTGTGTCGCACGTGACTTGCAGGCTCATTTCGGCTTCTACGTCACGCAACGTTAAATACGAAAATCTCCATGACGGTTTTATGTTTACCTGGGCAAGCTGGCCCTCAACCCACACCGAACCAAGACGCTCGATCCATGCTTTGACCTTGGAATTTACCTCCCGAACCGGCCACGGATTTTCGGCGGACGTTGGCTCGTTGCTCACACAGACTCCTCAACACATTGGACACATAACGACGGTACGTGTGGTGCGCATCAGGCACACAATAACGCCCACTATAGGCGGTTTGTCCGGACCATCACCGATGAGAGTGACCTAGACTACGCACACCTCACCCTACTTGGATAGGCTGTAGGACATGACAACCCCTGAAGCCGCAGACGCGAAAAAAGTTCTGCTCGCCGCGCCCCGCGGCTACTGCGCAGGTGTGGACCGCGCCGTCGAAACCGTCGAACGTGCCCTAGAGAAGTACGGGGCACCCGTCTACGTGCGCAAAGAGATCGTGCATAACCGCTATGTTGTGGACACCCTCGCCGAACGGGGTGCCATCTTTGTTGATGAAACTACCGAGGTTCCTGAAGGCTCACACCTGGTGTTTTCCGCGCACGGCGTCAGCCCCGCTGTGCATGCAGAAGCGAAGGCGTTGTCGCTGGAAACCCTCGACGCTACCTGCCCGCTGGTGACCAAAGTTCACAATGAAGTGAAACGCTTCGCCCGTGACGGATACCAGATCCTGCTCATTGGGCACGAAGGCCATGAGGAAGTTGAAGGCACCGCCGGGGAAGCCCCCGATGTGGTGCACCTTGTGGATGGTGCCGCGTCCGTTGACTCCCTTGACTTTGGGCCGGAGGACAAGCTTGTGTGGCTTTCCCAAACCACGCTTTCCGTGGACGAAACCATGGAGATTGTGCAGCTACTCAAAGCCAAGTTCCCGCACATCACCGACCCGCCCAGCGACGACATCTGCTACGCCACCCAAAACAGGCAAGTAGCCGTCAAAGCCATCGCGGAACGCAGTGACCTAGTGATTGTTGTTGGCTCTCAAAACTCCTCCAACTCCAAACGGCTTGTGGAGGTTGCTCTCCAAGGCGGAGCCGATGCCAGCTACCTCGTGGACTACGCCCACCAGGTTAAGCCGGAATGGCTCGATGGGGTCACCACAGTTGGAGTTACCTCAGGGGCATCGGTGCCGGAAATTCTGGTCCAAGATGTGATCAAGCTTCTTGACGACCACGGCTTCCACACCGTCGAAGAAGTCACCACCGCCGCCGAAACTAGTGTTCTCCCTGCCGCGCGTCCTGCGACCCGCACGCACGCCCTCTGGCCGCTAGCTAATACAGGTCGTCGTGGCGGCTGTTACGGCGATTATCCCGACCCGTCGAATCACGGCGCGGCTGGACCTTCCGTACTTGGCGGCGCTGGACAGTCCGCGGCTGCCGCTGTTCCTCATAGGCTGCTGGCTGCTGACGCGGTTGCTGGCGGCGCTGCTGCGACTGCCTCGACTCCTGCTGACGGTGGTCACGTTGCTGCTGATCACGCTGGCGCTGCCCTCGCGCCTGCGCCGATTCGCTACCACGCGACGTGTACCGGCCACCGCCGGTGCTGTGATTGTGTGCCTCCGCGCGTGACGACGACCGCTGTGGTTGCTGCACCCTCGGCGTCTGCACTGTGCGCTTGTGGGGACGCTGCTGGTCATGGCCACCAGTCTGGCCGCCTGCCCTGCTGCTTCCAGCGTCGGCAGTGGGTCGGCGGATACTCCCCGAACGTTGTGGCTGTTGGCGGGGGTGCTCTTGGTGTGGTGCTTCCTGACGCATGGCCTGCTGGCGACGCTGACGCTGAGCCTCACGGCGTTGAGCATCGCGTTGCTCGGTGGACGCGGCGGCACGGCGTGGAGGTTGTGGTGGGCGCCCTGAGCGCTCGTGTTTACTGTGATGATCCTCCTCAGGGCGCTGGTGCGCTCCCGTCTTCGGCGAGGCTTTCACAGGGGAAATCACCATCGTAGGTGGTGACTGTGGCTTAGTGCGCTTCGGTTGCTCAGGTGTCGATGGTGCCGCGTGGGGTTGTTGAGCGGCAGGCCGTTGCTGGGGCCTAGGGCGTTGTACAGTGCGCTTGTGCGGCTGCTGTGGTGGTTCCTCCGGTGCTGACGCTCGACGTTGCAGTTCCTCAACCGTCACGCGTTGCGACGCCGCAGCTGGCTCCTTGTGAGGAGGAATATCTTGCTGATTACGGTTGCTCAGACGGCGTGCACGTGAGGCGGTTTCACGGTTGGTGCGGTCCGCCTCTTGCGTCTTTCTACGCTCGCGCTCCGCGCTCCGAGCCTGCGACCCCATGGTTCGCCTGAACTGCCAGATACGCAGAGCTGCGATAATAGCGCACCCCAACGTGACCAAGCCAAGGGTTGGGAAGTGCTGCGCCAACGGGTACACCAAGGTGAGAATAGTTGTCGCTGACAGCTTCTGCGGGACATTAGACACTGAGGCATTGATCATCCAGGCTGTCAATGGAAGTGAAATGCCAAACAATAAGGGGGGAGTTGCCCAACAGTGAGCATCAATCCGCGTGCTTCCACGAGGATGGTCACCACGACGCTGCCCGCAGCAAAAGCGATAAGGAAGGGCAGGCCAATGGTCTGCTGCCGCACGCTGATCAGTAATCCCACAGCCAGGGCTGCGAGCATGATGAGCGTGCTCGACCATGTGGGAAGGCCGAAAGTCCGCGTGGGAGCTGCGGTGCTTCGCGGGCGTGATGTTCTGGAAGTGTGTTGGGACACGAGCGCTAATGTTACCTAGGTTGGGTCGGATTCTCCGAACTACTGGACTGGGCTTTGTTATTTTTGTGGAACAACTGGACAATTTCGCTGATGCGTCAGACAAGCGTGCTAGAAGCGTTTCAGGATCCTCCTCGCTGGCATCACCATGTGTGGTTCCTTCCTCACTGTTTGCGCTGGATGCTGAGGCGTGGCGGTCACGACGGGCGGCACGCAGCTTGCGCCCCAGCACCTCGCCATGCATGCCGGTGAGCGAACCAGCTGCCGTAGCAAATTCAATTTGATCAGCGGTTTTCTCGCCGGACCTCAACGCCACCATGTCACTGAGGTAGCGGAACAACACCGCCACAAGTGCAGTCACGGGAACGGCCAAGAAAGCACCAACAATACCGAAAAGGCTTGACCCGATGGTAACTGACAACAGCACGATCACGGGATGCAGATTCATGGCGCGGGACTGCAACATGGGGGATAGGATGTTTCCTTCCAGCTGCTGCACTGCAACAACGAGAGCCAAAACAATGAGGGCTTTAGTGAAGCCCAGTGAAACAAAAGCAATCAACACCGCCAGCGCCCCGGCGACAAATGCCCCCACGATGGGGATGAAACCCGCAATGAAGGTAAGGGTTGCCAACGCCAGAGCCATAGGAACCCCGAGGAATACCAGACCCATGCCGATGAACACGGCGTCGACAAGCGACACAATAGCTTGAGCCCTGATGAAGCCGGCGAGAGTATTCCAGGACCGTGTGAGTAGTTCTGTGAGGTGCCAGCCCGCGCGACGTCCCGTGATGGAGCGAAGCCACGGAAGAAAACGGTCGCCATCCTTGAGGAAAAAGAACGTCAGCACAATGACAATACCCAGCGTGACCATCACCGTTGAAGCAACGCCGATACCTGCGAACAGTTCACCTGCGATGGTCCCGGATTGTCGCTGCAACCATATGGTGGCATCGGTGAACCATTTATTGATGTCATCGTCGCGGACATTCAGCGGTGGGCCCTGCAACCACAACTGCACCTTCTGTACGCCCTCAAACGCTTGGTAGTACAGGGTTTGGGATTGCTGGCCGATGCTGGGGGCAATGAGCGCAATCAAACCGCCGAAAAACCCAAAAGCCGCAAGGATCGTAGCGAAACTCGCTAGCCCTGCGGGCACGCCAATGTTGCGCAACGTGCGTGTGATAGGCCACAGCACCGAACAAATGAGGATTGCCAACGCGAGGGGGAGGATGCCACGCGAGAATTTACTGAGCAGAAACCATGCGGCGTAGGCTGTCACCGCGATCACAAGGAGGCGGAGACACCACCACGCGAATTCCTTCACGCCGTCGGCGATAACCTCCGAACGATCAATACGGTCCTCGCCTTCCAACTCCTCGAACGTGCGAGAAGCCTCCAGCTGTAAATGCTGCAAATAATCTGCCTCTGACGCAGACAGGTCGGACGCTGGCAGCTTTGATGCCGACTGTGATGCTGGCTTTGATGTGGTCGACGTTGGGTCAGCCAGAGCATCAGCGGGCGTCTCTGAAGACTGTTTATTGCTCACTTGTCCCATCATGCCTGAAACCCCGCTGCACGCCGATAATTCTGCATGTAGCGGGGCTGCTGGACATACCAGCGATTCGGTGAGGGGTTATACCTCGTGGCTGATCAATACCTCGTCTGTGGCGTACTCAGATTCACCGAGCAGGCCCGATTTTTCATCCGGGTTGCGGCGCAAGGCGATAATACTAGCGGCAAGACCGCCCCAGATCACCACCATGAACAACACCATCATCATCACTGCTGTACCACTCATGTCAGCGATTCCTTTCTGTTTAGCTGGGGTCTTTTACGCGGGTCTTTGTACCCGGAGTGTGCTAGTCATCGGACTTTTGCTCGGCGGCGAACCCGGCCGCGCGCCGCTCCTCGGGAGCGTACTTCCGTGGGCGGGTGATGGTGCGCTGCAAGTCAGAATCAATACCAAAGTCCGAGCCGGGTGGGCCAACCAACGACAAAGAACCGCGCCACGGAACAATTGTCAAAGCAAACGCGGCGGCGACAATGATGCCCAGCACAACCCAGCCGAAAATGGTCACTTGGGTGGAGGTATAGCCGCCATATGGTTTGGACACCAAGGTGAACAGCTCCTGCATCAGTGTGTAGCCCAGCACAATCGTGGTCAGATTCACTACGCAGATGCGCCACAGCGTGCCCACTTGGAATGAAGACACTGCGTTCAAATGCAGGCAAATTCGTTGGTGCGGCGCAGAATCCAGTCGATCACGATGATCGCGATCAGGGCGATGGCGACGATACCAATGTTGTTGGTGAACTTATCCATAATGTCCAGCGTGGCCAGGCTGGAGGTGGTGGAGAACAGCGCCAAGGAAATCAACGCCATGACCACACCAACGCTCACGGCTGTGGTTTTACGCGGCAGATCCAGCTTGTCTTTCACCGCAGACACCACGACCTCCAGTAGGGAGAACAAGGAGGTGAAACCGGCGATAGTCAGCGAGGCGAAGAAGAATACGCCGAAACAGCGCCCAGCGGCATCTGGTTAATGATTGCGGGGAACGCAATGAAAGCCAAACCAATACCGGAGGTGGCAACCTCGCTGACTGGGACGTTCTGCTGGGTAGCCATGTAACCCAAGGCTGCAAACACGCCAATGCCCGCCAGCACCTCAAAGGAGGAGTTCGCAAACGCCGTGACCAAGCCCGTGCCCGTCAAGTTCGTGCGCGGCTTCAAGTAGGAGGAGTAGGTCAGCATAATGCCGAAGCCCACCGACAGCGAGAAGAAGATCTGGCCATAGGCTGCAACCCACACCGTGGGATTACGCAAGGCATCCCAGTTCGGGGTGAAAAACGCATTCAAGCCTTCAGCGGCACCATCCAAAAACAGTGCTTGGATCACCACAATGATGAACAAGACGGTCAGCAACGGCATGAAAACCTTGGAAATCTTGCCAATGCCCTCGTCCACGCCCATGGCCATGACGATAATCGCCAATACCCACACCAGCGCCAAGGCGATAGCAATCTGCGGAACAATCTCGGTAGACACCGTTTGGGAGGTATCGGCCTGCAGGAAGTCCTTCATAAAATAGTCTTCCGGCATATCGCCCCATGCCTTATTGAAGGACTTGACCGTGTACAGCCCGGCCCAGCCAATAATCGCGGCGTAGTAAATAGTAATGAAAAACGCGATCCCTACCTGGATCCAGCCCACCGGCTCGGCCCACGAGCGAATCCGCCGGAACACGAGGGGAGCGGAGCCACGGAAACGATGCCCCAACGAATAATCCAAGAAAAGAAGAGGAATACCCGCAGTGAGCAATGCAATCATATAAGGAACAAGGAACGCGCCGCCGCCGTTATCGTAGGCGACATACGGGAAACGCCAAATATTTCCCAACCCCACTGCAGAACCAATAGCTGCGAGCAAAAACGCGATGCGGGTGGAAAACACTTCGCGACGAGGACTAGTTTGATCAGCCATGCTGACGGGCCTTTCCAACGTGTGAAATGTTAACGATGAGACACCACAGGCATCACGGGCCTTCAGGTGGTGGCCCGGAAAGTATGCCCGGTACTCGACAATGTTTGCGGTAGCGTTGGGTTGGCGCCCAGCTCATCGGGTAATTTTCGCGTGCACCGTCCCACTACGTGGAAATCCTAGCACCTTATTCCACAGACTGAAATAGTGAGGTGCGTGAGGCGGTGGCGTACGCGGCGTCGATAAGCCGTGCGATAGGGGTGATGGTGGCAGTAGAGCCGTGTCCGGTGGCGTTGCTAGGATAAACAACCGTGACCTTAACTCTTGGAATTGTTGGCCTGCCGAACGTGGGCAAGTCCACCCTCTTTAATGCCCTCACACGCAACGATGTGCTTGCAGCGAACTATCCCTTCGCCACCATCGAACCCAACGTTGGCCTCGTCGAACTGCCCGATCCACGGCTGAACAAACTTGCCGAAATTTTCGGGTCTGAAGTGATCAAACCCGCCACCGTTAGCTTCGTTGACATCGCAGGAATTGTGAAAGGCGCCTCCGAGAATGAAGGGCTGGGCAACAAATTCCTCGCGAACATCCGGGAAGCCGACGCCATCTGCCAAGTCGTCCGCGCCTTCTCTGACGACGACGTCATCCATGTCGACGGCCGCGTCGATCCCAGCAGTGACATCGCCGTCATCGAGACCGAACTCATCCTCGCCGACCTGCAAACCATCGAAAAGGCCCTGCCGCGGCTAGAAAAAGAAGCCAAGCGCGACAAAGAAAAAGCAGGCGAAGTCGCAGCCGTCAAACAAGCACAAACCATCCTCGAAGACGGACGCACCCTCTTCTCCGCTGCGGGTAACGGCGAAATCGAACTGGCGACGCTCCGGGAACTCCACCTGCTCACCGCCAAACCCTTCCTCTATGTATTCAACTCCGATGAAGGGGTGCTTACCGACGCCGCGCGCAAAGACGAACTCCGCGCGCTCGTCGCCCCAGCCGACTGTGTGTTCCTTGACGCCAAAACCGAAACTGAACTTTCGAACTCGACGACGAGGAAGCCGCCGAACTCCTCGAATCCGTTGGGCAACACGAACCCGGACTGCACTCCCTAGCCAAAGCCGGATTCGCGACACTCGGGCTGCAAACCTACCTCACCGCAGGCCCCAAAGAAGCCCGCGCTTGGACCATCCACAAGGGCGACACCGCGCCACAAGCAGCAGGCGTAATCCACAGTGACTTCGAACGCGGATTCATCAAAGCCGAAATTGTCTCCTTCGACGACCTTGTCGCCGCAGGCTCCATGGCCGAAGCCAAAGCCGCCGGGCGCGTGCGTATGGAAGGCAAAGACTACGTCATGGCCGATGGGGATGTGGTGGAATTTAAGTTTAATGTGTAGGGGAGGGGTGACATCGGTGATAGCACCTTGTGTTTAGCAGATGTTATGTTGTTTCTACTAGCACAAGGTTCTCTCTACAACTAACATAATCCAGACGAACTGAAAGTTCAGCATGCTGGACCACACTTGTAGTAAATTTTCCCTTCGGATAGCCATGAACACTTGTGCGCATTATTTGTAAATATAATCCATATGGATCAATTTGGAAATAAAGATTATAATATTTTCCTTATTTGAAAATCGAATTTCTAGAAATTGCTAAAAAGTATAAATGATATCGGAACTAGTATGCGAAACGTTAGGTAAAAATGAAGTTGTCAAACAGTGCCTCTGATCGGGTGCGAGCTACAAGAGATGGCGATCGTTTCCATTACATGTGGACTGCAAATAGATTGCTGAAGCTTCTTGATCCAACAAGTGGTCTTAAGCAAATTTCTATTGAAGGATTGGGTTTTTCGGATGAACCAGAACTTAAAGGTGAAGAGGTCGTTGATATTGCTGAATACTATGAGGATAACGATGAAAAAATTAACGAGATTAGAATATATCAGTTTAAGCATTCAACATTTCATGTCAATAAAAATTTAGTTTTAAGTGAAATTAATAAAATAATACAAAAATTTGAAAAATTGGATGCCGATTTTAGCGAAAGGCATCCTGACGTCAAAACAACTTTCTGGGTGATTACAAATAAACCGATTTGTCAAGATATTATTGAAGCAGTTGACTACATCGCATCTAAAAAACAAACAAGCGATAACTTACCGGCTAGTAAAATTCTGAGCGGCACAAAAATAGGGCTAGACAGGTTAATATCAATATGCTCTAGAATAAAATTACTAGGTAATGAACCAAGCATCATATCCCTTCGTCAAAAATCTAATCAAGAAATTGCTAATTTATCTGCTGATATAGATAGTCGAGCCTTTACGGCGCTTCTTGAAATAGTTGCCGCACATGCTGGTACCGAGTCTAATGGTCCTATCCTAAAACAGCATGTTCTTGAAGCATTTCACTGTAGGGAGGATGACCTTGCACCAGCACCATGTCAACTCGAAGATGTCCCCTTTATCCAACGTCAAGAGTATAGCAAGCTTGCAAAAAGAATACTTGACCAGTCCGAACCAATAGTTATTACGGCTGAGGGAGGAGTTGGAAAAAGCACTTTTGCGCGCGCACTACCTACATTACTAAGAGATTTTGCCGAAGTTATTATCTATGATTGTTTCGGAAAAGGATCCTATAGGCGACCAGACTGTCCGCGACATCGTCATCAAGATGGATTGATTCAAATTGCTACTGAAATCGCTGCCTTGAATCTAGGGCTACCAATTATACCAACTTCGGGTGTCGATTCAGAGGAGTATATGAAGCTGTTCGTTCAGCGATTAAAGATGGCCAGTGAAATATTAAAAGAAAGAGGATCGCGGCATCTAGTAATACTCGTAGATGCCGCTGATAACGCGGTAATTGCGGCAGAGGAAAGAGCCGGAAGAAAGGCTTTCGTTTGTGACTTGATTAACCTCAGTGATGCTATTCCAAATAACGTCCGTATAGTATTTACATGCCGCCCAGAACGTCTGAATACTCTTAACGCGCCACGAAATATTGCAAAGTTTGAACTATCCCCATACTCCCAAGAAGAAACCGCTCATTTTGTTCGAAAAACTTACAAAATAGCTTCCGATAAAGATATTGCTGAAATTCACGCAAAAACTGGAGGAAACCCACGTGTAGTATCAGCAATGCTTGACGAAACTTCAACGATTCAAGAAGTTCTCGATCGTTTAGCTGGAATTGTTGACACGGATGCCCCACTTGATGCCTTAATGCAAAAGAGATTTGATAATGCAATAGACAACGCGGGTAAAGAATTGCGGCAAAAACTAGAATGTGTAGCAAATTTGATTGCAATATTGCGTCCTGGAATCCCGCTAGATATACTTGTAAAACTTTCTGAAATTGAACTTTCTGCTATAAATAGTTTTATTTCTGACATGGGTCGTGGTCTCGTTGTCAACAGCAACCACTTGCAATTTCTCGACGAGCCGACGGAAACTTATTTCCGTAGAAAAAATTATACTGAGGTATATGTTTCAGATGAAATTGTTGCTAGGCTCAAAAAGTTAAGCATTTCATCAAGTTATGCTGCTGCGTCTTTGCCTGAGGTTCTCTGGAACATGGAAAAATATGATGATCTACTTGAGCTGTCCAACTCAGATGAAGCGTTACCAACAACTAATGATATAGAGCATACGCAAGTTCAGAGACTGCGTGTCGAGTTCGGTCTTCGCGCTGCTGTAAAACTTCGCTGTCCAGAAGCGATTGTCCCCTTAGCAATGCGCGCAGGAAAAGAGCGTGAGGTAGAAAGTAAGCAATTCAAAGTCATTAGGGATAATCCAGATATAGCCGGTTCTAGTATGGATACTCGGTTGCTCAGCGAACTAATTGCGACTCGAAAATTGCCATCTAGCTGGCCTGGATCTACTTTGGGTGCCGAGGCACTTATGCTAGCATACAATAAAAAAAATATAGATATTGCTAGAAGTCGCGTTCGTCAGGCGAAATTCGCGATCATAGGTAGGAGCAAAACAACAGAAGATAAAGACCCATGTAATGGGTCCATCACATCGCTACAAATTGCTCACGTCGCATTAGCAATTTTACAAACAGATGGGCCGAAGGCAGCTCTAGAATTTCTATATCAATGGCAGCCAGAATGGATTTTAGTTGAGGTTGGATCGCATCTTGCTAGCGTGTTGATTTCGCGTGAAGATGAGGAGCACTTAGTCACACTAATAAATCATCTTTCTCATCCCATGTTACTAATTGGATTTTTAGCCGAAATGCAGCGATCTGCTATCTCAATAGAAACTAATTCTATTTCGAGCATATGGGAGATCTTGGATCAAATAGATCATTGCTTAGCCGATTCCGTGCCGAACTGGGATGTATTAAGTATCGCCTACCGTGGTGTGTCCTGGATTTCTGCAATTTCTGTCCGACATTCTATAATAGATGTAGATAAAGTAGTTAAAAAACTTCAAGTGTTCCTTCCATTGCCTCTTTCTGTCGGGCTTGGGTATCGAGCTACAGCAGATCGTCCTGGAATTCTTTTCGCTATCGCATTGATGATTGAACTTCAGAATGAGACCCTCGATATCAATCACTATTGTGCAATTGAGATGGAAGAAGACCAAAGCCGAACTGGTCTCGACAGAGAGGAGGGGGAAAGATTATTAAGAAATTTAAAACCTTGCCTTAGTTGGCTAGCTGCTTGGGCAAAGTTTTCTTTAGGTAAACTTGAGGATAGAGTTATTTTAGAATTGATACAAAAGTATCCTAAAAGACCTACTGTTGATGATATTAACTCGCCACAGTTGCGATTAGCCAGATCGATTATGCCGCTAATTGTAATTGGCTCCAAAATGGACTCTGTAAAATCTAATTTTATCCAAAAAGTTGATGAAATTACGGCTAATCATCCCGTAGAGGCTGCACAAGATATATTGCCTGTAATTTCCAGGAAGCTTTTCCCCTCTTCGGTGGCTCTTGAAATTGCGGCGTCGGCGCTTCAGTTTCTTACTAAGGTAGATACTTATGACAATCAAAAAACTGATTTTTTGGTGAAGATTGCTCGGGGAATTTATAGATTTAGCAAACCTGAAGGTGAAGCCTATTTTAATTTAGCTTTAAAGAGCACAATGGATGCTGGCGATGGAGCCCATTTTCGTTGGGAGGTAGTCATGTCGCTTGCGCAAATATCTGCAGATACTGATAGAAAATGTACACACTTGGCTAAGCGCTTGGCTCGTTTAGGTGAGATTGTCGCGAATATATATGGTAATGTTGATGAGCGCAATTTAGTCGCCACTCTCGCTCTTTTAGGAGGGCCAGATGTTTTACAAATTCTTGGTGAGTGGCGGGATAGAAGATTTGGAAGGCTTGATATTCAATGTCAGAGCATAGTCGAAAAGGGCAATGTTTTGTTTGCGGATTGTCCTGCGCTCAAGTTTCTTTTTGCTCCTTTTTCGCCAGCCATTAATTTGAATAGAGTTTTTATCGAATGCAAGAATGCGCGATGTGCAGAAGCATGCGCTATCTCTACTTCTGCTTTGAAAGATTTTGCCTTTCGTCTTGGCCGTTCGTTTGATGCTGAATATGTGCTATCATCAGGATCGGATATTCATCGCGCGGAGAAAATCGTTTCAATTCCGACGCGAAATCACGCTCGTTCACACGAGTATGAGACTCAATATAACGCCAAGGTGGAGGAGGTTTGTGCAAATATTGATCCGCTAGACCTCACTAGAGTGGAAGAGTTGGATAGAGCTTTACTTTTATTGAAAAAGGCGCGCGTACGGGACGATGTGATTGCTAGCCAGGTATTCTCTCGGGACGAAGTTGAATGGTCATCAATTTTTTACGCTGTATCTAGCTCAAAATCTATTGACTATGGTCAATTTGTTAAAATTCTAAACGAGGCTTTCGTGCGCCGAGAAGTTTCAATATCTCTTAGCTTTATTGAGTCATTGAAAAAGTTGGTCGAGGTACATATAGAACGATATTCCTCTAGATTGCTTTTGGGAAATCCGGGACGACTTAATCTCATTAAGGTTGCGGATGTAATGAAGATTTCTGTAGAGGAGCTGTTGCAAGTTGCTCTTGGATATCTAGATATTGATGAGGTGCTAACTGATGCGTGGCGCTGTTATGAACTTGCAATAAGCGCATCGAAAATGCTAAAGCCCAGCGCGGCGTTACAAATTCTTGAGGATGCGGTTACTTTGTTTGAGGAGGATTTGGGCCTACAGCCGTTGGAGATTGAGCAAGGACCAGTGAAGGCCTCAAGTGAACTTGCATTGGCAAATTTTCTTTGGAGTGCACTTGCTGATCCCCGTGCTGCAGTTCGTTGGCAGGCGGCACATGCGGTACGTATAGCTATTGAGCTTGAGATGGAAGACGTAGTTCGTGCGCTTTGTGACGTAGTGATGGGGCTTAACACACTTAAATATTTTGATGATCGATTCCCATTTTATGAAATGAGTGCCGCTGAATGGTTTTTGATTGCGGTCGAGCGGTCAGTTTTGGGAAACCCCGGTGCATCTAAACTGTTGCTACCTGTTGTTGATTTTCTAAGTAAGAAGTACCCTGATCATGCTACGATTCAGTTTCATTGCTATAATTTTACTCTAAATAGTAGCTTTGAAGATTTATCTATTGGTACTAATTGGAGTAACGAGCTTTTGCCTCTGGATTTTGTTGAAAACTTCCATCGAGGTAAAGAAGTTCGTCCCTATATTAGGGGTGCGGCGAGGTCTGATTTTCGATTTGGCTTGGACTTCGAGGAGCACGTGTTGGGAAAGTTAACCCGGGCGTTTAATATTGAGCATAAAGAGGTGTTGGACAGTGCAAGTGATTTAATTTTGCGTGAGTGGAAGTTTGGGCACGGTGAGGATCCGCGCCACTTGGCGAATATTTTCCAACAAGGTGAGACTTTCGGATATAAGTACGAGGTCCCCAGAGCGGAGGATTTTCGCTATTACCTTCAGAGGCATGCTGCATTAACTATTGCGGGTAGACTAATGCGAAATGAAGTCCCTTATTGCGATCCGGGTGAAGAGGTCGCTGATGTTCTTAAATGGATTGCGGATTTTGATATTAAAAGATCCGACAGGAGGTGGATAACTGATCAACGTGGTTTAGTACCTGATTCTGTCAGAAAGGCAATTGATTTTTCGAGCTGTCGATATCTTGACTTTTTTGCGCCTGTTGTAGATGCCGATTGTGTAGTGGTTTGGCAATCGGCCTATCTTGCCGAATATGCCTCCTCCCGAAATATTGATATTCGCTCTGTGCTTGTGACCAAGCATACAGCGAATGCTTTGGTACGAGCACTTCAGACAGGTGAAGGCTATTGGAGTTTTCGGTTGCCTTCATTTGATCCAGAGGATGAAGATTTTCAATTCGATTTTGGTGATTTTCAACTTCGAGGTTGGATATCTGACCCTTACTCTGAAGGAGGGATAGACGAATTAGATCAGTTTGCGAAGGGATTAAAGACTTTTCTTCCGACTCCCTCGCAGGAAATTGTTGATCTACTTGATATTGTTTCATTTGCCGGGGGAACGTTATGGAGGAAGAATAACGGGGACGATTTGATTATGGCTGCTGAAACATGGACAGACGCTACACCTGGTCATGACATTGCAGGTTTTTCAGGCTATCGACTTCGGATAGATAAGAAGGCTCTTGACGAGATGCTGCGGTACCTTGATCTGGCACTTGTGATGGAGGTAAAATTTATGGAGTATAGAAATCGCGATCGCTATTTTGATAAATCTCAAAGTGAGGAAGCTGATGACGGATGCAAAGATGATTTCCGAATTTTTTCCTACGAACCAGAAGCTGGATGGAGAGACTGCTTCGGCGATATTAGACTTGGGTAAGCTTTTAGTAGCTGATTTGGAAGATACAGATACTCTCGGACGTTGGATGGCTCACTATTTGGCAGAGCAGATGGTTGCTCTGGAGACGAAAAGTGGCCAGGAGAAAGCTGATTGCGAAGCAACTGTTACTACACTTATACTTCAGGTCTGGGAACGTCGTAATAAGCTTCCAGTTAAACGGGTTCCTTTCTTGGATGTTGATAAGGTGGCCAGTGCTCTTGAGAGGCTGGCTCCAGGGCGAGGCGAAGGGGCTTATTTGGAATATTTAATTCCGGTAGGAAGCCAGATTCGCAAGATATGGATGTAGATTTCTTGCTGAAAACGGCGCTTCTCGTAGATCAAATTGCTGGTGATCTTGTTCGCACATTGGTCGTGCATGCAGCCAAGTCTGCCGAGGATAGCGAGGCCAGTTGGGTTAAATGTGCTGAGAAAGTAGGAGATAATAGTTTGTTAATGATGCGTCGTTTAGATGTGTATAGAAGTGTAAAAGCGGATTCTGTGAATGATGATATTCAATGCATAAAAGATAAGGCTAATAAAATGTCGGATTTGTTAGATACTTTATCTGATTATTTAAATTGATAATTCCCAGAAAAAGTTAGTTAATGTGCCGATGTTTTGGGAAAATTTTATTTAACAACTCGATTGATTAGCGACATGTTAAAGTTTATAAAACTCATATGAATGTAAATATTTCTGTGTATAATCTGTGGAAGCGTTGTGAGCAGTTAAGGGAAGTAAACACTAACGAGATAAAAAAAGAAATATGAGTTATATTTCTTTAACAAGAGTGAATGCAGGAAGTAATGGATAACAACCCCAGAGAAGTAAAGCATAGGGAGATTTCCGCACCGAAACCTCCTGAAGGGTGGGCCCCGCCACCGGATCTGACTCCAGAGGAGTTGAGGGAAGAAG